>Ga0307507_10002494_pt1 | contig 38442 bp, 14 predicted proteins | sample 7_EM_MG_FD_207223 | JGI IMG/M metagenome (GOLD analysis project Ga0307507, IMG submission 207223) | Populus trichocarpa ectomycorrhiza microbial communities from riparian zone in the Pacific Northwest, United States - 7_EM | ecosystem: Host-associated > Plants > Roots > Unclassified | place...
GCCAAAAGCGGCTAGCGGCTTGGCAAGGTAAGCCTTGGCAAGAAGGTCTGGGAACGAGACAACGAGAGCGAGCTCTGCATGTCAATCTAGATAGACATCAACCGCATCTACTGCATCACGAATCAATTAATATTCATCGTCTGCGTCATTACTATCATCAATTAGACCCTTAAGACTGCTCCACTGTGACCTTATAACCTTGTAATTCCAACAGGTTATAAGCCTGGGTAGCGACACCTCTCCTAACTCAAAAATCGACCCCGAAAATAACCTCCTCTACCTTAACCTTAACGACACCTACATACGATTACAAGGCTGGTAAAATCGTCATTTTCAATAGAGACAACTTTGCAGACTAGGAGCGCACCTATAAGGCAGCCCTGATCATGTTAGAGGGCTGGGATTTTGTCACTAGTGCAGAGGACCTAAATTAAGTTAATTTAGCTGATGGAAGAAGAAGACGAGGGGAAGCAAATAAGATTATCTATAATTTGATAGGAGACGACCATTAGGAAGAGATGCGTGTGATAATAAAGGCATATAATATTTAAGAAATGTGGGAAGGAATGAAGAAGTTTAATAAGGCTAATAATAAGGTCTATATCTCTAGACTCTATAGAGAGTTCTACAGCACTATATTTAACCCTATAAAGATGCGAATTGTTAAGTTCCTCTAAATACTTAATTAATTTAAGATTAATCTAGCCTTAATACCTTAAGCACTTACTAATAATAATATTAAAGAGCAGCTTCTCTTAGCCCTCCTAAATAAAGTTATATGGCAGAATATAAAGACCTGGTGTCTATAAGATAAACAAGACCTTAAGAGCTGCATTACTCTTCTTTAGGAGTAAGAGACTGCTCTCCCTATATAAGTACAAAATGCAGCACTTGTATATGAGAGGAAAGACGAACCTAGGGGGAGAAGGGAAACTAAGGTTAAGGTTAAATAAGGGGCAGAGGCTATACTAGTAGATTTAATTATTCCTTATCGCGTTATTGCTATAGCTTATTATCTTAAGTGAGTAAAGAGCTAAGATAACCAGAAAGAGATAAGTGCAAAGTATACTATTAGAAAGGTTACTACCAGAAAGACTGTCCCCTACTTAAGTAATTCCAATTTAATAACGCTAAGAAGACAGATTAAGGTGCTCCTAAGGTAGAGAAAGTAGGGAATATAGTAATAGTTAAGGAAGAATTTAACAGTAATTTAATCTACCTTAACCCTAACCCTAAACATGCTATGCTTATAATAACATCTCTAGCTTAGGCTCTTAACTTAGGAGCAACTAAGCACTTTACTAGTAACCAATTAGACCTAATATAATTAAAGAGATGGAATACGCTATAACAGGTCCGTACTACAAATGGGACCGTTGTCCCTGCTATAGGCTATGGTTAAGTTTAAATTGGTACCCTAAAGCTAAAAGACGTCTAGCTTATACCTTTATTTAAGTTAATTAAGCTAATCTTAGTAAGGACTCTTACTTAGGAAGGCTACTTAATTATATTTAACCCAGATAATTAAGCTACTAGTAAGTATAAATTAGGTGCGACATTTAAGGCCACTATAAGGAACAACCTCTACGTGCTATAAGAGTATTAGGAAGCATTTAATACAATAGCAAAAGCACACAATTTATAACCAAACGTTAGTGAAATAGATGCTAAGCTATAGCACTGCCGAACTGGATATACAAATTATAGTGACCTGTTTAAGCTATAGCACTCCTCACTAGGTATAAAGCTTAAGAAGAGAGCAGTACTAGTTAGCAAGAGTATATATAAAGCTTATCTAGCTAGGAAGATGCAAGAAATACTAAGCAAGAAGACAATTAAGCGTAAGAAGATACCTAGTTAAGGGCTATACCTAGATACTACAGGACGAATTAGTATATTAATTAGAGGTTATAACTACTACCTCCTAGCCCTAGATAACGCCATACGCTATACTTAGGTTATTCCTCTTAAAACCCTCCAAACTAAAGAGGTACTGCCGCATATTAAAGAGATTATTGTAAGAGCAGAGAGATTTACTGGGACTAAAGCTGTATAGATTTAAGCGGACAATAAAAAGGGGGAGTTTGGCCGCAGATTTTAAGATAAACTAATACCTTAGGGTATTAATTTTAAACCTTGTCCGCTATATAAGCACTTATATAATAGCGCAATTAAGTGCGCGATCTATACAGTTAACTATAAGACAAGGTCACTTCTATTTTAAGGAAATATACTAGTAAAGCTCTGGTACTACACAGTTGAATACGCTATCTGGATTAAGAATTAAGTACCAACCTTAGCACTTCCATTTAACAATAAGTACAGTGGTACTATTACACCCTATAAGGTATACACCCAACAAGTCCCTAACCTCAAGAATTTAGTTATCTTTAGGTGTTACGCTAATCTAATTAATACGCTTAAGAAACACCCTAGGAAGTATAATTTAAGAATAAAACCTAACTACGTTTTTATAGGGTTAAAAGGGAGTAGTTAATTTAAGATAATAAACCTATATACCTAAGCAATTAAGCTATTTAGAGATACTAAAGTGAATAAGTATAGGTTCCCTTATAAAGCACCTTAGGTGTAAGCTATAAGACATAGTAACTAAGTAGGCCGCTTAGATTAAGTGGGAAGCCTAGGTTAAGATTAAGCGGTGTAAGGGCGCGAAGAGGCTTCGGGAAAGATTTAAAGGAACAATATAAATTCTATCTAAATCTGAGGGTATATAGCTCTTGCTAGGGACAAGACATTGCGTAAAGAAGAGAAAGGAATAATGAGAGAATCTTACAATTAAACAGTTTAGGGGTCTTGGTCGATGCGTGCGCACATATACACGCGGACGGACTTTGGTAGTATTCGATTAATCTAGCAGAACTTGGCAGAAGTTGATTAAGCTGGCAAAATTCAGCAGAATTCGGTTAAAGCTTTAAGTTCTATCTGTTAAGTGTTTTACCGAGACATTCCTACTATAACTAGGCTAGTCCCGTTATAGTACCCCCCCTTTGGCCAAAGGTCTAAAATAATACAATTTTATTATATTATATTTTATATTAGGTGGCAGTATAGAGTTTTACCAGTTCTAATTGTTAAACGGACTAATTAGGATTTTCTATCCCTGGGATAAAAAATCGCTATTAGTTTGGTAAAGGCGGTAAACCAAACTAATATCTTTGTAGTAGGTCTTAGCAAGGCAAATCTAACCAATTAGATAACTTTAACCGCTAGTTAAAGTTCCTTAATATCTTATACGTTATGTGACCGTGTTATAAGCGTTATAGTATTCTTTAAGCTCTTTTTAATTTCAAGTTTCCTGCTATTATGTTTCGTGTATTTATGTCAGGTGGCAGTTGTTTGCCTTTATATTATGTCCATCCAGCTAGAGTAGGCCGCGAAGGATGGTCCTTATGGAATTCTTTTACTAGGGAAGGCGCATTGGTCTTAACTTGCTTATAGAGCTCCTAGGTTCGTGTTTCGTATCCTTCCTACTTAATAAGAAGTTTAAATTGTTTAGATTATGTTTTCTATTGTATATTGTTAATTAAGTCAATAAAGTAAGAACCGTTACTGTTGGGAATAAAGGTAAGTGGTCACCATATAAGGCAAATTGCCATTACGGGTGGCAAGTTGCCGTTACGTACGGCAAGTTGCCGTCACGTGTCGCCGCGGCAGTAGCGTGGCGAGGAGCCTTAAGCTCCTCGCCCTCCCCGACATATACAAGAACAGAACAATCATCATACTATCTACGAACCGTAGCTACGTGATATCACCTTGTGTAACCAACAGTTACCGTTGTCAACAATTATGGGAGGTGGCGGCGGCACTTTGCGAGTTATAGGTTTGTCTTTTAAAGGTTGCAGCAAGCTTACGTAAAACGTCAGATATATTTTTATCTTAGTTAGCAGTTTGAGCTTATAAGTATACGGGCTTAATTTCTTCTTAATTTGGTATAGGCCCGCAAACTTCTAATTAAGTTTCTTTGAGGGCCATTAAGTCTTTAGGTTTTGTGTATTTAGGTAAACCATATTACCTTCCTTAAAGTCCTATATGGGGGCTTATTCTTTATTTGCATGCCATTCCTGTACCATTTGAGCGTACGTTAATTCACTTTATAATAGTTCCATTAACTGCTTTATTCGATTAGTAAAGTTATACGCGTTAATTAACTAAATCCGTTTAATTATGGGTCCTGTTATATTAATTTCGGGTTGTGGTTTGAATCCAAGTCGGGGGTCTTGCCTGTAGGTTGCATAGAACGGCGTTATGCCTATTAATACGTTTATCATATTGTTCGCAGTAAACTTAGCTAAAGGCAGCCATTTTTCCTAGTTATCTTACAGGTAGGAGCAGTATATTTATAGGTATTGTTTTATAATCGCGTTTGCAATTTCGGTTTAACCATCTATCTCCAGATAAAATGTAGTTGAGAGTCGTATTTAAATGCTTAATTATTTATATAGAGCTTGCCAGAAGTCTAAAACAAACTGGCTTCTATAGTTGGATATTATCAAATTAGGAAGTCTATATAGCTTAAAGACGTGCTTAATAAAACATTTAGCTACTAATATCGCATTAATTAAGTCCATAGGAATTATATATCACATTTTTATAAGACGGTTAATGACTACTATAATATTTATAAACCCGTTACTGTTAGGCAAGTCGACTATAAAGTTAATCGAGATATCTTGCCATCTTTGCATTGGAATTGGCAACGGTTAAAGTACTCCTTATTTCTTTACATAAGAGGTCTTCCCACGCACATATGTTCTGCAGGCTCGAACGTATTTTTGTATATAGTTGTGTATTATAGGCCAGTAGTATGCTCGTTAAATAATCTTATAAGTCTTCGCATGGCTAGGATGTCCTACTATAGGGGAATTGTATACGAATTCAAGTATCTTAAATCGTAAGGGTTTGGAATTCGGAACTACCATCTTCTGTTAATAGTATAGTCGATCGTTACGAATTTTGCATTTGGCAAGTGTAATATCTTTATACTATTGTTTTCCTATTTGAATTGCTTTTATTATATCTACTATCTATGCGTCGTTCTTGTATTTGTATTCCATTAGCTCATTAATTTCTATTTCCCATTTATTAATTTCTAATTCATTTCTATTAAGTTCCGTATTTAGGAATATAGGACGTAGTTTCTTAAAGTATTTAGGGGGCAATAAGATCCGTAATTAATTTGTAATCCGTTTGTCTAAGGCATTTGCAGGTAAATCTTATAATTATTATGTTAATGTATTAGGCTTCTAATTAAGTTTGCCCAGTTAGTACGTAATCTTAAAGTCAAATCATAAAAGGTATTTGGCCTAATAAATTTGGCGCTGCGTTAACTGCTTTATAGTTATAAAGTACTGCAGGTTTTTGTGGTCCGTTAATACGCGTATCAGAAATAATAATCCTTTAAGTTCTGGACGCTATTGTTTAAAGCATCTAATAATTACAAGTAGTTCCTTATTGTATATCTTATAGTTCGATTTGGCAGGGGCGAGCTTTTAAGAGAGAAAGGCTACTGGACATAGCTCACCGTCCTTATTGTATTGCGATAACACTCCCCCTAGGGCATAATTAAACAAGTCTGTTTTGACGACATATTTAAGGTTAGGGTTAAAGTGGGCAAGAATCGGAGCAGTTATAAAGCGTTATTTTAAGTTATTAAAAGCTTGTTTACATCTAGTAGTCCATTTAAATTTTATATTCTTTCTTATTAGGTTTATTAATGGTTAGGCAATTTTCGAGAACTAGTTAATAAATTAGTAGTAGAAATTTATAAATCCTAGGAATTCTTAAATATCTTATACGTTACTAGGGCTTCCCTAGTTTATAATCGCAGCGACCTTTTTAGGGTCCATTTTAATTCCGTCGCGGGATATAATTAGGCCTAGGTACGTAACTTCAGACGCATGGAACTTGCATTTCTTAATATCGCATTATAAACCCGCATCTCGCAAATATTTAAGGACTATTCGGACGTGTTTTTAATACTTAGAAAGCGAAGATAAGTAGATTAGAATATTATTAATATACACAGTAATAAATACATCAAGGAATTTACGAAGCGTATTGTTAACATATTGCTAAAATATACCGGGACCGTTCTTTACACTAAACGGCATTACTAGGTATTTAAAGAGTCCCCATTATATATAAAAGGCTATGTACTTCTTATCTCCTTCTTAGATGCGAATTCGATTAAAGGCAGCGACTATATCAAGCTTTGTAAAATATCGTGCCTTTGCCAGGCAGTCAAGCGTCTCTTAAATTAAGGGGATTGGATATTAGTTTCAAATTATAATTGCGTTTAAGGCTTAGTAATTAACATAGAATCTTAAGCCTCCTCCTAGCTTTTTAATAAATAATACGGGTAAGGCGAATAAAGATCAACTAGGGCGAATAAATCCTTTTTTTAGATGCTCATTAAGGTATTATTACATCATAAGCAGTTTTTCTTGTAATATACCGTATAGCGGACCAAACTTTAGTGTTATACTAGGGTTAAGTTCTATCTTAAAATCGTGTTTATTTTAATACGGGGGTAGCTGGTTTGCAAATCATTTTTTAAACTCATTAATTAGATTGTGGTACTCCTTAGGTATAAGAGGTTAAGGGTTAATATACTACTTTAGTTCTAGCGCCTTTTTAATGTCTTCTATTATTATAGCAAAGATTTCGTAGTCTTATTTTCTTACTAATGAAACAAAAGGTGTGGCTTATATTATACAAATTTTAAGGGGTTTTGATATATTATCTTTACATTCTTTACTACGATCAGCAGTTGTAGTTTTATTATGTTGGTTTAAGGTTTGTGGTAAGGGCAATTTGTATTATATTAAATTTAAATAGTCTTGTATATATTTATAGGGCAGGTGGTATTTTAAACAATAACTTTAGCAATAGGTTGTGCGGAATTTTAGTGTTTCTTTAACCCAGCTAATTAAAGGGTTGTGCCGTTTTAGCTATCCATGTCTAAGTATTATCTTATACTGCTTTAAGGGTGTTATAAATAGGGAAATGTATTTAAGGTGTTTACCCATCCACATTTTCATAAGAGCGTAGTGCGTTAATTCGCTATATATTAAGGGTTTGCCGTTAAAGCCTTATAGGCCTTAGGGCTTATTAAGTTTCTTTAAATTTAGGCATTAGGTTTTCGCGTAGTTTGTATTAATAAAGCCCATGCTAATAGCTCCGCTGTCTATAAGGATTTATACCTCCTTCCATTTTCCAAGTATTTAAATTTTGCCAAGTATATTAAGGGAGTTATGTTATATATTAGCGCTGGAAGAGCCTAGACACTTATACTCTTCCACTTCTTATCCTAAGGCGCGACTTGGCCCTAGGACGATTCGTTTTCCAAGTTAGCCAAGTATAAGATGCTTTGTGACGACTAAGTATAATTTATAGAATAAGTGCAAGTTAAGGAGCGAGTATGGCTTAAAGAACGAGTGCAATTTAAGGAGTAGGTGCGATTTAAAGACTGGGAGGAACTACAGCGGACTTTTTTAAAAGGGTAAGTTTGGCAATTCCTTTAGATATATCCTTTTCTGCCATATCCAAAGCATTCTCTATTTATGGCTTAAGTCCTTTATTTGTTAGTTCCTAAGGGTGCGTAGGATTAAGTGGCGTTGAGGTCCATAGGGTCGTGCATAGGTTTTAGAGAAGGGTCGCGCTTTAGGGTATATATTGGTTTTATAGAGTCTTAAACGCAAGGCGTGGTTGGCTTTAGAGAACGAGTTTATTTATTATATTAAAGGTCCTTATTAATTCGTTAACACATCGTAGCAAATTTAGGTAGGTCCTTTGGCAGTTCCCTACCTACTAACTGTGCTCTAATTTCATCCAAAATAGCTCATTAAAGAGCAGCAACTTTAGCGGCTTTATTCCAATCCAGTTCGCTAACAAGGCCTAAAAATTCCAAAAAGAAGCTGGTAAAGTCTCGATTCCATTATTATAGGTTTTTAAGTTTAGTAACAGTGGTGTGTTCGCAGCTAGCGTTATTATATGTTCGTTCTAATAAAGAGACAAAGATTTCGAAATTAACAAAAGTGCTATTACGGAAGAATAGGTCCATAGTTCATACAGCGTCTTTGCTTAATTAAAACATCCCATAGCTAATCTTGCTAGCTTTAGTAGGATATCAGTTATAGTTCGTTAAGAGTTTAAGGCGGATCTTAGTTATAAAGGGATGCAGATTATTTTAATTTCTATTAAATATTAAAGGGTTAGGAAGCTTTTCTAATTTTACAGTAAGTACTAGGTTCGTTATAGGTATAGGTTAAGCTACCATTACTAGTTTAGGGTTCGCATTTAACAGGCCGGGTTTGCATATAGTTATCTCGATTTTGTTTGCAGGTGTTACTATTAGGGTCTCTATTGTAAGTATATTAACATTGCGGAGTTCTTTATGGAGTATTTCTATTGATTGCTAATGCAGGGCTTCTAGTGTAGCCCGCTGCTAAGCTAAAGCATCTATAAAGGCTTCTTATATTGCAGTTAACTGTTCCCTAACTAGGGTTATAATGCTCGTAGTTAACGCGTAGGATTCGAGGTCGTTTGCCATTTTAATAGTAGTTGTTTTAGACGCAACGTAATGTAAGGGCATAAAGAGGCTTCGGGAAAGATTTAAAGGAACAATATAAATTCTATCTAAATCTGAGGGTATATAGCTCTTGCTAGGGACAAGACATTACATAAAGAAGAGAAAGGAATAACAAGAGAATCTTGCAATTAAACAGTTTAGGGGTCTTGGTCGATGCGTGCGCACATACGCATGTGGACGGACTTTAGTAGTATTCAATTGATCTGGCAGAACTTGGCAGAAGTCAATCAAGCTAGCAGAATTCGGCAGAATTCGGTCAAAGCTTCAAGTTCTATCTGTCAAGTGTTTTACCGAGACATTCCTACTATAACTAGGCTAGTCCCGTTACAAGTAAAACACTTAAATTACGCTATAAGCTAAGCCGCGAACTAACCTACACCTCCCCCTACTACCTTAAACGCGCTAATAAAGACTCTAGTTATAAGAACTATAAATAGGCTAGATAGTAACCAAGTAGGCCGCTCTAAACAAGTAGGAAGCCCAGGTTAAGACTAAGTAGGCCGCTCTAATTAAGTAGAAAGCCTAGGTTAAGATTAAGTAGAACACTTAAATTAAAGTAATGCTAAGGGTGGGATGCCCGTATAAAGTATATTAATATGCATTCCTTATGCGCAGAGAATAAGGTCTGGAAGGTTACTAAATATAAGGGTTTTTAACAATATAGTGGTTTAGTTAGTAATAGCTATAAAAGCTATTTACCTAGAAGCTAAGAACACTACCTCTATAGGAGCATCTATAGCACCTTTTAACGCTATTAAGTTAGATTAGGCCTTAAGGGAGGACGCTTTTAGCTAGATAAAGGCTATCTTTAAAGAATTCCTCTTACTTAAGAGGATGCACACCTATACTATTATAAGGGGGAGAGTACTAGAAGGAAGGTTGTTACTCCTAAGCAAGCTAGTCCTAAAGCACAAGTATAACACTAAGGGAGAAGTAATTTATAAGAAGGCAAGACTATATATTTAGGGAGACAAGTAGACCCCTAATATTAATTATTTTAAGACATTTGCATCTGTTATATAATATAACACCTTTAGGTTCCTAATAGCAAAGGTGGCAGCTAAGGACCTTAAGCTTAACCATATTAATATTAAAACTATATTCTTAAACCCGCCGTTATAAGAATAGATTTATATACAGATTCCTAACCTATTAAGAGACTTTAAACCTAAGCTTAAGGGCATAAAAGACGTCTACTTAAAGCTAAATAAGTTACTTTATGGCCTAAAGTAGGCACTAAGAGAATGGTTTTAGATGGTTAAGAAGTTCTTTAAGAGTATAGGTTTAAAAGCAGCTAATACTAACCCTAATCTCTTTATAGGAAATAAAGTATATATCTTGCTATTTGTTAATAATATGCTAATTGCAGAAAAGCGCCAATATCTTAATATTATAAAGATAAGAATCTTAAGAGAATAGAAATATAAAGACCTAGGTCCTATAGAGGTATTTATAGGCTTCTAAATCAAGCAAGATTATACAAACCAAACCCTTAAGCTATATTAGACAATATACACTAAGAAGCTACTTAAACAGCTAAAAATGGATAATTGCAATCCAGCCAAGCTACTAATACCAGTAGGTACTGTCCTAAAGCCCAATATTAAAAGCCTCCTTAAGTATAATAATGCGATAGTCTACTAACAGATTATTAGCTCTATAATCTACCTCTTAAACTATACACGTCCTAATACCAGCTATGCTGTTAGTTAGCTAGCTAGGTTTATGGCAGCACTAGGAGAATCGCACTACCGCTTAAGTAAGCAGCTACTATAATATCTAAACAGCACTCTTAAAACAGGAATTACCTACTTAAATTAAGAAATTTACCTACCCTTATATAAGCTTACATTACCTTCTAGCTATAGTATCTTTACTAACGCTATATAGGGAATAGAACACGATTGGATATTATTCTAAGGCATAGCAGTTATACGCTATAGGGGAGCGGTAATCTGGACGGCTTAAAGATAGAAGTTAACGGCATTAAGCTTAATGGAAGCAGAGATTATGGCGGCATCAAAAGGAGCAAGGTTAGCAGTATAGCTTAAAAAGCTAACAAGAGATCTGGAAGAGAGAGATAATAACAACCCTTTTATCCCTACGCTCTACTGTAACAATAAGGGTACAGTTAACCTTTTATATGACATAAAACACCACCAGAAAGCCAAGCATATTAAGATTCGATACCTCTTTATATGGAACAACATGGTTCAGAAAAATCAACTTAAGGTAGTATATATACCAGGTAAAGATTAACCTGGAGATATGCTCACGAAACAGCTACTAATTGACCAATTTATAAAGCACTGTGTAACGCTAGGAATTGGTAACTAATGGAGACGGTAACGGACGGAGACGGAGCAAGTTACGGAGGTTTTTTGCCTACTATAGGTTTTCCCTCTGTACGTAGGCCAAATGGCACTTGCAAGGTATTTGGGAATAGCTTCATAATTGCCTATTTGGGACAGACGAGGAGAGCGTCGTCAGCATGGGGGAGTGTCAGAATTAAGTGAGAGATGCTGACTAAGCTCTAGACATGTTGCAAGAGCGAGCTCTGCATGTCAATCTAGATAGACATTAACCGCATCTACTGCATTACGAATCAATTAATATTCATCGTCTGCGTCATCACTATTATTAATTAGACCCTCAAGACTGCTCCGCTGTGACCTTATGACCTTGTAATTCCAACAGGCTAGGTGTTACTACTAAGTCCGTGGGCCGTACTTAATAGTAGTCCTCCTAGTTCGTATGTTTCCTGTTACTGTTCTTTAGCACTACTCCATTATAGAAGGCCCGTTGCTGCGTCTGCTCTTTCCTTAGTCTATCTAGGTTTGTTCCCTATATACAGAGCCAGTCCCTAATACCCTTTAGTCGTCCTTTATTGCTAAGCCACGGAAGTACTAGTCTAGGTCGATCGTGTGTCCTAGCTACTAGTCTTCCTTGATTAGACAGATGCACAAATCCTTACTGGATAAGATCCTTTAGCCCTTGGTATTTGAGCTTGGTAAAACGGTGACTTCCTCCGCATCCAAAACAGGTCCACTGGCCTTGTCTTCGCGTGCCTTGCTGACCCCATACGTCCCGTTGCGGCCGTCCAAAGGCAGTAGAATCTTGCGGATATTGGGGACCTTGCGGATATTGAGAATCCTGCGGATATCAAGAGTCTTGCGGAGGTTGACAGTCTTGTGGAAATCAACAGCCTTGCGGAACAAAGGGAGCTCGGGTGCTGTTCTGCCAGTCTTTATATCCTAGTGCTGAGCTATATCCTTGTGCCGGGTTTTGAACTATAGCCTAATTTAATAGCATCACGTGCTTCCTTAGGTCCAGAAGTCGTCCTTCCCTTTGGCGGTCAAGCTCATTCCTTTACTGCCGTAGCTCTTGTATAAGCTGGACATTCAGGACATCTTCTCCCGGAAGAACAGCCATTCGCTCAACGTTCTCTACTGCTATTATTCTTAACTCTACGGCCTCCTTTAGTCTTTTAAATACAAGGGTGCTGGGCTTGTCTGCTATGGCTCCTGTCTTTTCTATTACGTGCCCGCGGTATTTGATAGGGAGTTCTTGTATAAACTACCACCCCTTCTCTTACTTAGTAAGGTTTCCTACGGCTACCGCTCTTGCTAAGATAGTAGTAAAGTCGTGCATGTAGTGACGCAGCTCGCCTAGCTGTTCCGCAGATTTTTGAATAAAAGCTTCTACAAAGTCTCTTGTCTCCATACGTCGGTAGTAGTCATTTGCTTGGTATTCTACCCTAAGCTTTCTTATAAGCTCCATTTAATTGCTAGCTGTAAATTCAGGCAAGCTTCGGATCCACATCCCTATCTAGTAATCGCAGTACTCTAGAAGGCCCTGGTGCTTCTTACTTGTTACATAATGTCGGGCGCATAGCCGCTTATACCGTTTGATAAACTGTAACACGTTCTGTCCCGTAAAATAAGGAGTTCCCACAGTTCCTGGGGCTGGCATAGGCTGAACCATAACATAGACCTTGTCTCGAGCCGTTGACTGCTGGTTGTTAGGTGCATCTAGAGCTTCCTTAGGAGCTTTTAGGTGATCCTTACGGCTCTCATCTTTCGTCTGCTGAGGGTTATCGGTCATAGGTGTCACGGGCGAACGCTGCGGTAGGTCTGCTTGCATGGCCGTGGTCTTGATAGAGGGTGTTCTAGATAACTGTCCTGGCGGGACCTTAACAGATACATGCTTTGGCTGATCTACTTGTACAGCTATGTCCCTAACGGAAGGCGCCTGCTTCTTAATGCCTAAGGGGGGGTCTTCCTGGGAGAGCACGGAATCTTTATCTTCTACCACTGCCGGGTCTCGATACGTCCATCTGTTTTGGCCTGCTGTTGTTCTGCGCAGTAGGGTGCTGCTAAGCCTCTTGCTTCTACTTACGTCTACTTCTTTATAGAACGCCTCTTAAGCCGCTGCTGACATAATCCGGATTACTTGAAAGAAGATAAAGCTAAGCCAGAATAGGAAGCTTTTAAGGATAGATCCGATCTCGTGTGCTTGCGGCCTTGCTCGGTATTGTCTCTGTTCTTAAAGGGCAGCGCTGACTTCCCTTACCGCCAGATGTCTTAGATCTCATTTCCATCTAATTGATTGGCCCTTAGCTTGCCGTCTTTGCATCTTTAACAATGTTCTGGCTATGCTCATGCGCGCGCGGGTGGCGAGACTTCGACCGCCGGTAGTTGTCTAATTGGCTCGCCAGTTCGCTTGACGCCAAATTTCTAAGTACAGGCACCAAACCCAACTCCCAAGACCTTTTGACCTACACCATTTTGCCTTTTATTGCCACTCTTTTGGCCTGTGCGTTGAGTCTGGCCGTCCTGTCTTTTTCCGGGACTGCCTGGTTTCCCTCGCTGTCCGATACTGCCTAGTTCTCTAGTTCCCTGGTTCTGCGGTTCTGCTATCTCGTCTGTCTGGCTGGCGGTTCTTTTGCAGCTGGTAGTTCTTTGGTAGTTGTAGTATATTCCTGCGTGTCTCCTGTGTATATAGCTGTATATAGAGTGCCAGACTTCTAATCTGAAGAGCTTGCCGTCGTCCCCACGTAGAATGCCAAATAATATGTGGGAGGGTACGGTGTCTCTCCGATGGGAAGTCACGGTGCAGTCAGTCAGTCAGTTAGTCTGTCTGTAAGAAAGAAAGAAATGAATGTATTCCGTGAACCGGTAAGGTTGTGATAATATGTAAGAAGGAGGGAAGCCGAAGGCTCTATAAATATAGGAAAATGCTAAGACAGTAGGCGACGTCCAATCTACACCACCACACTAGCACTTAAAGAATACTATAAGGGTGTTATGGAGTAAGTATACGCAACAATAATATATAGCGAAGTAGATATTATTAAGCTATGTATATAAACCGTATAATAAAATTAAAACGTTGCGTGGGGAAAGAAGGTAAGGAAACGGGAAGAAAGGGTATATATTATTAACTTAGTTGCTTAGTTAACACATATATAGGGCAGAATAAGATTTAGGTAGTAGGTCTGGCAAAACTTTATAAGATTTAGTAGACTTAGCAGAATATAGCGGAATTATAGTAGATTATCGTAGAGAACGGCAAATTGCCGTTAGATTGCCGTAAAGAATAGCAGATTGCTATTAGATTGCCATCTCGTAGTTAGTCTCTAGTTATTTAGTTAGTGGAAATAGGTGGATATATATAAGGTATTACAAAGGTATCCCGTAATAGTACCCCCCTTTTAAACTTAAGCTTCTGCAAAATAGGGCTATAGTAGTTCTAGGTAAAGTTTATAAAAGCCTTCTATGGCTTATATAAGTCCTATAGAGTTAATAGGTTCCTATAAGGGTTTAGTAAAGCCTCTCCATTTTATAAGGTATATATACTAGCGTTTCCGTTTATCGTACTTAATATTATTAATTCTTTTAATAAAGTACTTTTTCTTACTATCTACTTTAACTAGTAGGGGAGGGTCTTAGATCTATTTAGGTAGGGAATTTAATATAGAGGACTAATGTATAGAATATAGGGTGGATTTTAACCGTATTAGGGAGCGTTAGTTAGTAGGTATAAAGAAAGATAACCTTTTTAACCTTATAAAGGCCGGCATTCTTCTAATTAAGTTTCTTAATAGGTTGTTTTATATTTAGATTTCTTATATCTAGCTAAATAAAGTTACTAATTTAGTAAGCCGGTGCTAGAATTTAGTTCTTATTTCCTGCAGCTTTATAAATAAATTAGGCCCATATTATTTTGTTAGTAAGAAACTCTTATAGTTCTTCCATCTTCTTTATAAATTTATTTACTTCTATAACTTATAAGGTATAATAAGTAGGGTAAGGAACATTACTAAAGGGTTTAAAACCTATTTATAGATGCTAGCTATAGTTAGCTAGAAATAGGGAGACCTTTATAGTTTCCAAGATGGAGTTATTTATAGTAAACTTAGTAAATATAAGCCAGTTTATTTAGTTATCCTATAAATACAATATATATATCCGAATATACTATTCTATTATAGTATTTACGCGTTCCATTTAACTATCCATTTTTAGGTAGTATACTATAGATAATAGTACTTTAATATAAAGTTAGGTAGTTAGTTCTTTCTAAAATATAAAGATAAACTGGCTACCTTTATTAGAGATAATTGTTTTAGGAAGTCCGTAGAGTTTCTATATATAATCTAGGAATAGTTAAATAACTATAGGTATTAATATATTAAAGTAGGCGATTAAATGTCTTATTTTAAATAATCGGTCTATAACTACTATAATATTTATATAGCCTTTACTTACGAGGAGATCAATAATAAAGTTAATTAAGATATTTTTCTATCTTTAGTCTAGAACAGGTAGTAGTTTTAAAAGGCCGTTATACGTCTTATATAAAGCTTTAGCTTACTAGTAGGTATAGCAGCTAGAGACGTACCTTTATATTATATTATACTACGTACAATACTGCGCATGCAGCCTTAGGCTATGGCGCTATAGTTTTATATACATGAATCCTTTCTAGGCAGCTTAACATGTACTAGTAGCTATGTCCTAGTAGTTTATAAACCCTTAAGGGTTTACAGCTCCTTAGTAAAATACTAAGTTGCTACAACTGCTAGGGAATAAGAAACGATAGGAAAAAAAGAAATCCTAACACCTGTCCCTGTCCTTTTGCAATTTATTTCTGTCCTTTTGCTCTCTAATATCTTTTTAAGAGCCTAGTAGGAGTTACCTCCTTCTAGAATCCTATGCTTTGTCTATTCTTCCATAGAGCCTTCTGAGCTAGTACTATGTACTAGTTTAGCTGCTTGAAGTGTCTTACAGTCTCTGCTATTAGCAAAGTGATTCCCTTTACAATTAATGCAAAGAGGGGTAGTATGTTGACAAGGCTTGCCTGTTGTTGTACAGGTAGAGCAGGAGTGGTCTTTAGATAGATGTGCAGCTGCACAAAATCTACAGGCTCTAGTAGAGCATCTATCTCCTATATGGCCAAATTTTTGGCAGCTAGTGCACTGCGTAGTAGGAGAGACTTCTAGGTATTTTACTACCTTAGTAGCTGTACCTGCAATTGAGATTTCTTTTTGCTTAAGGATTTCTTGTCTTTTTTCTTCGTTCTCTATAGTAAAAACTATAGAGCCAAATCTGGTTCGTGGATTGTGTCTTTTTACACTAGATAAGACCCATCTAGGTAGTCCTTGTATCTTTATAGGATTAAAGGTCTCAATTTCTTCTTTTAGAAGCTTAGAGCCTCCCTCTCCTAGGAAAGGTAGGGTGGAGACCCTATGGGCTATAACTTGAACCTAGGGTTCTAGTTTTTGTTCTCTTTGGAAGGTAAAGCAGTTATGCCAGATATCCTTATATTTGACTAGGAAATCTGCATTATACTCTTCTGTAGTTGTAAGGAGAATATTTTGTTTTCCTTTAGTTCTAGCTATAGACGCTAGTACTGGCTTTTCTACTTGTAGTTTCGATGCAAATAGTTGATTAACTTTGTTTCGTATAGAGAAGGTATCTAGAGGTTGGTCCTTTTCGTCTGTAATTAAGACTAGCTTTCTTTCTTATAGCTACTTTTTCTTACTTCTAGTAGAAGTAAAACTCCTACTAGAAGGAGAAGGGGTAGAAGGTAGTGGTGGTAAGGAGGGTAAGGAGGACGAAGAAGGCAGGCCCCTCTTTAGTCTCTCTGCGTATGTTTGCTTAGTAAGGGCTACCTCCTTACGGAGAGCCCTTACTTCTTCTACTAGTCCTTTTAGTATATCGTCTGCCTTTTCTTTTCCTTGTATAAAGGGATTTTCTCCTACTAGGATACTACGTCCTCTAGCTGTTTAACTTGTTCCTTTTTTTCTTTTTCTTCTTCTTCTAGCCCTTTATAGGCCTGGGTTAGGCTTTCTAGGGCCTTTTGTAGGTGTTGTTCTGGAGAAAGGGGAGGAAAAGGTATAGGTATACTAGGTATGCCATCCATAGTAGTTATTGGTTTCTTTTTTATAGGTTTTTGGTTTTCTTTTTCAGGAGAAGTTTGAGGATGTTCTCTTTTTTCTCCTTTCTTAGATAAGCTAGGAGAAGAAAGAAAAGAAGATAAAAATAGAAATCTATTATCATTTCTTTCTATAGGGGTTTTGCCTATAGACTCGTTGTCATCACTTGTCTTTATAGGAGGTTTCTTTTTAGGCCTACCGGGCCTTGGCATTTTGTATCTTATAGGGGGGTTTCCTAGTTTTTACTATCCTTATACCTTTTCTCCTTACTAATCCTACTAGAAGATTTCTGGGAAGATTAGGCTAAAAGGTAGAAGAAAATCTAGCCTCTATATTTCGTGGTTTTGGTGTTTGGTTTTGGTGTTCCTGTCCATGCTTCGCTTATAAGCTAGGACCACCCCTAAGAAGAATTTTCTGTTGGGGAAAAGGAGGTAAAACAACAAATAAATCCACCTCTAGCTCGCTAGGCAGTAGGAATTAAGTCTTAAAAGTTGGAAAATCGATTGTTTTTGATGGTAAGATGGGTATGCGTAAGTTTTGAAGTGTGGCGCTACCTTTTGGTAAGGTTGCATGTGTGGTGAAAGGTTTATATTATATTATATATATTTAGCTAGTAGTATTCTTATTAGAGTAGTTCTAGGGGTTTCCCTTAGCCTAGGTAGCCAGCTACTAGTAGATTATATATATATTTAAGAAGCTTAAGCTTAAGCTTATTATAGTTAGGTATAACTAGGCGGTTTTAGTAGTACAAGTAGTCTTTATAAGCTTTATATTCGCTTAAAAAGATCCTTTTAAAGTGTCTAACGCTATCTTAAATTAGCTTAAGCGTTTCTTAGATAAACTCGTTATTTAGGTATTTATTAATAATAATCTAATTAATTAATTAATTAGTTATTTTAAGAATGTGTACTATAAGGTTTTTAGTAGAAAAATTAAATAGTTTGGGGCGAAGTAGGGTTTGATTATAGTAAGTACGCGCTTCTTTTTATGCTAGTATATCTTATAAGCGTTAGGTTACTAGTAGGGCATTAGGCTTTTAGCCTTAAATACCTAGGTAGTATATAATAGAGAATTGGAAATAGGATAGGTATTCTAACTAGCGGGCCTAACGGTGGCTTAGCTATTTTATGGTTATAAAGTATTATAAGTTCTTATAGTCGCTAAGAACTTTAATTAGAAATCTGGCGCCTTTTAACTTAGGTCGCTATTACTTAAAGTATCTAATAATAGTTAGTAGTTCCTTGTTATAGATCTTATAATTATATTTAGCTAGGTTTAGTTATTTTAAGAAGTATGCTATAAGGTATAATACTCCCTCCTTATTATATTAAAACAGAATGCCTCTAGTGGCATAGTCTAATAAGTTAGCTTCTATAATACTTATTCGGTTTAGGTTAAAGTGTTAAAGTATAGGTATAATAGTAAATATAACCTTTAGATATATAAAAGATTTTTTTATATTTCTTATTAAAGATAAAGGCTTTATTTTTTTAGGTTAGAGTAATAAGGGGTAAAGCTAGGGCGGAGAAATTATTAATAAACTGGTAGTAGAAGTTAGAAAATCCTATAAAGGCCCTTACTTCAATCTTCTTTAGGCCTATTTATATACTATTTATAAAAATAATAAGTCTAAAGTATAGAACTTCCATTTTATAGAATTCGCATTTATCTATATTTAACTATAGACTAGCTCTATATAGGACTTCTAAAATAAGATTAATGTATTTCTTATATTTAATTAGGTTATTACTATATACTAAGATATTGTTAATATAAGCAGTATAAAAAATGTCTAGGTAAGATTATAGGGTATTATTTATAAAGTGTTAGAATAAACTTAAGGCATTTATAAGGCTAAAAGGCGTTACTAAGTATTTAAATAGTCTATATCTAGTGCGGAAGATAGTAAGCTATTTATCTCCTTTTGTAATATAGAGACGGTTAAATGCATAAATAAGATCAAGTTTTGTATAGTAGCGAGCCTTACTTAATTAGTTTAGTGTTTTTTAAATTAACAGGAGTGGGTACTAATTCTTAATAGTAATAGCGTTAAGAGCTTAGTAGTCTATATAGAAGTATAGACCGCCGCTAGGTTTCTTAATAAAGATTATAGGTATAACTATAAGTAAAAAGCTTGCCCTAATAAATCCTTTACTTAAATATTCGTTTAAGTACTTCTATAGCACTTAGAGTTTATTTTAGGACATTCCATATAGGGGTCTAAATTCTGGCTATTTTCCTTTTTGAGTAACTAGTTTTACTACTAAACCCGACAAACCACCGAGCCTAACAGCGCGAAATACACCAAAAAACCTAAATTTTAATCTTAAATAACTTAACAATAACTTAACAATAACTTTATAATATTTTCTAAAAATTTAAACATAAGCTCTTATATGCCTATATTTATGCTTTTTATAATATTAGAGTATATAGTTTTGTATTTATTAAGATATTTAAAAACGTCTCTATTTTTAGCCCCCAAACTCTATATCTTAATAACTACTATATTATTGTCAGGTGAAACCTGATTAGATAGTTACATAGCCGCAAGGTACAGGCGACCCTAGGGCGACTTAGGGGTGACTCGCCTGTGAGGCATATGCAGGGCACGTGCCTAGGGAAAACCCTTCCTACCTCACACACAGACTCCTCCTTTTCCCTTAAGGATTCGTCTATATATACAATATACCCTATTGTTCCATTATTAAGCTCCCTATTTATATCCTCACCTTACATTCAAATCCTTACCAATCCCCTTAGGAGGATAGCCAGTTTAATTTTTCTATAATGCCTCTAAAAAGAAAACCAACGCCTATACCCAACGGTAATACGCTAACAATACAACTGCTAAACGCCTTAGGATCTAGTATAGACGAAACCACTAGAAATACACTAGTAGAATCTAAGCTACCTTCTAAACCTTAAAACAATCAGCCACCTGCAAATACTAGAGACTAGTTTAACTTATATACCTAGGCTTAACAGGAGCTTAGTAAAATTACCAGTATCCCACCAAATACTGCTAACACAAAGGAGCTAGACGAGCTGGCCAAGAAAATAGCCAACTTATAGAGCATTATCAATTCAACAAAGCCCTCCCATTACCTCTCCAGTAAAGAGCATAAGTTACGTGGTAAATGTATACGCTAAACAAATCTCAACGCCCTGGTTAAGAAGTCACTACCCAATATTAGCAGTACTACTCAACAGCATTTTAACCACTAGATCGCCGCAGTTAAGAACTAATTTAAGGTTAATAACGCTAACTACAACTATAAGCAACGCACGCGCTAGGCCATTAAAGGTCTTGTAAAAGAGAAAACAATCACCTAACTAGTTTATCACCGGCTAGGCACTAAAGATAAAGGTCCTTTACTATAGGATAAGTTTAAGACTATAGTCCAAAACCAGATTAGGAACCCTATAGTAAGACGCTTTAACAACGCTACTATATACTATATAGCTGTTATAAAAGAGAACTAGAGGTTCAATGTCTTCCTAGCCCGTATATGTAGCTTAGAGGACCTCTTCTTATATACCCCTTTTATCAATCCTAAGCAATAGGTAGACTTTTGGTTCTTATATCTCCCAGCCTACCTATAAGCAGAGCTCTTCCGCCAGAACTTCGCCTAACGGGTAAGAACCACTAAGGACCTCTTTAATAAAATCCGCCGTGTAGAGTAATTACTTAATACCACAAAGCTCGCAGAAAACCGCGTAAGCGGCAGCGGCAAATCATCGCGTATAAAGCGCGGTTGCAGTATAGGCTCTGTAGAGTTAGGTTTAGGGAATAGAACCCAAAAAGGGCAACGCTTTAAGCAAACATCTAAGGAGAACACCTAAAAGCCGGAGGGCTTAGGAGACCCCCTAGACGCCAGTGCTACGCACGCGAGTTAAAAGAGACCCGTAGGTAACCACTGCAAAGAACACTAGAAGCAAGCCAGTAAAGATAAGTCAGGCCAGCTTTTGGAAAACCCAAAGCCCTAGTAGCGTATCTCTCTTAACTGCAACTAGGGCCTAACATAGAGGGAGAGAAGAAACGCATTATAGTATATATTGCAATAGATACGCCCTAGGGTAAAGTCCGCCTACATTGCTTATATAATAATAGGTGCCAAATTAACCTCATTAACTAAGACGTTGTCCGTAGGTTTAACCTGCCTATAAGCTATGCGCTACGTTTATATAAACCTATTACACGTTTTCTTAATAGTAACCAGATAATAATCTAGGATGCTTATAATTTAATGGTCACTACTAGCGACTCCTAGGGTACCCTTTACACCATTAGCCCCCAGACCTTTTAGGGTGGCTTATTTAATAGTTATAATATAGTTCTTAGATAGGATTGGCTCGCGGAAGTAGATCTATTAATTAGCTTTTAATCTAGACAATTTATCTAGGGTACTTCGGACCCTAAACGCCTCTAGATAGTCACCCTTAATACGCTCCTAGTAGATATTAAGGCTGGCGAAACAGTCTATTTACTATAGCCAGAAGATTCCCTTTTTACCCTAGTTGCGAACACAATAGAGGACCTGTTATTACTAGCAGTAAGTACCTATACAGACCCTCCAGATATAAAGACACCAGTTATAAACACAATAAAGGACCTGTTATTACTAGCAGCAAGTACCCATAAAGACCCTCTGGTGCCGGCGCAGATTACTTTAACTTAGGGGGGAGGTAATTAAAACCCCAAAACTATTAAGTATACTGTAGCAGAGCTATATGCACTTTTAGTGCGAGTATACCTGCAAAACGCATATTGGCCGTACCCTTCTCTTTACTGGCTCCCGGAAGCACACTATTACGTAATAGTCGCCTTAACCTCCGTGGACCCCGGCCTGCCAGATGTATATAAAGAGGAGATTAATATCTTCTCTAATAAGCTAGCAAGTATACTACCTTAGAACTCTAAGTATGACTATATAATCAACTTAGAAAAAGGTAAGACACTACCATAGATACCTATCTACAACCTCTTACAGAAAGAGTTGTAGATCTTATAGGAGTACCTAGAGAGTGCTCTTAAGAAGGGCTAGATTAGGCCCAGCAAGTCACCTACTAAAGCACCCATCCTCTTCGTACCGAAAGCAGAAGGTATAATGCGGCTATACGTTGACTATAGACGCCTAAACAAGATCACGATTAAAAACCAGTACCCCCTACCACTGGTCAGCAAACTCTTTAATAGGCTTAGCCATGCAAAGATATTTATAAAGCTAGATCTTCATAATACGTACTGTGGGATTTACATTAAAAAGGGAGATAAATAGAAGACCGTATTTAAGACACGCTATAGTTACTTTAAGTACCTAGTAATACCCTTTAGTCTTACTAACGCCCCTACAACTTTCTAGAGCTATATTTAAAAGGCTCTAGGGACCCTAGTGGATACTATCTACATAGTTTACCTAGATAATATTCTCATCTACTTAAATAATAAGAATAAGCATGTTAAGCACGTTAAGCAGGTACTGCAATAGCTCCGCACTTAGGGCCTATATCCCAAACTGTTAAAATACATCTTTTATACTAAGAATATCGAGTTCTTAGGCTTTATTGTTATACCTAATAGTATCATAATAGATCCTGCCCGCGTAAAAGCTATTAAGAAATGGCCTGAGCCTAAGTCCTATAGGGACATCTAGGTCTTCCTTAGCTTCGCTAACTTCTATAGGCGATTTATCTAGAACTACTTAGATACCGCATACCCCCCACACGTACATCTTGCACAGGCACATCGCGACCTGACGTTAGATGGGGAGAAGAAGAAGCAGAAGCGTAAGAAAGGGCCTACTAAATAGTATCAACCCTGGTCCTAGCCCAACAACGCTTAATAGGCATTTCGTAAGCTACACGCTGCGTTTATACAGGCTTCTTTACTTCGCCACTTTAACCCTAATCTACCCCTAATAGTAATTACTGACGCTTCTAATTACGCCTATAGCGGTATACTTCTGCAGCCTTTTAGGTAGAAAGATTAACTCCACTAGCACCCAATTACTTATTATAGTCAGAAGCTTACTAGCCCAGAAGTACAGTATAATACGTATAATAAGGAACTACTCGCTATAGTGCAATACTTTAAGATGTGGCGCTACTACCTTAAGCACGCCACATATATAATACGTGTGCTCTGCAATCACAACAATTTTAGGTACTTTATAACTATAAAGAGCTTATCTGCTCGCTAGGCCTAGTACGCTAAGGAACTAGCTAAGTTCAATTTTAAGATTAAATATAAGCCAGGCAAAGCAAATCCCACTAATATACTATCCCGGCGCCCGGATTATACCAAAGGCTTTAAAGATGGCAGTAAGAGGACAGTCCTTAATACTATACTACCTACATTACAGTAAAAGTTGCGGGTTATAGGCCTTGTGGGCGGCCCTAGTGCTACTATACTAAACCAGCGAGTAGCATGCGTGCAGTATGCAAGCAACCCTTATAAACATGGCGCTGGCGGACTAGGGTGTCCTACCATTCTCTCTAAGACCTCCTTAACCGGCCTAATGGCGTTTAACCCTAGGGAAGATCCCTTGGCCCAGGCAATGGTCCCCTATGATAACCCGGCGAGTCACCTGTATATTATACGTTACTTTACTAGCACCGACTTTGCATAGAGTCTCATGCTATGGCAAGAGGTAGTAGTAGCTACCTTAGCTAAAACGGCGTTCATAGAATACCCCCCTAAGTTACTAGTTAATTTTATTTACGGAGTATAAGAAAGGGACGCCTTTATACGCTTTATATATAATTAGTTAACCTAGGGACAGGTTCCTGCCGGTAATAAGGACTACACCCTTAATAATTAAGGACTCCTAAGGTAAAACAACAAGGTCTAGGTGCCAAATTGTATACCACTATAACAGGAGATTCTTAAGCGGAATCATAATAATCCTATAGGTGGCTACTATAGATTCAACTATACCTACAAGGTAATCGCGCGGAAGCATGCTTAGGACGGCCTCACCAAAGATCTCCGCAAATACCTAGATAATTACGATACCTACCAACGCTATAAATCATGCCATTATAAACCCTATAGCGAACTACAGCCTCTTTAGGTCCCTACCTAAGCCTAGCAATATTACTTACTTAACTTTATTATAAATCTCCCTAAGTCCAAGACTTCTAATAGCGTAGAGTATAACTCTATTCTTGTCCTTATAGACTGTTTTATAAAACTAGTGCGCTACTATCTAGTATGTAAGACAATTAATGCTACGCAACTCGCAGAACTCTTATTTAGAGTCTTTACATAAATAGGGCCTCCAGATAATATTGTCTTTAATAGGGGTAACGTATTTATAAGCGAATACTAAAGCACCATATACTACCATCTACGCGTTTAATGTAAGCTTAGCACTACATTCCACCCGCAGATAGATAGTTAGACAGAACGTTAAAACCAGAAGCTTAAGGCATACCTACATATATTTACAAACTGGGAACAGTCTAATTGGGCCTCCCTACTTAATAAAGCAGCCTTTACCTACAACTCTAAGGTCTATACCACAACAAAACATTCCCCCATTAAGCTCGCCTACGGCTAGCTGCCAAATGTCCTAAATGGAGTCCTAGACAGCATCTAAGAGGCCTAGTAAGGTAGGGAGGGGTCTAAATTAATAAATATTAAACTTATAAAGACGTACCTACAGCGCCTACGCCTCACATATAAGGTAGCGGCAGCGTCAATAATATATGCCTAACAACTTCAGGCAAAATACTACAATCATTACCATCTGGCCAAGCATTCCGCCGTTAGTAAACAAGTCCTACTCTCTTCCAAGAACATCCGCACAAAACGTCTCTATAAAAAGCTTAACAGCAAGTTTATAGAACCGTTCCAAATCCTAAAGCGCGTAGGGCAGCAAGCATATAAGCTAGAGCTCCTACCTACTATAGCATAGCTCCACCTAGTCTTTTATGTCTCCTTACTAGAGCCTTACAAGTCATACCCCAGGTTTTAACCCCCAGCAGTAGAAGAGCTCAAAAAAGGCAGCTGGGAAGTAGAAGCAATTATCACCTACTAAAATCATGCTAGATAACCGCAGTACCTCATTAAATGGCTAGGATAGCTAAATAAGTACAATAAATAGAAATACGAGACAGAACTTAAGAATTGTTAATAACTACTAGATAAGTACCGCAAGCGGAATACCCCAGCCTCATAGCCAAAGCGTAGGCGAAAAGTAAGCGCCGCTACTAAGATATAACCTATATAAAAGTAGAGCAGAGGACGTCTTAAGGGATTAAAGAACAAGCTAACGCTTATAGTAAGAACTGCGGCATATATATAGGATAAAACGTGATTTATTAATATCCTATATAAGCCACACTCTAATGCAACCTGGCTATGCCAGTAACTCGCAGGCAAAGCTATAGCGTACACCAACAATAAAGCTTAATTTAGAAAGCACCCTTTATAGACCTAGTCCATTACTCTATACCAGCTTAGCAGATTATTATATTAGAGAATAGGTCTACTTAACCAGGGTCTAAGACCTACTAGTAACCTACTAGCAGTAACCTATACTAACAACTTATATACTATTCCACGCATATACTATATAGATAACGCGCAAGGCTAAAGCATAGGTTAGCAGCGGATTCAATAGGTATATAGCCTTACCATCTATAAATCTAGCTATATATAAATAACCTATAACCTACTCACAAGGTACTAGCGACCTGCCTATACAAGCAAGCTTTAAAATATTTCTGGTTTACCAAATTCAGGCAATAGTATTAAGCTCTATAGGCTCTACCCATTAAATAGACCAATTAGGATTTTCTATACCGGGCATACAAAATCACTACTAGCTTAGTTAAATGTGGGGGAGTCTTAGCAAGGCAAATCTAACTAATTAAACAACTTTAACCGCCAGTCAAAGTTCCTTAACATCTTTGCGCCGCATATATGTACTACCTATCCCTCTATACGCAAAATTAAGACGCTCTTTCCCCTTTAAATTTTTTCCTTATTAAGGTTTTTTATGGGGTTTTATTAAGGCTTAAGTATATAAAGGATCAGGGACAATCCTTTTAAAGGGGGGGGCATTGTTAGGTGAAACCTAAGTAGATAGTTACATAGCCGCAATGTTACGGACAGCTTAAGTACGATGTTACGACTACTTGGAGAAGAGTCGGCGGAAGCTAGTTAGTTAATACAGGCACGGTCCAGGATGGAGCCGGTGGAACCATGTAACGAGGAATAGTAACCAAGGTCACGTAGTTGGATCTATAATCTATGGGATTAGGGGAACGTGGGATCTATAAGCAGATTAACAGATTAACGGATTAACGGATCAACAGAGCGAAGGGATTTCTTAGGAGTATAGTTGTATATTTAAAGGACCACAGTCCCTACCCAGATAGTTCTCTCTTTATAGTAAATCTTAGAATACAATTAGAGTTAATCTATTAGGCAACTACTCCACTAGTTATTATTATATTATTAACACTGTTCTTACCTACATACCTAGCCCAATAATAGGACCCACTATAGTTCCTACTATAAGGTTCCGTTACACATTCACTACCAAAGGTTATGGTATTAAACAAGGTCAAACAATATGCCACCTAAAGCACTAGTCACAACGACGTTAACGGCAGCTACAGCCTTAGGGTCAGGAGGAGATACTAGTATAGCGGACATAGATTCTTAAGTAGTTACGCAAGGTCAGTTATAGGAAATAGTTAATCACTTACAGAATAATAGCAGGCTACTTAAAGAACGCATTAATGGAATTGGAGTAGTAAAGGTTAAGTTACCTTCAATTAAATGGTTCTTAGAAGAGAAGTTAAAGCTTAAAGGGTTTCTTACGCAGATGCATTTTAAGGTTATATAGAAAGGAGCGAAGTTAGCAACACCTATAGACCAGGTAGCGTACGCAGGACTATTTTTAATAGGAAGAGCTCTAGAGTGGTTTAAGCCTTACCTTATAGAGATATAAGCAAACGGTATAACGACTACTAACCCAGACATATGGTATGTGTTTATAAGTTAAAACGGATTTGCAGAATAGTTAACGCAAATATTTAGAGACCCTAAAGCAACTATAATATATAAAAAGCTTAAGATTCTTAAAATAAGATAAGACATACCTAAGGACCCATAACGGACAAAAACTGATAGGAAAGGGCAGCTACTTAATTTATAGACAAATGAATAAGTATAGGACGCAAGTTTAAGAACTACAAGTTTGGGAAATAAATAAGAACATTAGCAATTCTAGGTAAACGCAGTATTCAGCCTAAAGATCAAATAGTTAATACCAGGATTAAAAAGCAAGATAACTACAAAGATCCAGCTATAAGACGCAGAAAATAAGAAACTATAGATAAGTTTAGGACAAGAATTATCGCATAGCAAGAGCAAAAGCTAGATAAGAGGTTAGCTATACCAGGTTATATAAGAAACAGAGCACCTGTATAAAGAGTTACTAATAGGCTAAGTGCAGGGACACCTAGGGCAAAATAGTTAGACAAACTGGAATAAGAAGAGGATCTAGATATCCCAACCAGGTTTAAAGAAAGACATACTAAAGGATATTACGATGTAGTAATAATAAGGTACTTTCTAACAGATAGACCATACACACTAAACCAATTATACGGAAAGTGGTATAGGCAACGACACAACAACGAATGGGAAGACTTTTATATATAGCTAGACAAAAAAGTTGTCCAAGACCAACCTATTACGGAAAAACGCATAAGTCACATTAAAGGGGTATTAATTATAACGGTAAGGAACCTAGAAGAGGGATCTAGGGACTAGAGAAGTAAATAACAAATCTTAGTACTCGCAATAGAGATACTAGTAGTTAGGTTAACCAGGTATAGGTTTAAACTTAAGGATAAAGATAAACTAAGAGTTAACCTAAGTCACCTAGCGCATTATATATTGTTATAGATAGCTTATATAGATGACACCTGCAACATATATAGAGCACTAAAAGATAAGAACTAGAAGTACCTAATAAGGATATATTAGGCACCCAAGGAAAGGCGGTTTAAAAACGCTAAGTATATATATAGATGGCACCCAGTAGAAGTATAAGGTTAAAGAGACTTAATACTTTAACTAAAAAGATTCCTTACGGAAGAATGCCTAGATAGACAACAGTGGTAGGAGTGCCTAGAGAATACTTGTCTATGGCACATAGAGGAAAAGAAACGAACTAAGTATTAGCCAAAGTTAAACTAAGTATAAGTAGGATCTAGCAGCCAACAGTTAGGAAAAGGGGAGGCGCACAGAACTAGAGGGAACTAGTATTAGAGCCTTAGACCCTTAAAGGAATTTAAGGACAATACCTAAACTTATAAGTTAAGTGGCAAGATCAGCAGTTTAAAGCGTTAATAGATAGTAGAGCAATAAGGAACCACATATTACCAAAAGCAGTGGAAAGAATAGGGTTACTATATAGACAGAAAGAACACCTATATCCATTTACAACAATTTTAGGAGATTAGATAGCCTATAGAGAAGGTATTATTAATCTTAAAACAGGACCTATTCAGTTAACTATTAAAGGAAGACCAGTAAGAATGTCTTTTAATATCCTACCATTAGGGCAGGACGAGGCAATACTAGGAATGCCTTAGTTATAGGAGTATAATCCAAAGGTTAATTAGGTTATAGGTCAGGTCGATATTAAGGATACTTAACGGCGTAAAGTGCGACAGTAAACCAAGTTGGTATGGTACCAAGTCGGAGCGATATATGAAGAGACTGAGCAAGGCTTAAGTTATATACCAAAGAGATACCACAAGTATGGTAAAAAGTTATGGTTACTAGAAAGTGAGAAGCTATTAGAACATACAGCATAGAACCACAAAATAGAATTAGAAGAAGAAATAAGTCCAAGGTTCTTTCTAATCTATAAGTTTACTAAAACAGAGTTAGTAGCGCTTAAGGAGTTTGTCTAGAAGAACTTACATAAGGAATACGTTAGACCATTATAGTTATTAGCAAAATATCCAGTACTATTCATCCTAAAGAAAAACGGAAAACTTAGGATGTGTATAGACTACAGACAGTTAAACAGTATTACTAGAAAGGATAGGTATCCTTTACCCTTAATTAGCGAAATCCAAGATAGAATAGGCAACGTAAAAATCTTTACAAAGATAGATCTAAGGTGGGCGTACCATTAAATCAGAATTAAGGAAGGCAACAAGTAGAAAGCAGCCTTTAGGTCAAAGGAAGGACTATATAAGCCATTAGTTATACAGTTTAGGCTTATAAACGCACCAATAACATTCTAGAAGCAAATTAATAGTGTATTAGGAGAACACCTAGATAAGTTTATTATAGTATACCTTAACAATATTATCATCTACTTAACAAGCGAGGAAGAACATGGAGAACATATTAAATAGGTCTTAAAGAGACTACAGGAAGAATAGATGCTAGTAGCAATTAAGAAATATAAGTTCTTTACAAAGAAAACCAATTTTATAGGATTTATTATCAAACTAGGAAAAGTCAGCATGGACCTAAAGAAAGTTAAAGCCATAGTAAGTTAGCAAGAACTAGAGAACGTTATACAGTTAAGGTTATTTCTAGGGTTTTGTAACTACTATAGGATATTTATAGCACAATAGTTAAAAAGTATTAAGCCATTTACAAGGCTAACGAAGAAAGAGGAACCATAGGTTTAGAGTAGTAAATAGAAGAAGCTGTTCTAGGAACTTAAAGAGTTATTTACCTAAGAGCCAGTCCTTAAGATCTATTAACCAAAGTTAGAAACGGTTGTTAAGACAAACATATTAGACTTTGCACTAGGAGCATACTTGCTATAAAAGCACTAGGACGCATAGCATCCAATAGCGTACTATAGTTGGAAAATAACACCACTAGAGTTAAACTACAATATCTACAATAAGGAGTTGTTAGGTATAGTTACAGCACTTAAAAAATAGAGAGCATTCTTATAAGGCATAGAGAAACTATTTATAGTTAAGACAGACTATAAGAACCTTACAGGATTCCTAATAACAAAGGAACTCAACTAAAGATAGGTTAGATAGGCGGAAATGCTTATAGAATACCATTTTAAGATTTAGTATACCAAGGGTACAGACAATACACGAGTAGATGCTTTAAGTAGAAAAGCTAAACTACAAAATAATAAAAAGCCATTAGGAGCTTTGTTACGAAAAGATTAAAACAGATTAATTAGGTATAATTATCCAAGAATTGCAGCAACTAAGGAAAGTTAGATCTATAAATTACTAGAAAGTAATTGGATATAAAAGATCTAAGAAGTACAGGCAGAGGATTTAGACTTAAAGCAATATAAAAATAAAGAAGCAACGTATGTGCCTAAGTCTATTATAGAAGAATTTGTTAAAGAATTCCATAAGGAAATAACACAAGGACACAATAGAGCTATAGGCTTAGTGTCAAGACTTTAAGAGGAGTATATTATTTAAGAAATCTGGGGACTAGTAAGATAAGTTATAAAGGAATATCTAGATTGCTAAAGGAACAAACTAACAAAGTATAAGCTATATAGAGGGCTATAACCTGTCAAAGTACTAGGAAGACCATAGGAGGTTATATTATAGGACTTTATTATTAAGTTACTAAAGTTAAGAGATCCTATTACAGGACAAGATTATAACGCAATCTTAGTAATAGTAGATAAGCTTATAAAGTGGGGATACTTTATAGCATGCACAAAAGAGATATCAGCAGAAGATATCGCTAGAATCTATATAAAGGAAGTATTTGTAAGATATAGAGCACTAAACAAAATCATATCGGACAGAGATCTAAGATTTATAGTAGCATTTTAGGAAGTGTTTCTGGCAGAATAGGGAGTTCGCGCAGTAACCTCTATAGCGTATTATCCGCAGATAGATAGATAAACGGAAAGACTAAACTAGACACTAGAACAGTCTCTAAGGCATTATATTAATTACGCACAGAATAATTAGGTATTATTATTACTAGTTACATAGTTTGCATACAATGCAACACCACAAGAAGGAATAGGGACATTACTATTTAAGGCAAATTACGGGTATGAGCCAAGAACGTCATTATTACTACATTAAGTAAAGAAAACGAGTAGCACAGCTAAATAAAGAATGGAGACATTAATAAACCTTTATGCAGACCTTACGGAAATAGCTAAGCTAGTACAGCAAAGGATGAAAAGATACTATAACGCTAAGAGATCTAAGGGACCAGATCTAAAGGAGGAAGATAAAGTGTGGCTACTATATAAAAATTTTAAGAGTTAACAACTAAGCAAGAAGTTAGACTATATCAGACTAGGACCTTTTAAAGTTAAGTAAAGAATTTTATTAGTTACATATAAGTTAAACCTACTAGCCAAAATAAAGATCTACCCTATACAGCATATCGCGATGCTAGAACCAGCATACGGAGATATTAAGCCACCTGTTTACAAGGCAGACACATATAAAGGACAAGAAGAAGACAAATAGTAAGTTTTAAAGATCATTAGTCACGAGGACGTAGATAACAAAACATGGTATAAAGTAAAGTAGATAGGCTATAGTAAGACTACCTAGGAACCACTAAGCAACCTAAAGAATACTATAGGAAAGGTACGGGAGTATCAGAAGAAAGCAGGTCAGGTAATATTAACAAGAAAGGATTGCCAAAGAACAAGTTACCTAAGGGGGACCTAAAAGGAGCACCTACCAAGCTACTTGGAGTTGTTTCCCTCGCCAGTAAACGCAAATCCGCCTCAGCCTTCTCTACTTCTAGCTTATAGAGACCCTACTTAACTAGGCGAAACTCCTTAGAATAAACCTTATCACGCACCTTCTTAAGACGGGTTAGCTGAGCAAAGGCAGTCTGTTAAAGTTTAAACGCGTAAGCAGATGCTTCTAATGCACGGCGTTAAGCCTCTAGCAATAGGGCTGATTCCTCAGAGGAACAACAAAGTTTATTATAAGCGGCTACAAGCAAGCTCTTAAGCTTTTCGGCCTTGGATTAAACACAAGACCCTATAATAAGTTACTTAGAGAACCCAAAGACTGTTAAGAGTCATAGGACGCGCATACTTAGCATTAGACACAGAGCGAACATTACAAAGTAATTAGACGTTTAACTTAATGCACTTAGTATAAGAGGATGGTTGGCAACCAGAGGGAGCCGTAATTATAACATACGCTAACTTCTTGTCGGCGCAACGGGAACAGGAAGGCATGGCCTCACCCAAAAAAAGAATCTTAAGTACTACACAATTGCGACGATCAGTAGAAGAGGAAGGAGATGCTTTAGGTATAATAAGTAAGGATGTTAACTAGAATAATTAAACGGACATTACACCTCTAGTAGATAACTTAGAGATGTTAGGAATCTTTAAGGACGAAGATAAAGAGGAGGGAGATAGTGTTACAGACAGCTTAAGTACAATATTATAACTACTTAGAGAAGAGTCGGCGGAAGCTAGTTAGTTAATATAGGCACAGTCTAGAATAAAGCCAGTAGAACTATATAACAAGAAATAGTAACCGAGGTTACATAGTTAGATCTATAATCTATGGGATTAGGGGAATATAGGATCTATAAGCAGATTAATAGATTAACAAATTAACGGATTAACAGAGCAAAGGGATTTCTTAGAAGTATAGTTATGTATTTAAAGGACCACAGTCCCTACCCAGATAGTTCTCTCTTTATAGTAAATCTTAGAATACAATTGGAGTTAATCTATTAGGCAACCACTCCACCAGTTATTATTACGTTGTTAACACTGTTCTTACCTACATACCTAGCCCAATAATAGGACCCACCGTAGTTCCTACTATAAGGTTCCATTACACGCAAGGTATAGGCAACCCTAGGGCGACTTAGGGGTAACTCGCCTGTGAGGTACGTGTAGGGCACGTGCCTAGGGAAAACCCTTCCTACCTTGCATATAGACTCCTCCTTTTCCCTTAAGGATTTATCTGTATATATAATATACCCTATTGTTCCATTATTGAGCTCCCTATCCACATCCTCACCTCATAATTATACGCTCTAATATTATAATAAACGCTAAAAGAGGCATATATAAGCTTATATTTAAATTTTTAAAAAAATATTATAAAGTAGTTGTTGAGTTATATAAGATTAAAATTTAAGTTTTTTAGTATATTGGGCTTAGTGGTTTATCGGGTTTAATGGTGAAACTGGTTACGATCTTATAGTTATATAGTTAGTGCTCTACTAACTTATTGGCTTTCTTTTATAAAAATACCTCTAGGTTCTTATAGTGGTATACTAGTACTTTTATAGCAGGATTAGTGTACTTCTTTATTGTTAAGGCCTTTTTATTATTAGCTATTATCACAGAACACCTCTATAATACCTTACGCATAACCACCTGTTTCTACTAACGCAGTAAAAAGAGACTAACTGCGAAACGGCAATCTAATAGCAATCTACGGCAATCTAATAGCAATCTAACGGCGATTTACTGCATTCTGCTATGTTCTGCTAAGTCTATTAAATCCTGCCAAGTTTTGCTAGGACTACTACTTAAATCCTATTCTGCTCTGTATATATATTAACTAAGCAACCAAATTCACAATATATACCCTTTCTTCCCATTTTCTTACCTTTCCTCCTTATATAATGTTTTAATTTTATTACGTAGTTTATATATATAGCTTATTAATATCTACTTCGCTATATATTATTACCGCTTATACTTACTCCGTAACACTATATTGCATTAACCTTATATACTACCCTCTAAAATATAGAACAACCCTAAAGCCCCCATGACAGCTGCTAATATTATATCTATACTTTAAAAATAATTAGCAGAGATATAGAAGTCCTTTATAGACGCCCTTATATAAAATTAAGCCACTTTAACTTAATAATAAGCCAAATAAAAAGCACGACACTGGTAATTAATTAAGGATCTCTAAGAAGAAGTCCGCACCCTTAAGATGCCTATACTAGGGCCCTAAGACTAAATACTATCTCTAGAGATAAATACGCGAAATAAGAGTCCTAAACCTACAGTAGTTACTTACCCTAAACTAACTACTATATCGTAATAATTTAAATAACTACTAGACCCTCTAATATTTACTAGTAAATAATAAGAACTTTAATTATTCCTAAGCCAACTTAAAAATAAGCTAACTAGTAACGCTAACTGCTACCTAACTAAAGCTAATTGACTTTGCTACGCCCTAAGTTGACTAGGAGAAGACGCAGCTAACCTTATTAAACCTCTTTAACCGAATTTAGTATAAAGCCTAGTTATACTTCTTAAAGCTATATATAGTGACCTAAACCGCTAAGCCGCTACCTAGAGGAAAATAAACTATATAACTTAAGAAATAAAAAGCTTCTTAGTATACTTCTCTAAGTTTAACTGTTATGTAAAGAAAATAGGCTAAAAGGACTCTGCATTAATTAATAGCCTTATTAAATCCCTAAGCCCTAAACTAAAAACCTCCCTAATAGGTACAGACCTATTAGGAGCCCTTAATACCTACGTAAATATTATTAACAAATAGTATAATAATATACTATGTTTGATACTAAAGCCCGCATCTTAATATAATATAACAGCCCTATAAGTCCCTACTAAGTTATTTTTTTAGTCTAAGTACCCTAATACTATAAACATTAACTCTAGAACCCTAAAGTATGCTCACTATCTTAGGCCGTATTACCTATATAGTATTCCTAAAACTCTAATACCTAAACTATAAAGAACTAATTAGGCTTTTTATAACTACTCTAAGTTACTTAGTAATCCTTAAATAACTCTAGATAAAGCTATATAAGGTAACCATTAATTAGAATAACCTTGAGCTTCTATTTACTGCCTCCTATTATAAGTAGAAGTGTCTTATAACTTGCTACCTAGACCCTAAACTAAAATCTAAAAAATCTACTAAAATCTACTAGTCTAAAATTTCTACTAACGTCTACCTTATGCCTAAAAAATCTACCTAATTCTACTAATCTAAGAATTCTACCAAATTCTACTAATATAAGATTTTTACTAACGTCCACTAAGAACTTAGAAATTACCCTAGACTATACAAACTAACTTTAACTACTGCACCCTAAACTAAGTAGAAGCTTAAGCTTAATATATAAAAGTACTAGAAGAACTAGTATTCTACTATAAAAAGGATACTTAAAGAACCTAAACCCGAATCTAATACTAACTCTATACCTAATACTAAACCCAAAACCATATAAGAAACTAAGGATAACCTAAGCTTGCTTAATACCTTAAATATCCATATAATTGAAGCTACCCTATTAGCACAACTCGTTAAGAAACCTAAATATACAATCTTCGCTATTATAATGGCCGATATTAAAAAGGCCCTAGTATTAAAGAAGCACACTAATCCTACTATAAAAGTACCAGTATACCACCATAAACATTTAGAAGTATTTTTATAAAAGGAAGCTAACAAGTTAGCAGAGCACTAACTATATAACTATAAGATTATACTTAAAGAAGGAAAACAGCTAGGATTTAGACCCCTATATAGAATGTCTTAGAACAAACTCTAAGTACTACGGAAGTACTTAGACGAATACCTTAGTAAAGGATTTATTAGAGTAAGCTCTTTGCCTATAGCTATAGCTATAATCTCTATTAAGAAACCTAGTAGCGGTCTACGCTTTTATGTAGACTACTAAGCTCTTAACACTATTACTATTAAAAATTAGTATCCGCTCCCGTTAATTTAAAAGACACTAAACTAATTAAGTAAGGCTTATTACTATATAAAACTTAACCTTAACTATATATTTAACCGCCTCTATATCATAAAAGGAGATAAATGGCTTACCACATTCCGCACTAGGTATAGACTATTTAAATACCTAGTGACGCCGTTTAGCCTTATAAACGCCCTAAGTTAATTTTAGTACTTTATAAATAATACCCTATAACCTTACCTAGATGTTTTCTGTACTGCTTATATTAACAACATCTTGGTATATAGTAATAACCTAACTAAATATAAGAAACACGTTAACCTTGTCCTAGAAGCTCTGCGTAGAGCTAGTCTATAGTTAGATATAGATAAATGCAAATTCTATAAAATAGAAGTCTTATACCTTAGACTTATTATTTCTATAGACGGTATATAAATGGATCTAAAGAAGATTAAAGTAATTATAAACTAGTAAGAACCTAAGAACATTAAGGACATAAGAGCCTTTATAGGATTTGCTAACTTCTATTAGCGGTTTATTAATAATTTCTCCGCTCTGGTTTTACCTCTTATAGCTTTAACCTAAAAGGATAAAGCCTTTATCTTTAATAAGAAATATAAAAAGGCCTTTGCCTATTTAAAAGTTATATTTACTACCGCACCTATACTCTAACACTTTAACCTAAACTAAAAGAGTGTTATAGAAGCTAATTTATCTAACTACGTTACTAGAGGCATTCTATCTTAGTATAATAAGGGAGGAGTACTATACCCTATAGTATACTTCTTAAAATAACTAAGCCTAGCTAAATATAACTATAAGATCTACAATAAGGAATTATTGGCTATTATTAGATGTTTTAAATAATGGCGACCTAAACTGGAAGGCGCTGGATTTCTAATTAAGGTCTTTAGCGACTATAAGAATCTATAGTACTTTATAACTATAAAACAGCTAAGTTATTATTAAGCCCGCTAGTTAGAATATCTATTTTATTTCCAATTCTTAATTACATACTGCCTAGGCGTTTAAGGTTAAAAACCTAATGCCCTAACCTAATATTTACAAGATATACTAGTATAGAAAGAAGTGTATACCTACTATAATCAAACCCTGCTTTACCCCAAGCTATTTAACCATTTTATTAAAGACGTTATAATACACGTCCTTAAAATAACTGATTAATTAATTAAATAGTTAATAGTTAATAAATACCAAAATAATAAGTTTATCTAAGAGACGCTTAAGCTAATCTAAGGTGGTATTAGATGCTCTAAAAGGATTTCTCTAAGTAAATATAAAGCTTATAGAGACCGCTTATACTATAGGAACCGCCTAGTTATACCTAACCACAACGAACTTAAGCTCAAGCTTTTTAAACATATATATAACCTATTAGTAGCTAGTTACCCAGGCTAAGAAAAAACCCTAGAACTGCTCTAATAAGAATATTACTGGCCAAACATGTATAATATAATATGAAGGTACGTCTTTAGCTGCTATACCTACTAATAAGCTAAAGCTTCGCATAAGATATATATTGGCTTTTTAAAGCCACTGCCTGTTCCGGACCAAAGATTAAAGGACATTTTAATTAACTTTGTTATTAAGCTCCCTATAAGTAAGGGCTGTATAAATATTATAATAGCTATAGATTAATTATCTAAAATGAAATACTTAATTGCCTACCCTAATATATTAGCGTCTGCCATTGCCTAACTGTTCCTAGACTATATATAGAAACTCTACAAACTCCCTAAAACGATTATCTCTAATAGAGGTAGCTAGTTTATCTTTATATTCTAAAAAGAACTAACTATACAGCTTTATATTAAAGCACTGTTATTTATAATATACCATCTAGAGATGGATGGTTAAACAGAATGTATAAATGCTATAATGGAATAGTATATTTAGATATATACGTTATATTTACAGGACAACTAGATAGACTAGCTTATATTTGCTAAGTTTACTATAAATAACTCCATCTTAGAAACTATAAAGGTCTCCCTATTTCTGGCCAACTATAGCCAGTACCCATAAATAGGTTTTAAACCCTTTAGTAATGTTTCTTACCTAGCTTGTTACGCTTTATAAGTTATAAAGGTAAATAAATTTATAAAGAAGATGGAAGAACTATAAGAGTTCCTTACTAATAAAATAATATAGGCCCAATCTATCTATAAAACCGTAGTAAATAAGAATTAAACCCTAGCACTAACCTACTAAATTAATAACTTTGTATGGCTAGATACAAGAAACCTAAATATAAAATAACCTACTAAGAAACTTAATTGGAAGAACGCTGGCCCTTAAGGTTAAAAAGGTTGTCTCTCCTTATACCTATTAATTAAAGCTCCCAAATACGGTTAAAATCTACCCTATATTCCATATGTCAGTCCTCTACCCTACTGTCCCTATATTGGATGCCCTGCCTAGACAGATCTAGGACCCTCCCCCACTAGTTAAAGTAGATGGTAAGGATGAGTACTTTATTAAAAGAGTTAATAACATTAAGTATAATAAACGGAAACGTAAATATATATACCTTATAAAATGGAGAGGCTTTACTAAGTCTATATAGGAACCTATTAACTTTATAGGACTTATATAAGCCGCAGAAGACTTCTATAAACTCTACCTAGAACTACCACAGCCCTATCTCGCAGAAGCTTGAGTTTAAAGGGGGGT
>Ga0307507_10002495_pt1 | contig 38424 bp, 35 predicted proteins | sample 7_EM_MG_FD_207223 | JGI IMG/M metagenome (GOLD analysis project Ga0307507, IMG submission 207223) | Populus trichocarpa ectomycorrhiza microbial communities from riparian zone in the Pacific Northwest, United States - 7_EM | ecosystem: Host-associated > Plants > Roots > Unclassified | place...
CAAAATTTAAGCAACTCAGAACTTGCCTAACGTACGCTTCCTCGACATACGCTTCCTCTTTTGCCTATGCCTCCGCCAAAACGCGAATACAACGCTGTCTCTGCAATTGCCGATGAAATTTGGCAGTATCGTACGGGTGGAAACCTTATGATATTTGACAAAGATTACGACACTGCGGAGGAAGGCCGATCGCGAACAGCTGAAGTTCTTGCAGCCAAGCATACGGCTTCGCTACAATTACTATGTACAGTTGGTGGCAATCAGGCGAGATTGGATGCGCGTAGCGAATTTGAAATCTCGCCAAAGGGGGGTGGAAGCTGGTCGTGCACAGAGCTGTAGCAGAATAATACAGCCCAACCATTTTGCAAAGGTTCGCTTATTTTGATAACATACCAGCAGGGAGGGCCGGCTGACCCATTCATGTTACCCCCTTGTATTGTTCTACGCAGCGTGTCCGGCAAGTGTGCTAGATACTCGCTTACATTTTAGTATGTTTGGTTCGGGTGCAGAGCCTGTCGCCTCACTCCCCTCTATTATATTACCTTAGATTTAGCCTAAAATACCTCCTTTATTAAGCCTTATTAATGAGGATAGGATTTAAGTTAATAAGCTTATTAGATTGCTTTATAAGGTATATTACTCTTTTTGTCAAGTGACGGAGTCACCTCGCTTATATGTATTGTTCTATGTACGCAGCGTATCTAGCAATTGAGCCAGATATCCGCTTACCTTTTTGGTTTTGTCCAGTGGCCGAGTGTAGAGCTTCACCTCACACCTTTACCTTAAAGCTTTAGTTAACTTCTAATAACTTACTATAGGTATAGTTACTAATTAAAATAATCCTTTAGCATATATAAACGAGGAGCTTCTAGAAAAGCAAAGGTAAATGCGCCGTAAGAAGAGAAGGCACAGGTTTTATTAATAGAAGAGGCACGGAAGAGAGTTCAGCAAAGGGCTCAAAAGGAACAGGATTTGACTACTTAGAAGGAACGGAATGCAGCTCTACGAGGCGTCATTACTTTCGCAAAGAAAGTTTGGAAGGAACTTTCAATGGATCATGATGTATTTATATAGACGAAGTAGATTTGGGTTCCAATTGATTTTGGGTTCCAATTGATTCGATTTGGGTGAGAGTCCGTGCAGCCGATCGCACGGCTCAGGGGGTGACTCGTATGGGTGGCTACGACGTTAGAATGTATGAGAACCTTCACTTTGTCCATACAAATCTGCCTCGACGCTAGCAATCCGCACATGTATCCCCATTGTATGAGATAATTCTGACCTTGCCTTCATCTACTGCAGACCGCCCACAACACGGCAGATGAGTTGTTTCCACCAACGAAACAGGGAGGAGAGGTGTAGGTTGGCACGGACATTCAGGGCTTCCGCGAGATCTGCTTAGACGTTCTCGGAGAATTACCCTACTTTTGGTCAAAACCCCTCCGCCCTGTTTCATATCCTCTCGCGCGACACAAAAGCCAAGCAAAATGGTCTCTGCAGATCATTAAAGGACCAAGGCGTCCATTATATCACGGATTACTACTTACAAACTAAAACAAAAAGCCCCACAAATCGCCGTCTTCCGGTCATTGGAGGATGAATGCTCTCCATGTCTGTTTCTAGGGCCGTCAAGCCACTGTCCAAAACGGTCAAGCTGTTGTCTGAACTAGTCAAGCCTTGTCGCGTTTCTTGCTTCCTAGGATTCATCTTTGCCCAGAACTAGTCATGTCGTTTCTCACATATATACTTAGTGGTCTCCTTGTTAGCAATGTTCTGCCTTGCTTTCATTCAAAGGTAGCAGGGTCTGATTCTTTGTATTCATTTGTTTTTCTTCGACAACCTAAAAAGAGTCTTACTGTTCAGCATTCTTATCAATTCTTTTGTCTTCAAAATGGTTTCGTTCACCGTACTTTCCATCCTCTTACTAGATGTAGGAGTCAATCTTATATCGGCTCTGCCGGCCGCCGAGCCTGCTCCAACCGCTGTTGCCAAGCTTGAAGATAGAGCAACCACCTGCACTTTTACTAATGCTGCCTCAGCCAGCAAATCCAAGACCTTATGCTCTACCATTGTGCTTAGCAGTATTGCTGTTCCATCAGGAACTACCCTGGATATGACTGGTCTGAACACTGGGACTACGGTACGTCAATAGCCCTCCTGCGACCAAAAACGCTAAATTTGATTGCTCCATGCAAGTGTATCAAAATAATTTCCTAATCCTTTCAGGTCATCTTCGAGGGGACAACAACTTTTGGTTATAAAGAATGGTCCGGGCCGCTCATTTCATTTTCGGGTACTTCCATTACCATCAATGGAGCCTCGGGACATGTTATTGACGGCAATGGCGGTGAGTTTCAATAATTCCGAAACACGGATGTCGCTAACAACTCTATAGCGGCCTGGTGGGATGGAAAGGGTAGGCATGTTCCCAATTCCTTGGATCTGAATAATGTGATGAAGTTTTTTGGGCCTAACTTTTGGCTTGCAGCAATGGCGGGAAAACTAAGCCAAAGTTCTTCTACGCCCACAGCCTGAAATCCTCTACGATCTCCAACCTCAATGTTAAAAACACGCCAGTCCAGGGATTCAGCATCAACAGTGCTACTAATTTGGCTCTAACGTCTATTACGATTGACAACTCAGCCGGAGACGCATACCCGCTCGGCCATAACACGGATGCTTTTGATATTGGCAGCTCTACTGGAATCACCATCTCTGGCGCAAATGTGAAGAATCAGGATGATTGCCTAGCAATCAATAGTGGCACTGACATTACTTTTACGGGAGGCATCTGCTCTGGAGGCCACGGTTTATCCATTGTAATTCATCAGTCCCCCATTTACATAAATCCCAGCTAATAGACCCCAGGGATCCGTCGGCGGTCGCTCCGACAATACTGTCGCAAACGTCCTGATCGAAAGTTCCACAGTCACTGACTCGCAGAATGGTGTGCGTATCAAGACCGTCTACCAGGCCACTGGGTCTGTCACCAACGTTACGTACAAAGACATTACACTCTCTAATATCAGCAACTACGGCATCGTTATTGAGCAGGATTATGAGAATGGTTCGCCTACAGGTACCCCAACAACCGGGGTCCCGATTACCGATTTGACCTTGTCAAACGTCAGAGGATCCGTACTCCCCAGCGCTACGGATATCTACATCCTCTGCGGACATGGCAGCTGCTCGAACTGGTCCTGGTCTTCGGTTAGCGTTACTGGAGGGAAGACATTAACTTCGTACACAAACGTGCCGAGCGGTATCTCACTAGGCTAGATCATTCAACAAGATCGACCGATAGTTACGAAGAATCCTCGGCCTTCAAGGATGTGACTTACTTAAGACGTCTTTGTAAATCAGGATTCAAGAAGCTTTGGGGATGGGAGTGAGGTAGGGAAGGGGTCATATCGTCAGGTTGCCGCAATGTTCCTATGCCTTGCGCTCGGGTCATCCAATGTTCCACATCATCCTTATCTTTCGCCATATCTAATTTTTGCGCTAAAAACAATTGCTTTTATCCAAACCACTTTTCTTATTTCACAGATGTTAAGTTTTCTGGTTGCTTAGGTTGATTATGGAAGGCTATTTAAGCTATCCGAAGGAGACCTGTCTTCTCAAACGTTAGTATCTCGGCGCTTGTGATTTTCTCTTCTAAAGAACGGATCAAGTCGGCAAGCTTGTACCACCGTGGCTGTAAGCTTAGAGGAATGGGCCCCTGCAGCAGCTATAGGCCTCTACTTCCATTATCCGTGGCCGTCGTAGCTGCGCCTTGACCACCCAGTCGTTTAGACTGGGTGGTGGACATCCTAATCGCCAGGACGGCTCAATCGCCATAATTGATCAATTTTATTAATTATTCAAATACTACACAACCACCACAATGAGTGATTATCTATCAATTAAAAACCAGGTTGCTTGCCTTGCTCAAGCCATCCATAACGGCGAATATCCCTCAATTGCAGAGGCAACGCGTGAGAATCCTGACCTATACAGTCACGTTAAGCAACGCGTTGCTGGACGAAAGTCTCAATCAGATCAACCTGCAACAAATAGGCTACTTAGCGATGCAGAAGAAGGAGGCATTATGCTATAGATAACACGGCTAAACGATATTAGGCAACGCCCTAGCATTTCTATGCTTAAACGATTCGTTAATCGTATTCTTGTCAACCGTTATATAGATCCTACCAAACCACCACCTACCTGCGGCACTAAATAGGCCACACGCTTCTGTAAGCGCCAAAAGGTTATACTTAAGACTGAGGTACCTAAAGAGGCAAAGAGACAGGCTGCCGAAGATCCTGTTCTTGTAAAAGAGTAGTTTAACATATTAGGGAGGGACATTAAGAAGTACGCAATACAGCATAAAGATATGTACAATATGGACGAATCAGGCATATGTATAGGGCAAGGCAAGAAAGAGAAGGTACTTATTATCTATAATAAGGCAGCATAATGCGAGGCAGGCAAGGCATTTAGCTGTGAAACTGTTATAATTACAGAGACAATTTGCACGGACAGCCATGTTATCCCGCCTCTTATTATCTTTAAAGGTAAGACCTACCAAATGCGCTAGTACTCGGAGATGACGATTCCTGATAGCTATACTATTAGTGTCAGTGATACGGCGTATACAAACAACGAGATCGCGCTTAAATAGATTAAATACTTTAATCTTTATACGCAAAACCGGACTAAGGGTGTATACAGACTGCTCATTCTTAACGGCTACGGCTCTCACAAAACGCTAGAATTTACGCAATACTGTATTAATCGTAAGATCTTACTAGCCTGCTTTCCCTCGCATCTAACGCATAAGATGCAGCCGCTTGATATAGTTGTATTTCAGCCCTTTAAGCACTGGTATAGTAAGGCCGTAAACCAGGCTTACCGCACTGGCGCATTTAAAATTAATAAGATGGAATTTCTTCACCTTATTCCTAACGTACAGAAACACACATTTAAGAAGGCAATAATTAAAGCAGCATTTGCAGAGACTGGCCTTTACCCATTTAACCCAAAGAAGGTGCTTAATAAGCTGCCTCTACAGCGTAAGGCCACACCAGAGAAGGACCCAATGTCAACTATTAATATTGCTACGCCAAGGACAATTAGGCAGGCAGGCGACCTAGCTCAGTATATTAGGTAGAACTGGCAGGAGCAGGAGAATAAGGACCTAAATGAGGCTATACAGAAATATATATACGGCGCAGAGATTCAGCTTCAAGCATTTAGATCTCTTAAATGGCAGCTAAAAGAGACTAAGGCTGAGAATGAGCGACGCCAAAAGCAAAAGGCTAATACTAGAAAGGCTATACAGAAGTTTGGGGTGATTACAGTAGCTAAAGGCCGCTCACTAGCTAAAAAGAGGAAGATAGATGATAAGAAGAAGCTTGCAAATAAGCGTAAAAAGAAGGCTAAAGTACCAACACCAGAGCCTAAGACTCCTAATAACTCTAAGGATGAATATAGTAAATAGGATAAAGCGCGTAAACAGCAGGAAGACTTGTAATTATTAATATAGTGGTGCTATATAATTAATTCTTTTAAACCCTAGCGATTGAGCCGTCCTGGCGATTAGGATATCCACCACCCAGTCTAAACAACTGGGTGGTCAAGGCGCAGCTACGACGGCCACGGATATAGCCGAGTGCGCTAATAATAAATCACTAAAATCCAGGTATCTTTTCTCTTACCCTTGACAGGTTCTAATCCCAAGGCTTCCGTGTTAGCAGTGGGAATAGTTTAACCTTCAGCTTTAGTAAGCTCAGATCCATGTTGGTATCGATTATCTATACCAAGGCTTTGGCTTATTTAGCCAAAGTGGACTCGTCCACACTCGCCGCAGGCGAGTGCCTGCACTCAATACGATATTACCATCAATACGATATTTTTGATCAACCATCTGATTATTATCGCGTCATACAACAACAACAATGTCAGAATTGCAGATCCAGATAGATAATCAGATTAATTAGGCTCTAGAGTCTATAAGAGACGTTAAAAAGCCTAATTATAAGCAGCTGGCGTGTGAGAAAAATCTTCCTTATCAGCGGCTTCTTGCTCGCTTAAAAGGTCGTATAATACGTTCTTAACGTCCTTCTGGCATATATAAGCTCTCAGAGGCTCAAGATAGCGCTCTTTACGATTATATAGCTTGTCTTAATAAGCTTGGAATTTGCGTACGGCTACCAATAATTGTAGCGTGTGCAAATTACCTTCTTTAGTGCAGCTATAACGGTCTAGGACCTCCACCTTCAGCTAATCCACAATAGGTAAAGCGATGGCTTAAACGCAACCCCAAGCTTCATCTTCGCCGTCAGCGATCCCTTAATCTTAATTGCGCAATTGCACACGATAAAGAGGCTATCTTTGGGTAGTTTAATAGCTTAATTAAGATTATTAAGCTACATGGAATCACAACTATAGATATTTGGAACTTTAATAAAACAGGCTTCCGCATTGGGATTAGCAAAGATTAATAGGTGGTTACATTTAAACCTCGTCAACGCGTCTATCTACCTACACTAAATAACCGTACAACGCTAACAATGACTGAGTGTGTCAATGCAGAGGGTAGCGCGATTTCACCTATGGTTATTATTAAAGGTGCTGCATTACTTAAGCGCTACTTCACTAATCTGCCTGATCAATATCTGGTTGCATGTAGCAGTAGTGGTTACACCAATAATAAGCTCAGTCTTAAGTGGGCAAAGCACTTCGTATAAGAAAGTTAAAAGCTTCTTAAAGGAATCTATTAATTGCTTCTGTTTAATGGCTTTAATTCTTATTATACGTAAGAGTTTCTAGAGGTCTTAAAAGACAATAAGGTTATTATATATTAGCTTCCACTATATACCTCACACTTTCTTCAACCACTTAATGTTGGCTGCTTTTAGCCGTATAAGCATTAGCATGCTTAGGCTGTCGATTATACTACTCGTACAGGCTGTACGTTATTTAATAAGGTTAAGTTTCTGGCTACAATCGGATCGATTCAAGCTTATACTTTCAAGCCTCATATAATATAGAAAGGCTGGCGAGATACAGGCTTAGTACTACTAAATGCAGAGCGTATCCGAGAGAATATCCAGCAAGACGTTGCTAAGTTTAATGCAAATTATGCAAATAAAAGCGACAGCGAGGCTGACAATGAGGCTAATAATAATACTAGCAATACACCACCCCCACAAGAGCTAAGAACTCCATTAACTATCTGTCGGGAATAAGGCAAGTAGTCGTCACGTATTGTCACATACCGCCGCGGCACTAGCGCGGGGAGGAGCCTTACGCTCCTCGCCCTCCCTCATTCTAATGAATAAGCTTTATTAACCAATATCACTGTAACCTACTCGAGTAGTTGTTATTAGTAAGTCACCCTATATAACCAATACTAATCAGTGGTTAAATACACAGTTAACTACAAACCAGCTAGGTTTTCGAACAGAAGAGATAGTCTCGTATAGGGGTGCCATATACGCTCATATGGAATAGATCCCGGCGATACTATGCTACCTTAGACTTGCAGAAAACTAGTAATAGAAGTGTTACTAAGTACTAGGAGATACCAAGTTGCGTCCATTATATAGAACAACCACGTTTATAAAGATTTGGTTAAGTATTTTAGGTCAGAAGTGTCACTAAACCTAGGGTCCTAAGTTAACGTCCAAAACGCGTCAAAACAACCATCTTAATACCTTTGGTGTACCTTCGTAAACTATAGGATTACAATTACTACCTAACTACACATTAAACAACCTTTATTTCCCTTAATTTTTATCAAAACGCGTTAAACAATCTTTAATAACAGCTATTATGGCGTTAACCTACCTAAAGAAGTACAAGGACGATATTAACCCAGAAATATAGAAAACCGCCATAATTAATCCTAAAGATGTTAATTAATAAGACTTAAATAGATTCTTATTACACCGTATAGTATACTACAAAGACAGCGAATACAATGACACCATGCTATGGTACTATATAAAGGAGGACTTTGTTAGATGGATAAAGGAAATATAGGCTCCTGCGAACAAGGATATTATATAGGACTTCCGTAACTTCCTATAGGAGAATAGAGTGTTTATACCTATAGATAGGGGTACTATTAGAGATAACATTTAGAAGCAAGTTATTAACGTAAAAGAAGAGCACGAATGGACTCCATAAAAGATTAAGCACTAACTACGCACTATAAGGAAGCTTAATTTACGATAAAACCCAAGTAATACACTATTAGAGACGCTTCTACCTCTGTCTTTAACTCCCCTGTATTAACCAATTTAACCTATAACTTTGACTACTGCCCTTTAGTAAGCACAAGATCCCCCTGCTTCGCGATTTAATAGCCTTTAGACCCTACTAACTAGACCTATATCCCCACTGCAGCCTATAATGCAACTCCTACCTCCTCTATCTTAATCTTAAATCGGAGGCAGTTTAAAATTGCTTACAGAGCTTGTAAAGCTTTATTCGGATTAGGAGAAGAAGTTTAGCGGGGAATTATATAATATTCTTAATTTAAAACTACGTATCTTCTATAACTGTTGCTAGAAGGTAGGAATAGAGTCTAATAAATACCATAACGCCTATTCTGTTATGCTTAAGGGCCGAGCTAGTACCTTCTATTATGATTGTTTAGCAGGAAAAGGATACAATTTTAACCGCATAATATATAAGTCAAGATACCACTTTAAAATAGAAGAAAACAAGCAGCAGTATATATTAGAATAGAGAGAGACTACCTTCCTAAGGATTATTGCTATAAACCTAGGTGTCCCTCGGCTTAATTGTCTTTAAAAGCTCTTTAATTAACTTTAGATAATTTAGCGTGGTTTATCCAAATTATATTAAGAGGATTTTAGCCTACATAATTAAGTTATTAGCGTATGCTAAGGCGTTAAAGAATGCAACCTTGCTCTCTTTAATCCTGCAAATACTTATAAAGGAGTGTGTGCTTAATTAAGATCTTCTATTAGCACCGCTTTATGCTTTTAAAAAGTATAGCAATTTAACGCCTAACTTTAACCTACTTTAATTAACCCGCCTGACCAATATAATTATAACTGGACTGATCGAACATATAGTAGCCGTAGTAGGTAATACGGCAGAGGGTACAATTAACGATTATAAGGCAAAGGTGGAGGTCCTTATGGAGGTTTATTCCAAAGTAATCGCTAGAAGAAGTACTACGTTTATAAGAAACCAAATGGCTGGTTAACTAAGCATTCTCTTAATAAATAAAAGGAGGTATATAATAAGTTTTGCCAGAGTGCAAGAAACGTTAGAAATTGTAAGGTTACTATAGCTTACTTCTAAAGCTTCCTGGTTTAATATAAAGGCGTAAAAGATCTTAAGGGTAAGGTTAATAAGGCCGAATAGCTCCTTATAGATATGGAAATTAAGGACTACTCTCCTAACTAATACTTTACTGAGTATGGTAAGGTAAATAGTATATAAACCGTTACTGTTCTAAATAACTAATTTACGCTCCACTCTATTACGAAGTCGGATATCTTTAATAAGCTAAAGGAGAGTTCCACGTTCTCCTTTAATAATAGATACTCAGCGAATGTCTTCTATGGTATTATGCCAGACACTAGAGCTACAGGAGTATCTATAGCAGAAAAACCTTAAGTTTAAGCCCTTTAGTAGCTTAATAGCTCTGTCCAGATTAACTATTTAACGGCAGGCTAACACACGATTTGTTTTAGCAAGGGTACTACAATCTCTCTTAGCACAATTAGGGTCTAAATCCCCTTAGGGTATATTACTTTCTATATTGTCCCTACAAACACCCCGTTTCTATTTTGCATTAGAGATATAAATAAATTAAGCATTAAGCTTAATAACCTTAAGAATATACTTATTTAGGGAGATAATTAGGTGCCTATTATACGCAAGTAGGGTTACCCCTGGTTGCTCCTTTATTAACCAGAAAATAGTGTTGCTTAGAGCCATTTAACTAAGTTAGAGTTACGTTAACTACACCGTTGTTTTAGCCACCCATCTATTTACCAATTGCTTAGGGTTCTTTAGCGAGTAGGCCATAAAGTTAAGGTTAAGGCAATTAAGCATCTTATAAAGTACTACTATTACTACTAAATAAACTAGAAGTCTCCTGGCCGATTTAAGTTCACCCTTAAAGATAACTACAACTTTAACTTCTGTATTATCGTTAATGTTATATATTTTAGCGGTAAGCTAGTACTCTAAGTTATTAACTTTTTAACCTTCTTCCAAGCCGCACGCTTCTTAAAGGATATATTAGCTAGAAACGTATAGGATACCCTTTAATTATACTAGATTAATGTCTACCTAGGACCCCCTAATCAAATCGTCTATAATATAGGAAAGAACTTTTTATCTATAGAGTTTTAATAATAGACAAAGGCAATAGCAATTAAGGTTAAGGAAGTCCCTATTAAGGCACATAATAGTATTAGAAAAGTAGAACGATATTACGCGCTATTACGCCGCGTATATAAGATTATCTCTTTGGAACTAGAGAATGCTAGTAAAGAACTTACCTTATAAATAGCTGTTAAAGCTATTAACAATTCCGCTAGCCTGGATGGACTTATACCTACACTGCTAGTCTTTGGCGCCTACCCTTAAATAACTAACAATTCTCTACTATCTCCCTCTGTTGTGCAACAAGCTAAGGCTATTTGTAAGGTAATAAAGGAGGTCTAATGTCTCTACGCTATACGTTAGGTCAATAACGCACTAGGAATAAGAAATGGCCTAAATACCTTAACTATGCTTAATCTGCCACTCCAGTCTAAGGTACGCGTATAGCGTAAAAAGGGAGGGTAGTTAGGCCTACATCAACTCATTATAATTAATAGTTAAACTTGCACTATTTAGATGCCTTACGGACCCACTTAATTCCGTTTAACTGTTATTAAGCCTTACTATAAAGATAACAGTTCTGAACCTTTATAGGATGCTATAGAAGATACCTTAAAGGAGAGCTACGATTAATGAGCTCTAGAAGGCAACCACAATTCTAATATAGTTGTAGTAGATACGCCGTAACTATAACGCGGTAGAGGTTGCCTAAAAGGATTACAAAATTGCCAATATCTTATTAATTTTAAAGAGCAATTTATTACTGCTATTAAAAATAGAGTTAAGCTATTAATGGCCTTTATAACAGCTAAGAAGAAGGCTAACTTTAAACTTGCAAAATAGCTCTAAAAGGAAGGTTGTATTATAACCCTAAAAGCTCCTTTCTAAGCATCCAATAAGCAGGAGATCGATAGCCTTATTGCAAGAGGAGTTTTTAAATTTAAGAAGTATAACCCTACTAAGTTTAATAAAGTTCGCATCTTTAAGTCAAGAATAGTTAATAAGATTAAAGGTAAAGCTACTAACGCCCTATTTAAGAAATTAAGGCTTGTTATCCAAGGTTATAATAATAATGGTAAGGAGGTAATTTTTATACAATCTCCCACGATTTAATAAGCTAGTTAGTAAGTTATTATTACGCTAGCTCCCTTCTTAATAAAGAATAGAATAGCAGTTTATTTATAAAATATTACTTAGGCCTACACCTAATTAGAGACGCACCTTTAGCGCTTAATATTAGTATACCTTCTAGAGCAAATTCGCCACCAATATCCCAAAGATACGATTATGGTTGTGCTTAAGCCATTATATAGAATCGCAGAGGTAGGAACTTATTAGTGGGCTACCTATAGCAAGCACTATAAAGAGAAACTTTTAATAACTACTTCTATATTTAATCTATGCTTTTTTATCATAACCATAGGAACCCTATTTGGAATTATTGGCATGTAAACTAATAATACAATTATCTTAGGAGACGACCAATTTTTAGCTCTTAAAGAAGATAAGCTAGTAAAGGCAAATCTTATAGCAAAGCTAAAGGAAAAGCTTAATTTAACAATACTATTACTTTTTAATAGATGCATCCTCTTCCTAAACAAGGATTCTATTGCTTTGCGCCAAAAGGGTTAAGGTAAGAAGATTAATGTTATTAACGTTAACTCTCTAAAACAAGAATATATGGAGCAACGCGCTTGCAGAGCTTATATTACTTCTATCTATTAACCTAAGGCTTTATTTAATCTCTCTATTGCCGCCCAACACCAGGAACTAACTAAGGATAACGTCCTTGCCCTAAATAAGCGTCTCTCCTGGTAAATAAACCATCTTAATTAGGGACTACTTTACGTGCCTATTAATCTTCCTACCGCTAAGCTCTTTGTATTTGTTAATAGATTATTTATAAATAATAAAGATTTTAGCTCCTAGCTAGGATATAAGATTATTATTATAAATAAATCTACTAAAGAGAATAACTTTATAATCCACGGCAATTTTATCTATTGGAGCTTAATTAAGAGTAAGTACGTTACTTAAAGCGTTCTAGCATTAAAGATATATAAAATGGTTAGCGGAGTTAATATAGTAATTACAATTAGAACTACCCTAAAGATAATTATAGATTAACTTAGACTTCCTATTATCCCTATAGTCATGTGTACTAACTTATACTCCCTTTATAAGTGTTTAGTTAAGCTTGGTACCACAAAGAAGAAGTGCCTTATAATTAACATTATAGCACTTTAGTAATTTTATAAACAGCAAAAACTCTTTAAGATTTAATAGATTAATGGCCAAGACAACCTAGTAGATATAATAATAAAGATAAACCCAAATAAGGCTCTAGAAATATTTGTTAATACAAATACTCTATATATATAGGTTAAAGGTTAGGTTAAAAGGAAGTAAGAATATAACACTCTATAGACCCTAATTTTAACTAGCTAATTAGGATTTTCCATGCCCGGCATGGAAAATTGCCATTAGCTTGCTTACTACTAGCGCCTTAGCGGCCCTAATACGACGCCCACCTAAGCAAGAAGCACTATGTGCTAAAAGGCAAACTTTAGGACAGCGAGACTTATATTACAACAGCAATAGTAAGTAAGGAGGATTGGTATTTGTTCCGCTAGCTAAGCGATATATGTATATAGATAACAACCATAAAAGAAGAGTTGCTAGTGTCGGGAATGAGGCAAGTGGTCGTCACGTGTTATCACGTGCCGCCGCGGCACTAGCGCGGGGAGGAGCCTTACGCTCCTCGCCCTCCCTCATTCCAATAAATAAGCTTTATCAACCAACATCACTGTAACCTACTCGAGTAGTCGTTATTAGTGAGTCACCCTGTATGACCAACACTATCCATACGCTTAAGCGTAATATCGATCATTGCCTTAAGAATAAGAAGCTAAGTGAGAACGTTAAGCGTACGCTGTTTGGCGCATACAGCATGTCTGTTGCTGGCGATTAAGCAGTTAGTAAGCTAAGAACCGTAACTTCAATTGCGCAATTACGCCGATCTCGCCAGTAATGGTCTCGTACGATCTTAAAGTCATTAATGGGAGCTATCTATTCACACACGGCACGAAAGATGGTCCAAAATTGGCTTTAATCTGAAATAAAAGAGCTTTAACTGGAGTATAGTCGGATAAAAGGCATGCCAGTCGCTAAGAAGAAACGTCATTTTTAAGCTTATTAGCCAGTACATAATCAATTATAGCTTGTTTGGGCGTCTATGCGCTCTACAGGTGCTCTATCATACGAAAATCAATATAATAACTGGCGTGGTTGAAGCGTTAATTGAGGTTAAATCCAGATGGTTCATCAAAAATATCGTATTGATGGTAATATCGTATTGAGTGCAGGCACTCGCCTGCGGCGAGTGTGGACGAGTCCACTTTGGCTGAATAAGCCAAAGCCTTGGCACGGATACCAAAATCCTGCCTACAGGGTTGCAACGTGGTATGTAAGCTTGTACGACTGCGGCCGGGAAGCTTCCTTGTTTTGCAGTACGGACCGCTTAAGGAAATATAGAGCGAGAACTACACAAACTACAATAACGGAGTGATCAGAGCAGTCCGGCATTTCCACGCATAGTTTTCCAGGTCTGCGCTGTGTTCGATGAGGACTGTCGTCGCAAGAATAATCCCAAGCATCCAAGGCCGTAACCATGATTACGAGAAAGAAAAGGAAATATGTACGAACTCCTCAAGATCGTATTTCAAATCGAAGGTTATCATAAATCATCCTAAATAACGTCTTAAAATAATCCCCAGGTCATTTAATCACATTGTTATCTGAAATGACTTGATTAGACCTGCTCCTCATCTCTACCTGCCCCTGCTTGACCCATCATAATGGAGTCACCGTTACTCGCCCGCTTCTCTAAACTGGTCGTCCTGCTAAAGCTCTTTGAAAACGAAAAGAAGCCTTGTCTCAAAGATAGGCTTGTCTTCTTGTTCCCCTGCTTCTCGTCCTCTTCACTCTCGAGCTTGAACCACCTAAACGTCCTCTTGGCAAGCTTCCATAGCTCCATGCCTGCCACAAAGATTACAGCTGCTCCAACCGACAACGCCCATTCCCACGAAATGGGCTTGTGTTTAAAAACCGTTGTGTTGAAACAGGGAATGTAAACGCATGGGAAGACGATCAGTGCGCCAATCGCAACGGCGTAGAAGAGGAACCTATTTGCGTATACATCTCTGAAGAACGGGAACTTGCTCTTGGAGTGTGGATCCAGGCGGAACATACTACGACGGATGCTTTTGATCTCCCACGCCGAGATCAGGATCAGCCAGGTAAGCTCGGCGAAAACAGCAGCGCGGGCGCGGAACACAACGTCGCAAGAGTCGCTGTAGGCTCGGTTGCAGTCATGCCCGAGATTTCCTTCGCCGGGCCCATAGACAATGATGACAAAGGTGAATAGGGTGAGTGTACCCATAAGGAGGCCGTAGACGATCATATCGGTGATGACTTGCCAGGTGAAAACTCCTTTTTTGTTGTCATGCGGAGGACGAAGCATAATGTTGTAAGAAGCCTTCTCCCGGCCTAGGCCGAAGGCCGGGAATCCAGACGTGACCATATTAATCCACAGTATTTGCAGTGGCGAGAGTGGAAAGACAGAGAAGCCTGAGCTGTCACGAAAACAAAGACCGAAAACCAATAGCACCACCTCACCAACATTGCTCGTCAGTAAGTGGAGTACAAATTTCTGGATGTTGTCAAACATGCGACGACCTTCCTCAATGGCGTTCACGATGCTTGAAAAGTTGTCATCCGTGAGCACAATATCTGAAGCGCCCTTTGCTACGTCCGAACCTCCCAAACCCATGGCGATGCCTACGTCCGCTGCTTGAAGCGATGGACCATCATTGACGCCATCGCCAGTCATTGCAGCGTAGTAGTTACGTCTGTGAAGCGCAGCAATCATTCGCGTCTTGGTGTTTGGTGAGCAGCGGGCGATTACAAGAGGTAGCTCGGGCATTTGATCAATCTCTTCGTCTGTCATTCCATCGAACTCTGCGGCTGTTTTGACTAGTGAATTCGCAACTTCTGGTGATAAAACGCTGAAATCTCTCGGGATGATGCCTATTTCTTTACCAATTGCTGTTGCTGTACCCGAATGATCGCCTGTGAGCATGTGAACTTTTATGCCAGCGTTAGTACACTCTGTTTTAAATTTAGCAAATATCCTAGATATAGCTAAATATTGTGAACGTACCTCTTATAGCATTTTCCGTCTCCATTCTCGGCGGATCATAGAGGCCGACGAGTCCTATGAAAGTAAGATTTTTCTCAATATCGCTTCGAGGGATATTCGACTTCTCGTTAAGCTCGCCAATCCAAGTCTTCTGTGCAAGGGCGAGGACCCTCAAACCTTGGTCTGCGAGCAAACTCATCTGCTCGTAGATGAAGTCTTTGTGGGAATCGGTTATTTCTTGATGGCTCTTTCCTACACCGACGTGCTCACAGAGGTGGACAAGTTTTTCTACAGCTCCCTTTGTAAAGATGATGGTTTTCGAATCCGAAGAGTGATATACAACCGACATTCTCTTGACAGTGCTGTCGAATGGATACTCCGAGATCTGCTTCCACCCTGCTCTTTCTTCGAGGTCCCTCTTGCCTTTCTCAAAGCGGTGCGCGAAAACCTGTAAAGCGACTTCTGTTGGATCCCCAGTGGTTTGCCACCTCTGTTCCTGGTCATTGTAACGAACAGTGGCTAGATTGCAAAGTGCCGTAGAGTTGAGAAAGGCCTCCAACTCGGGTACCATTTCGGGGCTCTGATTGATGTCGGCTTCGCTCGGTTCATTATTAGACTTATGACGGTGTTGATCTCGTTCTATCTTTTCTAAGGGTTCCTTGAATGTAAGCGCAGCCGTACTTCGCTGTGTATCGAATGTTTCCTGCCTTTCTGCTTCCTCGAAGTCTATCTCCGCCCTTGACTTGATAGCACTAAGCTTGACCTCGCCTTGTTTGGGATTCGACGGATCTTCTGAATTGCTAACAGTATAGACGCCAGGACCCGGAATCCAGGCTTTTCGTAAAGTCATTTGACCTTGGGTCAAAGTTCCCGTCTTGTCGGAACAGATGTTGGTAATTCCGCCAAGTGCCTCCAGAGCGTTTAATTTTCGTATAAGGACGCGACGCTTGCGCATTTGAGTCATACCAGTAACGAAGGTAATGGTGAGGACGGCGATTAATGATTCTGGGATCATGGCGATTCCTGAGATGAGTTAGATATGCTGGTTTGGAAATACAAATGAGATGAATGGGAACGAACCAGTAGAAATTGCGTAGATAGCAACTTCATTTGTTACATCAAATCGATGGACGGCGAAGACGATAATAGCTAGAAGTATAGCAATTCCGAATAGCATGTATGCTAATTTGGACAACTTTCTTTGAAGGGGAGTGCCGACGGTGAGACCGAGGAACTTGCTAAGGCCATCCCAGAGACGCAGAGCAAGACCTTTCGCAGGTTGTAGAATACCGTGTTTCTTTCTAGATAGAGACCGACTCGGCTTCCTCTGGTTGCCGCGCATAGACTCAGCAATTTTGCCAATCTCTGTGTGCATACCCGTAAACACAACAATGCCTCGGCCCCGTCCTTTGGCCACAATTAATGAAGAATATACCATATTCAGACAGTCTCCCACGCCACATTCTAGTTCATTGCTCGAAGAAAAATCGATCTTAGGGTCCTTTGCGACAGGCATGGCTGGCAGTGTTAACAGTATTCCTAATACCTGAAAACCTTAAGGGCCTTACCTTCTCCTGTTAGAACCTTCTCGTCACATTCTAGGTTCATTGACTCAAATATTCTCAAATCAGCTGGAACTGTGTCACCAATTTTAATGATCACAATATCCCCTGGAACGGCTTCTGCTGACGGAATTGCTTCGATATTACCGGATCTGAGGACTGTGGCTGTCGGGGAAGATAAGGCCCGGAGAGAATCCATTTTCTTCTCTGCCTGAAATTCCTGATAGAAGCCTATGAGGACGTTCAGAAAAATGACGGCAGTGATGACACCACCCTCAATATAGTCCGTGACACCATAAGAGAGAGCCATTGCTAGTAGGAGAACCTATAGAATATATTTAGCCTTTGTTTTACTCAGTGGATTGTTCGAGATTAGTTACCAGTATCATTGCATTGCTAATCTGTTTAAGCAGAACAGAATACCACCGAACAGCACCTTCTCCAGCTAGCTTGTTCTCTCCATATCGGCTCTGAAGATCATTAGCTTGGGCCCAACTCAGGCCAAACTCCAGGTGGGTTTGCAGCTGTAAAACTATTTGGTCTAAACTGAGCTGAAATGGGTGGTGTGCATATTGCTGTGGGGTACCTGAAGGTTTGCTGGTACCCATAATGGGCGTCGTTGTAAAGTGTTGCTAAATCCCGCGAGTTGGGATATCGAAACGTAATCGAAGAAAGGTGTATAAACATTTGCTGTCCCAACAAATGATGGGAATCCTGTGGAGCTCAAGCCAATTCCTCGCAACGGGGGCCCCTTATATAAGAGCGGAAGAGCTCTTATCAATCTTGGGAGCGATACCGCTCGATGACATAGTTCTAATGCTGAACGGTTAGAGCCAAGCTGCTGAGGACAAAACAGTTCTCTTGGCGTGGGGAAAGAATGGTGGATTCTGCTGTGCGCCAAGAAATGTATACCCAGACGGTGCTTGGCGGGAAGGGATTCCGCATGTTGTGAAGAGAAGTCGGCCATGAGACCAGTGATCGGAGCCAATCAAATCCGACCGAATTCGCTTCCAAGAGCCGAGAATTCCTCTCCACTCCGCTCTCCGCCTCTGCCAAGGATATGTCGCCACTCAAAGGACATGGGTCGGGGAGCAATTCTAATGCAGCTGTAGCAAAAGCGGCGAATGTGCTATGCCATAAATAGGAATCGCGAATAAGCACCACTGAGATTGAGTAGGGAGGACTTAGAGCGAAAACGGGCGCAGTTGTACTTGGGTTATTAGAGCCTTAAGGAGAGTCGACAAATTGGGCCTCATTGTATGATGCAGAACCGTAGGTACGACAATGATCTCACAGTGCCAGGCCTACTAATTTGGGTGGGGTGAACACGAGAAATGAATTTGAAGTGCACCGAGCGGCAACGCTCACCGGTATCCATTGCGCCTTGTTTGTCACCTTTGCAAAACTGCGGATGCGAATGTGACGGGTATAGTCATAAGAGATTACCCTGCGGCTTCCTTGACTTTTCCGGGCTCGGGAGGCTCATCGATGAATTGTGGAGGTCTAGCCTCGTCTATCATGAAGCTGGGGATTCCCTCTGACTCCCCTAAACCTTCGAAATCAACCTCCTCGCCGAGAGCCTCTAGTTCCGCATCGAGCTCTGCCTCGTCAACATCCTCCGGCACATCATAACTCCGACTAATGCTTTCTTGTATGTCGTTCCCCATATCCATCAGGTCTGCCATCTCATCTTGTAGCTTCTCAATCTTGTCAATATCGACTTTGCCATACTGTTTTCGCAGCTCTTTAGTGGTGGTTTTCATGGCATCCACAGTAATCATGGTATTTTTCAGGTTGTCTTGCATCATGCCGGCCTGCTCCATGTTCCAAGACTGCTGCTGCAGCTGGTCCCGCTGTCCCTCGTACATTTTGCGTTGCTGGAGGACCTTGAGAGCTTTCTGTTTGATGGCAGTCTTGCCTGGGCCGTCGCGCATTTTGCTCAGACGTTGTTGGTAGGTAGACAGTTCCGAATTCAATTTGGCAAGCTTGACATCTATGCTTTCTATTCGGCCGTCAACCTACGAGCGTGTTAGGACTCGTCTCGAGTTGTGGCGGGGGCGGGGTGTTTTACATTGGAGATGGCATTATTGAGCGTGGGCTTTGGGGCCGTGCTCTTTGCACCAAACAGACGGTTCATGACGTTATTAGCATGCAGAGGTAGCAAGACGACCAAAGGTATGGGTTATGTGGAACAGCAATAAGGAAGCAGTATTCGTGGAGCAGGTGCAGTGATAGCGGCGAAGATGTTGCAGCGTTTTAGCGGTCTGTCCAGGTGAGAAAGGTGTTCTGTTCACATGAACGGTGCCAAGCCTATCTATTCGCCCAAATGCCACCGCAACTGCCAGCGCCTTGTTCTAGAGACCCAATGCCAGTCCCGCAGAGAGCCTTGCAGAAGAAAATAGACAGATAGACCCACTAGTTTTAATATGACTACTTTTTCTCATTGCCAGGCAATGAACAGCTACTTATCTGGTTTGGCTGTGTCCTCGTGCGCGCCCATTGTGGATCATGGACGAGCAAAGCAGCATATGGAATGACTGCCTTGTGATGTGTATATAATTATTGCCCATTCCGCAGTATTACTCGAGGCTCGCTTTCAGCCTCTCTTGTGTGCTGCTCTATACTCGGCCTGTGCCCGCAGAAATAACGTTCAACGCCGAACAGGCGTCTGTTCTGGTGTGTTGTCACCGCTTTCCGAAGTACCTGAATCTTGCATTAAACCGCAGCTTAACTTGAAATCAAATTCGCAACCCCGTCAAAAGGCTCAACCTCTTTGCGCAACCGCTGCTGCCTCGATTAGACACCACCCACAGTAGGTTTTCCCTCCTCTATCTTCTGGTCTGCGAATCTCCCGCGTTATTGGCCTCTCGATTTATTGTGCCTCGCTGTCCCGCCAATCTGCACTTCAACGTGTTCGAGTACAAGAGAACATTGAGCACTGTGTAACTAAACTGACATGCTGGACTTCTCCACAGGATCGTCTCCATTCACACAGAATTCCTGCCAATATTTTCCATCCTCTCATACCGCATTTCGCATGACCGCCCCTCGACTTCGGCCTCCGTCTCGCGCCCGAATACCCTTCTTCGCGTCCTTCCTTCCTCCCCCGAATTGTTAGATACCACATAATACACCATGTTCTGGCGTTTCGGTGGCTATGCGCAGCTCTCTTCGCTTGACACCATCCTCGACAAGCCCGATGTCACCGTTGAAGAGCTCCTGGACGAATCGGACCTGATACAAGAGCTAAAGCAACAGAATTCTAAGCTAATAGAATACTTACGAGATGAAAATGTACTAGAGCGCCTCCTGCGTTATGTTGCCGCACCTAAGCCTATACTGTCGCCAGACGAGGACACCAGTGGGGATGGAGGGGCTAAGTCTGGCGGAGATGGGTCGCGTGAGGGATTCTTCGGAAAGGCCAAGGGGAAAGCGCGGTCTAAGTCCATATCGAAATCTGACGCTGGCGAATCAGAGGAGAATAAAGAGGACAAGCAGAGGATGAAGTATGCCTATGTGGCGTGCGAGATCCTGTCTTCGGAGGTGTGGTCCATTTCGGAGGCAATACTGGAGAATCAAGACAACCTCCGGAATTTTTGGCAGTACCTGAAGCAACCTCCGCCACTGGATCCGGTGCAAGCTGGATATTTCACCAAGGTTAACGAGTCGTTGTTAGATAGGAAAATGGAGGAGATGCTAGAGTTCTTCAAGTCAATTGACAATGTTGTGCCGGATATGCTGCAACATGTCGACTGTCCTATGGTTATGGATCTCCTTTTGAAAATTATCAGTCTGGAGAAGAGCGAAGGCGGTCAGGGTATCGTAGACGTGAGTGCATCCACATATTTGTGAATTCTAGGTATGAACAAGAGCTAATCCCGCCAAAACGGACAGTGGCTGCAATCTCAAAATCTCGTTCCACAACTACTTTCATACCTTTCCCCTGGACATTGTTCATCCACTCAAACCTCTGCGGGAGACTTTCTGAAAGCCATTATCACCATTTCCGCAAATGCTACCACGCAGGACCAATCAGTGATTGGCCCTAACGAGCTCACTCGTCAACTCGTTTCAGAAGAATGTATTAAAACACTAATTACAGACATGCTACGGGGAGGAAACCCACTTACTGTTGGGGTGGGTATTGTTATTGAGGTTATTCGGAAGAATAATTCAGATTACGATCTGGAAAACCAAATAGGACCAATACCAAAGAGCTCGGACCCTATCTATCTCGGAACCCTCTTACGGCAATTTGCTAAGCATATTCCAAATTTTATGGGACTTGTTCATAATCCTAATCATACGATCGTTAATAGTGATGGCACTACAAGTACTCGAAAGAGAGAACTCAAGGCTGCTTTCGGCGGGAAAATTGAGCCTCTCGGCTTTGACCGTTTCAAGACATGTGAGCTTATGGCGGAGCTCCTTCATTGTAGCAATATGGCTTTGCTCAACGAGAGAGGAAGCGAGAGCGAAGTCAAACGAAGGGATGCGGAGAGAGAACGGCTAAAAGCAGAAGGCAAGCTTACGCCGAAAGAGGGCCTCAACACGAACGATTTCGGCACTAGCGTTGACAGCCATGGGTTTCATCATGCTCGAGCGCCATCAAGCGAATCACCAGAAGAGATAAAGCGACTTGAAGTTCAGAATAACTCAGAGGAAGAAGAGTTTGAGAAAGTCGCTGCTTCCGAGGCTACATTAGATGAGACCAAGAACGATTTTGACGAGAAGGAAGCGATTGGTGAGCCTCTAGAACGATCGCCGAAAGCCTGCCCGCAAGGTCAGGCCTCTGAAAAGACAAACCATGCAGATGCTGGGTTTGTGGACGAGCCACTTTCACCAACACGAGACAATGCTTCGCCTACTGAGCAACCAGCGACTTCGGCAGCTACAGGGCCCGCAGACGAAAATGCAGAATCGCCTACTTCAGCCGGCTTGTCTGCGAAAGTTGGTGGCCTTGATCTAGACAATGATACCGTTATGGGTGCATCCTCACCTCCTGACTCCGAGAGAGCTGGCGACCGCCCTGGTGGAGCAACATCTAGTAAGCAACATGCTTCATTACTGACTGAACAACTTAATAAAAATACAGACTCTGATGGCCTGGAACCTCCTGAAAGCCTATCTCCTCATCCGGACGATAAACCGGCACCCCTGTTCTCTGGCAAAGGCGACCATTTAGGTCCAGTTAAAAGTTCTGAACTGGATACTTCCCGCTTTACTAGTGTCGCAGAGAGTGAAGGCTCTGAGGTTACTCCTATCGAAGACGGCAGCAGTTCTCGGTCCGTATTATTGGGCGGCCCTGAAGAGCAGTATGCACCACACTACGAAGTTGACATAGACGGGTCTCCAGTGGTGGGCGATTTACTGAAGATAATGTTTGTGGAGAACAGAGTTGTTCCCACTATCCTTGTAAGAATTATCGTCTACTATTAGGTTGGATTGTTTTGACTTTCGATTCGCTTACTGAGTAATCACTTGTAGGACTTCTTTTTCCGATTTCCTTGGAACAACTTCCTTCACAATGTTGTCTACGATGTCGTCCAACAAGTCTTCAACGGCCAGATGGACCGCGGTTTCAACCGCAGCTTAGCAATTGATCTCTTTGAAACCGGCCGTATCACCGAGAGAATCATTGAAGGCCAGCAGGCAAGCGACAAAGCACAAGCTGGGACAAACATGCGTCTTGGATACATGGGTCACCTAACGCTTATCGCGGAGGAAGTACTCAAGTTCACCGAACGTCATCCAGCCGAGCTCTTATCGCAGTCTGTACTGGACAAGGTTATGAGCCAAGCGTGGATCGATTATGTCGAACAGACCTTGGCAGAAACTCGGGAGCGTGACAATGCTATTCTCGGCGGTGTACGGCCTGACATGAACGCAGGCCCACGACAAGCCGTCCTCAACGCCGTCAACGCGGCCTCCGGGTTCGGTGGCAATGGATCGTCATCTCTCCCCAATGCCAGCCTTGCAGGCAACGGCTCAATCGGCCTTGACAGCATGGAGCTCACTAACCATGACAGTACCACGAGCGGCGGCTACAGCTTTGGCGGCGGGACGCTGTTGAGCGGTTTCGACGAGGAGGATGAAGAAATGGAAGAGGGCGAGGGCGAGCGGGACCGGCACGCGCCAGTGAGCGACTCGGAACAAGTGGGTGAACTCTCATTCGAAGATGTTGAGATGGAGTATCGATAATTCCGAAATGTGTGCGTCTTTGGTGCGTTTTTTCTTGTCTTTCCTAATGGGTGGCGCGGGCATGCTCAGCGATGCAGTGTTCTGCTCCCCTTAGAACATCCTATATCCAGTTGACATTGACGTTCATTATGTTGTGAAAAATGGATAAACCGAGCATCTAGAGCGCCTGGCTTTAACGTGCTCAATCTGAATCATGTCAGAATTGTATTTTCCGTTTCTCTCATTGTTCTTCTTGGACTGGACGTAGCTTGTTCATGATCAGACACGGAGAATAATGCGCGGATGCATTTCTGCTTACATATAAATGTATCCATTTCTTTGGCGCACGCACACACACACTTACACCCATATTTAAACTCACTTACACACTTACAATCACACGCACCTATACACTACACCCAAACCCAAACCCAGATCCTCCTCCGTCTAGACAGCTAGCTGACTGCCTCCCCCCACGCAGCCCACGACCTCCTCCCTCCCAAGCCTCCAGATCCCCCCGCCCCTGAAAATCCCGTCCCGCGCGCGGCGCCAGTTCGCCGCGAGGCTGGCGCAGCGGAAAGCGATGCTGGAGGCTTCGAGCAGAGACGACGACGAAGAAGGGGGAGGCCTGGACGAGGGCGAGGGCGAGGGCGGGCACGGCTCGGAAGAGGCGGCGGAGAAGGCGGAAGGCGCGGGCTTGGAGGTTAAGAGTGTGGTGCGGGGGCAGAATAAGGGTGTGGATACTGGCGGGCCGGAGAGGCTTGGGAACCTGTTTGGGTCGGGGGGTGGTAGTGATGGGGCAGAGGAGGGAGGCGGGGAGGGCGTAGACGGAGCTGGGTTTTAGCAAAATGTGCCGTAATTGGAGGTGTGGCGTAGTGCGATGAGCTGCATGATGGAGGTATCGGCGTTTGAGATGCGACTCTGGTGGGAGGAACTATTTCCTGGAAAGGGCATGGGCGGGAGGGACTTTGGAGCGAACCGGAACGGGACGAAACAGCGGTAGGTTCTTGTACACTAGGTAGATTGCTTGCTAGATCTTCACGAACGGGCTCGGGATAGGTAGCTTGAGCTCTGCACAATACCACCCTGTTTCTCGCATCAAGTCCACCTTGCCGGTGGCTTCCCTTCGTCAACTCCCGATCACATGCTCTCGCGACCTCGCGTCCAGCCCTGAACCCATGCCAATCTCCCTCGGCTCGCAACTCACCACCAGCAAACACCAACAAGTCCTCAGCACCCACAATGGCCGACCCCACCGCATCCACCAAACGCCCCGCCTCCGCCGTCAAGCGCGCCTCAAGCACCCTCCCCAAGCCCTCCTCCCTCGTCATCGACCCTTCCGCCATCATCGCCCAGCACGCCGTGATAACAGGCACGCAGCCCATCACCATCGGGCCGCACGCGGTGCTGCATCCGCACGGCAAAGTCACGTCGGGCACGGCGCCGGTGGTGGTCGGGGAGGGATGCGTAGTATTCGAGAAGGCGGTGGTAGGGGTGGGATTGCGGGATGGATTCGCGGCACGGGGGGAGAGCAGGGCGGACGGGGTGGTGCTGGGCCGGAACGTGGTTGTCGAGACGGGGGCGGTGGTGGAGGCGGCGGAGGTGGGCGAGGGGACGGTGGTGGAGGCCGGGGCGAGGCTGGGGGCGGGCGTTGTGGTTGGGAAGGTATGTGTCTCTGTGTGCGTGCGTTCCATCTTCCTCCCCTCGCATGCGTGGTGGCGGTGCGATGTCAATTGCATTTTTGTCTCGTCTCGGGTCATGAGGTTTTGTTATGTGGCCTTTTTTTTTCTTTTGTTTTCATGTGCATACGGCTGGGTGCTTACGCGTGTCTGTAGTTCTGCACGATAACTGCGTCTACAACCATCCCACCGCATTCTCATCTCCCGGACTACACAGTCGCGTACGGGGCCTCTGAGCACCGGATCGACACGACGATGCGAGCAAGGGCCGACTTACGAGAGACTAAAATGCTCATGCATGGGAAGCAAATTGATGTGTTTCGGAAGCTGATCCCGAATAATGTGGCGAAGTGGCAATGAGGGGCAGGAGAGTTCGCTGAACCAAGAGGATGTTAAAAGGATGTTCATTGTATATCATTTGAGTCAAACCAGAAAATGAACCTGCTCTGTCAAGAGAGTAGGGCTGACTGACGGAGCGATCACGGATTGAGGGTTAAGAGAGGCTTGGATGAACTTGGATGGATGGATGGATTTGGCAGTTGTCCCTCATGACACCCAGCCAGGGATGCAGTGTACAGGTCTTGTCTACCTTGACCTTGAAACGGGTCGCTTAGGAGTATCGACATCTAGTAGTCACTGGTTATTCCCCGAAGACATCAGTTATGAAGGAGCATCAATACAGGTTTGATGTATGTCAAAAGCGTGCATGTCGCACCGGATATTATAAATTTAGGAAGTTAAGTGAGAATAGTATCTCACAGATGACTACAGCATCCTTGTACGCTGTTATGTCGTACACCCCACTTTTGGTGTTCTAATTGTGCTTCGGATGCATAAGAGAAATGGTCACAAAGTTTCTGTATCTTCAGACGGTTGTACAAAAACCCCACATGGTTTGACGATAAACAAACGGGCCCTCACATGTTACCCTTGACCAGGTCTCTCCCAGTAGCGCAGTAGTGAATAGACCATGTGCTGCCCTTCGCTTCTCTAGAGATGACTGCATTTGAAATTAAAAAAATTAAAATTAAAAATAGATCCTATGATGGTTCTATCTGTGACAATGTCTAAAGCATTGATGTTACATCTCTGTTGTTCAGGAAAGTAAAAAAAAATGGACAGAGCGTTAACTCCTGTCTCGGTAATTCCAAAGCGGTTAAGAGTAAGAGTTACCGAACGGTAGTGAGAGTATGGTAGAGAACAAATACCGCAACACAAAACGTTTAGGAGGTTTTAAGTGCATACGAAGACTGGTGTAATTTGATGTCCGATGTCCCGACGTCCAGCTACATCAGTGATGCTGTCATACACACTGTGACAGCCGACCCATCTAGCCCCGTCTAGATCTACACGGTTATTCCAGTAGCCAGTCAGTGCATTCGTCTATGCACGCAGCAGCGATAAGAGACCCTTGGGTGCAGGTGAGAAGATTTAGTGCGAACCGGTCCGTCACCCTTACGTTAACGAACTCCGAATCCCGACCGTCTGGTCCCAGGTCCCATGATTTGGTTTTATCCTAGTGATGATTTCGTGAATCGACTGTCTTTGAAGTCCATGTCTAAATCGTGATATGTATGAGTATTAATATTACAGATCGCAGCCCTTGAGGGTGCAACATGACTGAAGATACCCAATCTAACCCATGATCATGCTAACTCATCAAAAAAATCCGAATACGATCCAAGTAAGAGAGATATGTAAAGCGAATGCATGCAGCAGTTGTCCACCTAATCCATGATAATAAAGAGAAAAAATAATACCCTGCAAGTGCACCTAAAGCTCCAGGAACACCTTGCTATCGCACAAGGGTAAGAATGGGTATCAGACTATGCGACCCCCAGAATAACGGAACAAAATCCCGTTAACACCGAAGAGAAAGTTTTGGAGCTGTCAACAAAAGAAATTGAGGTATTCAGTAGTGCTACGGGGCCCAATATGCCCCCTTTCATCAATGTCATAGGACGAGTTTCGATTGACCATTATCAGTTGGCTGGCCATAGCAGCGAACCTATTCCCATCACTGTCGTCTATCCACGACCGCCCAGTTCCGATCGTTAGACCAACCAGAGAAGCCTTGATGAATTGAAACCCAGCCCATAACTCAAGGAAAGTATGTCAATTCAACCTATAGCCCGTGGATCCTGCCGCTGTCAAAATCTCGCCAGCCACCTAGGCTACCCCAAGCAGCAAGGACATCTTCACTCACACTGCAGCGTGTGCTGACAGTGCTGGGAGCGATACTCTCCCGCTTTGCAGCGCTGGTCTCTCGACTTAAGCGAGATGCCTTACTAACACGGCTTTCCCTCACAGAGCGCTCTCGCGTGATAGGGGTGGTGGGGGAGGTCATGGAAATGATGCTCGTCCCACCGCTGCGGTTTGCAGCTGCGATACTGCATGTACGGCTGGGCGCTCGGATACGCATACTCTTTTGTTCAATGGGATAGAGCTCCGGAACCTCCGAACTCTCTGCAATACCGAACTGGGCATGCTGGAACTGGTGCATAACATGTTTCTGGCTGCGCTTGTCCGACCCTTGTCGTTCCTGGGGCTTCTGGCTTCCATCGACTCCGTATACAACCTCTGCGCCGCTGCTTGCCGTGCGTCGGCGAGTTCGTGTGCTGGAATAGCTTGTGCGGTTTCGCTCATGATCTTTCTCGACGCTGTTGATGAATGACTCTACAATGCCCGTAGAATTGATACCCACTTCCTCGTCCCCATTGCAGCTAGGTTCGCTGCCAGCGACTTTAACATGAACGTCTAGTTCACCATTACGAGGACCAGGCGTTACAGGCGAAGGGAGAGGAGATGCATGACTGACGGTTGTAGGTGAAGCCATGCTGGCTGTGGTGGGAGTCCGGATCGGAGATTGGAAGGGGTCTAATGGAGAGAAGTTAAGGGTTGGTGAGAGGTGGTGGGGAAGGCCTGCTAGCGAGTCTGAGCTCGTGAGGAAATGGTTGCATGACGGAGTGTTAGAATCGGATGAGGACGTATCGCGAAGCATACCGCTCACCATCGTTGATGAAGTTTTCCGGGGCTGTCGAGGTCGTCCACGAGATGATGGAGGCACTGATCCGGGAGAGGTCAATGTATCAGATCCGGACAAAGACGCTCGCCCCGAACGTGCAGAGGCAGGCCTTGGGAAACTATTTATCATTCCACTGGATGGACTGTCCATTGCCAAGAAGCCTGAAGTACGATGCATACTCTCATAGTTTGTGGGCGTCGGTGTATCACGTCTCTGCAACTGGAGCTGTTCTTTCTTTAATGCGGTTTTATAACCTTGGGTGAAACTGTGCTTGGCCATGGCCGCTCGTTTCCGACGCATCATCTCAAGTAATGCCTCCTCTTCCTCAGTAACTGCCATCAACTTATGTTGCTCGTTTCGAGTGAGTGGCTCGCTCATTGATGTTCCTCCACTGCGCAAGCTGGCATCAATAGAAGACGGCGACATAGGAGGACCAGGGGGAGTCGAGTTGCTAGCGCTTGAAGTTCGTGGACGAGTCTCGTCCTCAGGGATTGCCGATGGCTGGCGACTGTGGGTGGATTTTTTGTTGCGGCTGTGTCTAGGAAGAGCTAGATATGACGGATGCGCTTCTGGCGATGGCATAACATCAATCGGGGCAGCATCAGTAGAAGATGATCGCATGCTGAAATTTGATTCTAATGGAGGCCTTTTCTGTTTTGCTGCGCCACCCGTTTTGGTTCGTGGGTTGACTTCAAAAGCCTGTGCTTTACCAATAATAATCTCGCCTGAAACATCTGTTGACCTAGCTAGGCTATCTCTTAGAACGGGGAATTTCTTAGGGGATTCTTCGTATTCTTCATCAGATGATGACGACATGGATAGGACGCTAGAATCCTGTAAATTAGAGGTGGAAAATTTGCTCTCTTTCGTCTTTGCGGAAGTAGCCGTAGTATGGCTCGTGATGGAATGCAAACTGGGCGAATTTCGGCGATGGGAACGGACTTGAGGACTTTTGGTGAAAATATCCTTCCCGCGAGAAGTCTGAGATCGATCCTTCTTAGGGGCCTCAACTTCCGTCATCAATACTCGTCCCAAAGAACTCTTTCTCACGGGCGCCAAATTCGGCGCGCGAATATTCATTGGTAGCGGTGGTGTATCAGGTTCTTCCATATAGTCATCATTGTCCTCTTCGAGCGCATCGAACCAATGTTGAATCCCCTGGGGTGGTCGTCTGACGTTCATCTTGGCATTATCGTATATGTCTCTTTGGAAGGACTTTTCTTTGGATGACTTTTTACGAGGCGCAGCATGAGACTTTTCCGAATGCTTCGTACTTTTGGTTGAACGCGCCCTTGGCTCAGGTGCAGGGTTTGGTGCATTTCGTGGAAAGTATTCAGATGTGTCTGACAACGGAAGTGGAGAGTTTACGAGTTTATTTGGCGATAGCAGAGCCTCGCTGTGGGCTCCTCCTGATCCCTTGGGCTTTGGAAACAGCTTCGAAAGGTCCAGTCGTGCTGGCCTATGCTTTCGACCTTGTTTCTTCAATTTTTCTGTGTTATTCTGAGACTCATGATCATTGATATAAGTGCTGCTGTGCTCGCCTTTTTCTACTATAGGTGGATAGCCTTTTCGTAACGCCATGTCCCGAACCGCGGAGGCAGAAGTTTGTTGTGAAACTGCCAAGGGAGATTTCTGTGCATCGTAGTATGACTGTAGGGTTGACGATGAAGCTTGGGTGTGTATTCGCCCAGTGTTGGAGCTACCAATAGAGCCGGAGCGTCCCTTCTCGTCATCGTATATTCCTCCCAGGATATTTGAAGACGGACAAGGACGCAGACTCTGCAGACTCCGCCATCGTGAGGGAATGACGATGTCTTCCACTGCGGTCGAGGAAGCTCTATCTGCGTAATCCGAGCCAAAACTAGCCTCAGAAAGAGTGACAGTCATGTAACTAGGGCTTTGTGGAGGGTTGGATACGGGTATAGGCGTGGAACGTAATGATGGTTTGGACCTCGTGGCCTGACGAATGGCAAGATGGGAAGTCCCGAGCAGTCTCTCTGCTTTCGAAGGCTGTGCTGGGCCTTGCTCGCGTGGTGTCCAGTCATCCGTATCCTTTTGGCCGCGATGCCTACGACCCGGTATGGGGAAGGAGAATTTAGATGCTCGGCCCATGTTGGGATAGAAATGGGCGGGCGATGTAGGGTGTGGAAAACGCTGTCAAAGTCAATTGAGGCTTCAGATCAGGTGGGATAGTTGGAGATGAAGGTTGAGGAGCGAATTGAATACCTGTGCGGAGATTCCAGCTACCAGAGCATATCTGATTTCTACTGCAGAAATGAGAATGCACCACGGTGGCGCCGTTGGAGGTAGCCGTAACCAAGCAGGCCGAGCGCTCAGGATATGCAACGGTTACGGCGCATGTTGTATGCGTGTCGCCGTCTGAGATGGCGAGGTGGCCGTGGAGGGCTTAAAGGAGTCTTTTTCAGGTACGCTAGGAGATCGACGGGATGATAGGCACGGATAGAGAGCGGCTACTACTCGACTCGAGAGCACATTGATAAAGCGCCTTCCGAGCTTTTTCTAGGCCCCCAGTTCTAATATTCCAGCCGCCGTGGTTAAGGACCGACAGCCGTGCCCAGGGTGATTGGCTTCCGCTGTCCCGAGCATTGGCAAAGCAGCTGGCTTTGGAGGAGCTGGCCGAACAACACGCATCTTGTGGCACGCGTCAGGGGGAACCTCGTCGCGACAAGCAAAGCGGTCAGAGAAGGCCTCCAGCAAAGAGCCAGGGGCAACACCAGGGGGTTCTTGGTGGCCGATCGACAGGCGCCAACAACGCCATCGTTCGTGCCAAACTGCCTCTTCGGACGCCCGCTTTGCCGCTTCGAGCTGGCGCAGAGGAGGCCGTGGAGTTGGCGTCACCGCGACAAGCAAGCCGTTCACGATGCCCACCATCAGGATGCATCAGAGCCACGCACAGCTACCAACAGCTACGTACCTGAGATGTGAGGCAAGAGTCCATGCCCTTATGCCGTGCGGAGGTCGCCCGGTCGCTAAAGCGAGAAGTGCCTGCAGCTTGCTCTTCATGCGAAATGCTGCTGGTCATGGTACGGAGCAAAACGAAATTGGTCCACTCGGCGATCAGCTTGGCAAGCCTCCAAAAAGAAAATACTAGGTAAGTCCATCTCCCTTAACCCTTCAGCATCCCGATGATGATGGACTCTATGGCGAGCAGCGCGGAATTCGTCTTCGTTTTCGGCAGCTTTTTACGAGCATGCCGCTTTCCGATGTTGCCTTTGTTCCGCTCTGTTGCTATGTGAGAGATTGGGCCCACAGAGGAACCATAGGCTTGGTACTCGTATTGCTGGGCAGGACTGAGGCAGGGCGCAAGATTAATTGGAGACGATCATGGCCGGGCGATCAGTTTGCAAAATCCGCGGTGTCCCCTGATTGCCTCGAATTTTAAGCCATGAATAGTGCCATGTCCCACGGCTGATCCCGTCTTCGCCAATCTTGCCTTCGAATTTCTCCAGGTTTGTTTGCTTTTCTCATTGCATCCATGTCCTCATCCCGTCATTGTTAGCTAATGCCCTAGCCAAGCACACGCGCTTGGCTGCTCTCGGTCCTGCACATCATGTCTACGGCGTAGTAGAAATGAGATGGCCGTGTCCCGTTGCCTCTAATAAATACTCTTCATGCTATTTTCAACATTTCAATAAAATGGTATAGCTTGATCCTTCAAAACTAGAGGGTAGTGGTGGGCCAGAGGACCACGCCTCGTCCAAGGTGTACTTTAGTCACCAAACATGCCTCTCAACAACCGTACTCTAAGATCGATGTTTCAAGCTGTCTCCTACTTACAGCCACTACTTAAACTATTTCCATTATTAGGGTGGGAAGTCTTGTCATTCGGAGTTCCATTCTCATTTTTCTTCTCCCAAGCAATTATCCCCGATGACAGCTACTATGCATCTTCCTGAAGGATTTCTCTAAGCACATGTCTGTGGCATTAGCGAGCACGAACAGTGATTACTCACGCTAAATGGAAGTGCATTCGAAGCTCACTAGACAATACTTGAGACTTAGGGTAATCATGGTGGTAGAGCTCAACCTTCCGGTCTTTTTGTTTTCCTGCTGAATTGCACGCCCATTTTACAACTATGCCCTCGATTGGATTATCTCAGAGAGCTTTTTGAACGAATGAATGATACTCGGGAGAGCTAGTATCATGTTACTGTCAACGGCCTGCAAATTCCTTCTCCTCAACCGGCAAGTCTATGGCTTCAGCCTTGTAGTAGCTCACATTGTGGCGATTGGGCTGAAGACTTCATTCCGATATCTCTCAGATTCTAGGGCTGAAAAACTAACACCTAAGCTCTGTCTCAGAATATCTTGACATGGCCAATTTTCATGTCTCAGGCGTAAGCACCTCTTATCTGATCGGCGGCTTCATGTTCAAGAACATTCTGAGCCAAAATAGATTCCATCGGCAATGTGGACGTTACCGTACACTACCCCTTTCACTTTTCTTTTCTCAGCCCCATATTTCCGAGGCGATACCTCATCGGAGGTGCAGCGAAAGCTTGGTATGCCTGGTGGATTTGGCCAATGCAGTTTTCAACCCAGACTTGCTGGACTTACGCAAGGGTGCTTCGCAGCGTTGGGCAGGAGGATGCAATTTAGGAAGCGTTCAATGATAAGTGGCGGTGTCGGGATTTACTCTGAGAAAGTGAAGTTGCGATGGCGTAATTGGCACTGCAAGTGTGGGCTGAGCTTGGTATACAGACACATGTATGTTGCAGTTAAGCCATTGTGGTAAACAGGAGTGAGCACCATTATTCCGTACCACTTTCATCACCACTTCAGTCATTATCGCATTCCATGTCATTCCGTCATCCGAGACTCCGCACGCCCGCGACTCGGGCCGCGGCCGTTGAAACAGATCTTGTGTACCCCAGTCCCTTGCTCCACCCATCTACACCATCCAATTGCCTTCTTCGCCGCGCCATTCTGCCCACCGCTCATCGAACACCCTCGACGCCTTCAATGTCGCCCTACAACGGGTCCACGACATCGAAGCAGCAGGCTGCAATCATCCGACGCAATGCCACGTTCCCTAACACGGAAAATAATTCCAATCAACATGAAACGGCCTGCACCATGGGCTAGAACGCCTGCATGCACAGCGCGTTCACCAAACTTCCGCCCGACGATCCCGACCCCCCCGCGACGCTGAGAAAAATGCAGAAAACGAAACTCCACTCTGCATTGTGGTAATTATTTGATTTGCCTCTCCATCATTCTGGGTGTCCGCGTTTTGCGATTCACGCAATGCAGGAGGCTGACTCGGAATCTGAGCGCCACGCTGCACGGCACGCGGTCATGCAGCTGTCCTTTCACATGAGGGAATTCTTAACGAGGTGCATGCGAGGACTGCCGTGCTACGTTCTATCGGAAGAAAGCCAAAAAAAAAATATGGCCCGATAACATACACTCTGTTAAAACAAATTTGTAGAACCACTCGCTCGGTGAATATGCACTAGTTGCATGCTTGTTTCTCGAGAGAAAAAAGCAGGATGCTCGGAGGATACCTGCCCCGAATTCAGACCTAGTAAAACATAGTAAAGTAAACCTGTTGAGCAAAAAATCTTGAGCATGTAATATTATCCTCCACTATGCCTTTCATAGCCTTGGTCAGATTTTCTCCTAGGTTAACTCAGAGTATGTTCAAACGCCCCAGCTTTGATGCGGGAGAAGGGGTGAGGTAGTCCCCGATATTAATCAACCCGCTGGTCATTGAGCTTTTCATTCTCATTCTTTTTGAGCCCGGTGTTGTCGAATCAAGAGCATCCTCGTCATGTCTACCTCTTTTCTTACCTGGTGTTTCCGGAGCAGTAAATTGGCTTAGGGAATCACTAGAGTTAATATCTTGTGAAGAACTGGGAACGGTGTTGCGGTGACGAAGGGAATATCTTGTAGTCTGGCTGACATCTGCTAGCATCGCAGAGACATGCGGAGCAGCCTGACGGGCCATAAGGGCAGCCGTGCGGGTTGGTTGAGGGCGGGGCGAGAAGGACAGAATAGGTGTTGGAGGGACTACTGATTGCTCGTCTTGCGTTTCATCAGGGTCTGTGAGTGAACTCTTATTGTCGATTTCCGTCGAATCCTGAATTGCTTCAGAGACTTGCGGTGCTAATGGGGGCTGCGTTGTTAGGTGTGTCTCTGGCGGCAGCTCTTTTAGAGGTGACAGTTCGAACTGCAAGGAGTCAGCCGTTTCGATAAGAGACAGGCAACATGCATCTACATACGTGGTGAGCAATCTTTGCCAATGGATCATAATACTCTTTGATCATGTTTGAGAATGCAGGTTCAGCTTTGACAGCGCTAAACTTAGGTTTCCCTGTCAAACCGAAGTCCTTCTTCTTAGAGCCAGGGGTGGCCACAAGATATCCTTGCTTGCGGAGGTGGCTTGCAACTCTGCTTGCTGTTTGGAGATCACAATCTATTAAGAAAAGAATTAGTACATGAATACAAGAATTTATCCTGTTAAGGATAACTAAGACACAAATCGCTCACGCAACGCAGATGAGAAGTTACGGTCGTTCGAATAGCCCTCCGCCTCAATAATGTGGACTCCGCGCCTCAGCAGTGCAAGGTCTTTAAGTTCGCGAAGAAGAGGTTCTTCTTTCTCTTTTAACAGACATTGATAGCATGCGTGAATCGCTGGTACCCTTAGATCATCAGAGCCCCGGTATCCATAGCAATGAAGATGCTGCCAAGTGTCGCAGAAGCTGCAATTGATCTGTATCGGTCAGCTAAGATCGGCCAGATGGTTGCTAGTAAAACAGACCATGTCATCTTCTTCTTCGTTCCATCCACATTGGCAAACAACAATGTCAAGCTCCTTCATTGGATCTGTAGATGCGGACCGTCCGCGCAGATTGCGGGCTTCCTTTCCCGGTGGAAAGAGAGCATTCCTCCGGGCCTCTAACTCATTGATCTTTTGCTGCGAAATTTCGAGAGTTGGCATTTGGCTGAAAATATTGTCATGTGTTTTTGCACGACCCGGAGATAGCATGACTTGTTGCGTATCTTCGAGGCTTTGCCCCTGGGTAGAAGGCTCCAGCTGCTCAATTATATATAGTTAGCACACAACTACTGCGATGTTTTTATATAGACCATTAGGCGGCGGAGTTTTGGCATATTGGCCAATGTTATGGTATTATATCCTGCCATTCGTGAAGACATTGGTTTGGGATAGAGGAGAGAAAAAGAGCATACCATGTGCTGGAGTTGTTTCTTGATCTGCAGGTCTTCAGGCAATTGAATCGGGGGTTGACTTTCGCTGTCCTCTGCAAGAAGAGCATTGATATCAATGATTTGAGCTGCCGGTGGACTCGCATATTCTGCTCGCATTGAGTTATCAACATTTCCTGGTGGGGGTCTCGTTGCTTCAAAACCACCCTCTCTATTTATTGCACGTTCGCTTCGCTGTTCAAGCTTCTCGGCAAGATTATGGCTAGACGTTCGTACGCTTCGTAATGCGCCGGATATGCTGTCCATACGCCGGCTATGGTTCGCCTGCTTTCTTATGTCAAATTCGGACGCTTTCTCCTGGCTCAATGGCCTTGAAACATCAACCATGTGTATGTCGATATCGTCTTCCCTTAATGCTGGAGCGGTATACGTGAGACGGTTTGGAATCTGGAGATTTCCTTCCTCGTCCTCATTGACAGCCTCGCCCCGTGCAGTTAGATAAAGATGTGATACTTTGAGACTAACAGTATGAAAGCCTGCATCCATGCCTCCGCAATTCGAAGTTGCTTTCTTCCACTCTTTAGTCTCGGGGAAGGCGACCTTGTTGTCGCTAGATTTGTTGAAACCCGGGGGTTCGTATTCCGGGTCGCATTCGTCAGTATAGAAGAGGTGCATATTCAAATACCGCTTTTGTGGAAGGTCAGGTAGCGTCCCGCAAAGAGCTATTAACCTTCGAATGAACATCTGCATTGCATATTTTGCGTTTTTTACCGTAACTGCTTCGCCACGTGGGCCCTTCATCTCCATTCCAGAGAGTACAACGCCATTGCCAGAAGAGTGGATGTAGTTAAACGTAAAGGTATAAGTTTCGACGACATTAGATGGGATTTTAGCATCTTCGAAGATATTGAGCTGTATCGCCCGTAATACGTTGCGTTGCAATGCTTCGAAGGCACCTCTCTCCTACCCGTTCCGTTAGTAACTCTCTGAACCTTGATTAGGGAGCACCACGTGTGTGTGAAAGCAAGAAAGCGTTTCTGAGAAAGGTCACAGCCGCTAGCTTACCAGCCAGTCAAGCAGTTGGTCGACACCTTTGCTTCTGCCTCGTCTCAGCACCTTCATGCTCGTACCATAACGCCTATAGGTAACCTTCTCCTTGCCCCTAGCACTGCCCTGACCTACGGTGTCCCTAGGAACATGTTTGCCTTCGGCATAATCGCCATAGGACCAGTGAAGATCATTCGTCTTGTAGAACTGGTCATCAAAGCAGCTTTCGGCAAAAAGGTTTCTACAGTGGAATTGAGCAAAGGGCGACAGAATTGGGGAGAGACAGTAATTTTACCTTAAGTACGAGAGGCAGCTTATCTAAAGGCTGATTGTTAGCGAGATTTTTTACTTTGGAGTGATGTTCACTTACCGAGCCGTGAAGGAGAGTTTGTACCACTTCCGTACTTTGCTGCTGCTCAATGATTTGTGCAGATGCGACTGTAGTTACCTCCGCAGTTCGCTGAGCCGAATTTGCAGCAGGGGCTTGCTTCGTCTCAAGCGGTGCTGTTGCGCCTCGGGGTCGGACCTTGGTAGCTTGGCTGCGTGCCATAGCGAAGGAGAAGGAAACTAATTAATGAGCCAAATCGAGGCTGTCACTTGGATGAAAGTATGACGGCTTGTAAGCCGATTGTGTTTTTAAGTGAAGTTGAAATTGAAAGGCACCCGCACGTCACGTGGGAACCGCTTTCCTAAACTGGTTACAGTTTCTGGTACCTAGATAACTATTTAGATGCCATCACTGTAAAATAATTGTACATTTTGGGCCGAATACTGAGACTTGCGCGGCGGGGAAAACTTAGGAGATTGTAAGTGGTACTGAAAAGAGTGTGTTGAACCAGTCAAGTGGCATCTTTCAATTGCTTCCTCTCCCACAAGCCTCTGAGAGCCATGGCCGAAAATGATTTGATCTCTCAATACTATGCGCTATCCGGAAAAATTCTTTCAGTCCTAAACATGTTGGTGTCTCCTATCTATTCGCCTTGTAAAAGCCCTTGCGATCACTGACTTGAGGTTGCCGCATGAAATTCACACTAAACTTACAGCTTCACATTGAGGGAATTAAGTCTTGCAGGAAGGCTTTGATATGTGCTATTGCCTATGGCACAAGGATTCATCCACTGACTGTTGCTAGTAGTTTCTTTGGTAGCGATGACAGATCAACGCGATATCATAAAGATTCTGTGAACTTACAAGTCTTGTCACTTTTCGTTCGATTGACAGCATCAATAAGGATTATAGCCTCGTTAGCACAATATGTGATGGAAGTTTGACGCAGTGTGACCTCTAGTGCTAAGGCTGGGAAAGAAGAGAAGATTTTCGTGGGCTGTTAATATCGTCTTGTTTGCATTAAGATCGCCGTACTGATTATATTAAAGATCGCCCTGGATGCTCAGGAAGCCTGGAGGGTAAGAGGTTTACGGAAGTTAGGGAGCAGGTTATTACGCGTAAAACTTCTCCACGCTTTCGACACCAGCCATCTCAGCATGCAAAAATGGATTCAGAATTTATAACTCGGATAACCTATAACTTTCCATTAGAGATGTTTATGGTCGTGGGCATGGTCAGGCGGAAAGATACGATCAAGGGAGATGTTCCGTGGAAAATACTGCTAGTCCTAATCAGGCCTTCCGACACAACCGGCAGGCGGCTCCTACGAATTGGATTCCCCTATGTGCACGCCGCCGCAAAACAATGAGCCTGCACCATGTGAAGTAGATGAATGCGCGACTTCAAGGGCTACTTGTATTCGAAGTCTCCCGTCTAAGCCTCAAATCAGAAATTATATTGAGTTTAAAGGGAACGGCCTTGATCATTTGCCAGACGGCGGAAGTCGAGTTCTGTTTCCTCCAAAACCCTTTTTGGACAGTAGACGTCTCAGTGTGGCCAAAAATTATGCGTTTTAAAACGATTACGATATCGTAAAATCCGATAAAATAAGCGAATAAAATCCGATATCGATTTTTTTTAGTATATAGGTATTTAACTATTCCTAGCCCCTTTTAGAAAGAACTTCTAAGAATATTACTCCTAATCCAATCCTCTACACGAAGCTCTGCACGAAGCTCTGCACGAAGCTCTGCGTACGGAGGCTCTGCGCAAAGCTCTGCGGAGGCTCTGCACGAAGCTCTGCGCGAAGCTCTGCACGAAGCTCTACGGAAACTCTGCACGAAGCTTTGC
>Ga0307507_10002496_pt1 | contig 38424 bp, 8 predicted proteins | sample 7_EM_MG_FD_207223 | JGI IMG/M metagenome (GOLD analysis project Ga0307507, IMG submission 207223) | Populus trichocarpa ectomycorrhiza microbial communities from riparian zone in the Pacific Northwest, United States - 7_EM | ecosystem: Host-associated > Plants > Roots > Unclassified | place...
TAGTAATCTTATAGTTAGCACTTAGTAGCTAAATGCTAAGACTTAATTATAAATGCCGCATTTAGCAGCTAAATGCTAGTACTTAGTTATAAATGCCGCATTTGGCGGCCAAATGCTAATACTTAATTATAAATGCCGCTAAATGCTGGGAAATGCTAGGAAATGCTAGAAAATGCTAGAAAATGCTGAAATGGCAGAAACAAAAAATTAAATGCTGGTAAATTTTTTCCTGACGTTCTTTAAAGTATACTACATAACCAGGTATAGCTTTAGATTAAGGATATTGCCAAGGCGCCAGGTAACATATATAATAGCGTTTAAAATCAGATATCTATTTTTGTAATTGCAGATACTCTCCAAAGCATATACCCTACTACTATAAATGGTATTTTCAAATCCAATACCAAGCTTAAATATCCGCGTATACTAAAAATTGATATTCTACTATCTATAAAGACAACTTATATAAACCTAGGCCCTATTATAGAGAGCAAGGCTTCTATAAATAGCAACTACCACGTACTTAAGACGATCTTCCTAGAGCAACTACAGCTTAACTGCAATAACAATTTCCAGGACTAATTATATCTAGCATACGGTAACCAGAAAACTGTAAAGCTTATCCACACCTATAAGCGGGAGCAGGCGGAGGCTGCGCTCTTATATAATAGCTACTATTAGGTACTACCTATTCCAGGTCTTTAGCACCTCCGGTTAAACTTCCTATATACAATTATAAGGACTTTCTTTGGTGGTGAGTAATATGCATAGCAGTACTCTACGCTCTACACTTATATAAATTACCTTGGGCGACAAAATATACCTATAGAGCGCCCTCCCTTTTACCATCTTAAGGAGCTAGTACTGCATAGTTTTAATACCTATATTATTGCACTCTTCTTAACACATATCCAAGATAGGCTTAACATCCATAAAGAAGGTGTAGTTAAAAGATACATTGGATCCTTAATGCCTGAGCAGTTTCTACAGCATATTAAGGATATCCGCGCAGCAGGTTTTAGCTCTAAAGTCAGCCGCAAGGCTAATAAATTGGTTCCTCTATAACCCTCTACCCGCAGAGGTTCTTAGATTATAGATCAATTACTTACAGTTCCCAACTCTGCTACTACAAGCTAGCCCGCTTGGATTGTTAATGTGGAGTTCTTTAATTATATTCAGTATCTACAGGTAGTTAAAACATATAAAGTATTAAAATATGCTATTAAGCATGCGGATATCGGCCTTTTAAAGCATACAATTGCCTACCTTTGCCTTTACTTTACTAGATCAAGGAGCAATAACTATATATCTAAAATAATGTACTTCTGGAGGTTAGTTATAACGGAGGCGTATAATCCAGTACTTTAGCGGTCTATACTTACAAATGGGCTAATTAATAATCGCGGAGAGCTAAATAGCTTTTTTAAAGCTAATTAACTTAATAAACTACTAAATCTTTAGCTAAAGGAGTTACTCTAATTACGCGGAAACTCAACCTTTAGAGTAGACTCTCTATTTAAGTAGAGTGTTCTTACTACAAGCTATACTGGACCTCTTTGTACTAAGTTTAAGAATGTATTTAGTAAGCAGACAATATCCAATTATATAATTAAGTCTCCTGCGGTTAATATCCAGTCCCTTATAGATATAATTGCTAAGGATTTAATTATACATTAGTATATACGGGACGTTGGGTTTAAGGTACCTGCTATTCTTTAACTTAGATTAGAGCGGCTCTTACAGGGCAGCATTACTAATTTTAATATATAGATGTCTTATATTAGCGGTTTACTATACAACCCTTATAAGGACGGATTCAATAAGGCTATAGATAATATGCCAAAGAACTTTCAAATGCTTAGGCTTATAGTACGTTTCTGTCTTAAATATATTAATTAAGTTCTTTTTATTAATATTAACTCTAGCCGGCGTATGATCTTCTTAGCGCGTAGTATATAACATAGCAGTAAGCTGTTTTGTAGTGCGGATATATAAATATCTTTATCTTAGCTTATGCGGATATCACAATATTAATTAAATATGTCTATTAAATATAAGGCAGAGACTTAATTCCTATATATATAGTAGCAAAAAGGTAAGAGCTACTATTTCATTATTATAAACTAGCAATAATAGCCAACCCGTAGTAATAGCTAACTTATATCTACTTATATTCGATATCTGGTAGCCCAGCATTATATATAAGTGCAATAACACCACGCCTTAGGAACGCAAGCTTATCCTTTATCTTACTTAGAGAATCTTTAAACTCATTAAACCGGCGATCTATAGCTTAAACATCTTTCACTATATCAGTTACCCGTTCACGAACTATATTAATGCGCGCAGAAACAGCGATTGTTAAATACACCCTAACAGACCCGGTGCCAGCGGAAGCAGTAGCAGCACCTAGCGTGCCAGCAATTAGCGAAAGAGTTAGAGGAGCAGCGGCAGAGTAGGTATCTCTACAGCCGCGCGTACTACTATAAGTGGGAGTCTTAATTGGGGGGGAGGTCTTAGTGGGGGGGGGAGGCATAATAGCGCGGGTGGGGATAGTGTGAGAATAAAGCTATATGGATATCAGCAATATCCGTATTATTAACACGCGGATATTATACCTTCTTAGTAGGCGTTTTAGCTGGACTATTAGCAGAAGCTAACTTCGCACGTTTTTTACCCTAAGGTGTAACTGGCTCTAGATTCAGTAAACCCTCCTATATATATGTTAGCTGACAGAATAACAGTATACTATTAGTACGTACCTTTCCGCACGGCCTGCCACCTATACAATATCTTAAGCACGCACCCCTAAAATAAGGCCTAGAATCCTTCTTGTAAACGCGATATTTATAGCTATGCTTCTTGTATAGAGTATATAGTGGGTTGCGCAGCTTACTAAAGCTACCCTTAATATTCTGGACGTGTATTAATATCTACTAGCGACTTTTCTTTATGTTCTCCTAAACACTAGCTTTTAGAGTGTACCATTTATTCGCTAACAGCACTTAGATAGAAAGGCGCTCGTTTATATTTATGGTACTATGGAGATTATAAGGGCTACGGAGATTATAAGGGCTGCGGAGATTGCAAGGGCTGTGGAGATTATAGGAGTTGGCATTATTAAGATTTTCATCTTTACCGCTATCTAAAGATTTGCTATCTAAAGAAACCTTATAAATATCTAGGTTGCTATAAGAGGTAAATTAGTAGACAAAATATTAAAATAGTATAACTAATATATACGATTTAATAGCTATCTTAGTCTTTAGATTTATATTAGCAGCCTTTTTAGCCTGCTTTCTAAGAAAAGAAGATAAACGAGCCTTATTAAGCCTTCTTTTAGAGGCATTAGGTGGCGGCAGCAGAGAGGCAGACAGCAAAGAAGCGGACAGCAAAGAAACTAACGGCAAAGTGGTCCATGGCAAAGATATAGGCAGTGAAAAGGTGCGCGGATTTTCAGCAGATTTTGCTCTATCTATATTTTTATCATCTATTAAATCCTACAAAGAGCGCTTTGGTACATATTTTCTAAAATTACATTAGCTATAGGCATAATTTAGTATTAGAAAGCTTACTCTTTAGGAACAAAGCCTAAAGGCTTAGTAAGAGCAGCCATAGCGTGCTTAACAGTATCCTTATTTATTTCGCGTATATTAAGTTCCTTAACCGCCTGGCTACTATTGTTCGCATTAATATTGTTTATAGGTATAAATAAAGGCATTATAGATAGTAGAATGTGAAGGGATAGTAGATAAAACAACAATAATAAAGTTTACAGTGCGGTGCTGTGAGGTGGAAGGTTAGTGGAGAAAGAAGAGGTATGGAGGTTAATTAAAGGTAAATATCTACGCTACTAATTTTATTAAATTAGCTCACTAACAAATAATTGCTACTATAGTAACTCACCTTAGTAATCATTAACGGTGCGGATATATAAATATCTTTATCTTAGCTTATACGGATATCTTCATCTTAGCTTATATGGATATATTTATCTTAGCATATATGGATATCTTTATTTTAGCGTATACGGATATTATAATATTAATTATACCTATTAAATATAAGGTAGAGACTTAATTCCTACTTATATAGTAGCAGAGAGGTAAGAGCTACTATTTTATTACTCTAAATCTGTAATAGTAGTTAACCTGTAGTAACAGCTAACCGGTATCTACTTAAATTCTATATCTAGCAACTCAGCGTTGCGTATAAGTGCTGTAATACCACGCCTTATAAACGCAAGCTCATCCTTTATCTTACTTAGAGAATCTTTAAGCTTACTTAACTGGCGATCTATAGCCCAAACATCTTTTGCTATCTTAGTTACCTATTCGCGAACTATATTAACGCATGCAGAAACAGCAATTGCTAAATACACCCCAACATTTTCTGTGCCAGTAGGAGCGGCAGTAGTACTAAAAGTAGCACTAGGCGTGCTAGGAATTAATAAAAGAGTAGGAGGAGCAGCGGCAGAATGGATACCCCTACGGCTACGCATATCACTGCAAGTAAGAGTTTTGGGGGAAGGGGAGGTCTCTAGAGGGGGGATAGTGCGGGTATAAAGCTATACGGATATCAGCAATATCCATATTATTAAGATACGGATATTATACCTTCTTAGTAGGCATTCCAGCTAGACTACTAGCAGAAGCTAATTGCGCATATTTTTTACGCTAAGGTGTAACCAGCTCTAGCCTTAACAAACTATCTTATATGCGTGTTAGCTAATAGAATAATAGTATACTATTAGCATATACCTTTTCGCACAACCTACTACTTAAGCGATATCTTAAGCACGCACCTCTAAAATATAGCCTAGAGTTCTACTTGTAAACGCGACATTTATAGCCTTGCTTTACGCATAGAGCGTATAGCGGATTGCGTAGCATACTAGAGCTACCCTCGATATTCTAGACGTGGGTATATATCCGCTAGTAAGCTTCCTTTATATTCTCCCAAGCGCCAGCTTTTGGGGTGTACCATTTATTTGCTAATAGTACTTAAATAGGAAGGCGCTCATTCGTGTTAATATCTAACGTTATAGCTTAGGCCATCTACGTACTGCAGAGCTTGCAAGGGCTACGGAAATTGTAAGAGGATAGAGGAGGGCTTTTAGGAGAGTTGGCGTTATTAAGATTATTCTCTTTATTATTATCTAAAATCTCTAACATTTCTGTTGGGTTACTATAAGAGGTAAATTAGTAGACAAGATAGCAAAAGCGTATAGTTAACATATACAATTTAAAGGCTATCTTATACTAAACATTTTATGCAGTAATTCTATTAGCCTGCCTCTTAAAAGAAGTAGAAGTATAATAAGGATTAAACTTCTTAGAAGTAGTAAGCAATAAAGAAACAAGCGGCTTAAAGGCAGGCGGCGAAGAGGTAAGCGGTAAAGAAGTAGGCGGCAAAGAGGCTGGTAGTGAAGAGATAAGCGGATTTTTAGCGGATTTCGCAATAACCTTATTATAGTGCTCTGCTAGATCCAATAAAGAGTGCTTTAGTACATATTTCCTAAAATTATATTAGCTGCAGGCATAATTTAGTATTAGAAAGCTTACTCTCTAGATAGAGATTCTAAAGAATTAGTAAAAGAAAGAGCGTCCTTAAAAGCGTCCTTAATTATTTTATCGTTAATATCGCGCGTATCAAGTTTCTCAACTAAATAGCTGTTAGACGTATTTAGAGGTATAGAAGAAGGCATTATAGATAGTAGTATACTAATAGACAGTAGATAAAACAACAATAATAAAGTTTATAGTGCGATACTGTAAGGTAGAAGGTATGGAGGTTAATTAAAGGTAAATATCTACGCTGTAAATTTTATTAAATTAGCTTACTAACAAATAATCACTATTAGAGTAACTTACCTTAGTAAATATCAACTATTTTATACACGCTTATTTATAACACGCAAATCCTTTATAGTTAAATTATTGCTAATTAAAGTAAGTGGGCGCCGTTTAGTTGACTTATAAAGTGACATTAATATAAAATCACCGCTTAATTAAGGTGCTAGAGAAGGGTTATAAGCGGATATTGGGTTTACTTAGTAAGCGGATTTCTTACTTTTAAAGTGCATAGATATGTCCTTTTGTTTTCTCTTACTATAAGGGGGATCTAATATTAGCTAAGAGGCTTAAGGTACAGTAGCCTAAGAAGAATAGATAATATCTAGTTAAGAGAATTATAAGACACTTAAACTAAATAGCTAATATAATATAGGTTCTATGGGTTTTAGGAGCTTTAGGTATAAACCTTAGTATCTCTCTAGATAAGAATCTAATAGACTATTTAAATGCGTATATAGAGATCAACACTTAACACCTAAATATTAATTAGAGCTCTGCCCAAGTCTTAGTTAAGTTAATAAATAAATAGAATGCTAAGGAATATTAAATACCAACCTACTAAAGCTGCATTATATCCAAAACCAAGGGCGGAGATTAAGCACTAGGCTGCAGGTTCTAAGCTATACTTAGTTTAGAGAGCAGAGATCGAACATTAAACTATAAATTCTAAGCCGCACCTAATTTAGAAGGCAGGGATTAAGTATTAGCACGCGAATTCTAAACTGCGCCTAGTTTAGAGGGTGGAGATTAAGTATTAGCCTGTAAACCCTAAGCCTTAGAGTTTCCTAAGAGTGGAGATTTAGTATTGCAACTTAAATCCTAAGCCTTAGGATTTTCTAGGAGTGGAGATCTAATACTATATTGCGAATTCTAAATTTCCGGATTTACTACTACCTGAGAACTAGTGCTATGGTATAGATCTTAAACTTTAGAATTTTTCGTAATTGGAGATCCAGTGCTGTATTATAAATATTAAACCTTAGGCTTATCTAAAAGTTGAGACTTAGTATTACACTATAAGCTCTAATACTCAGACTGCCCTAAGGATTTAGATTTAATGCCACGCTATAAGCTTTAATATCCAGATTGCTCTAAGGGTTAAAACTTAATACTTCGCTATAAGCTCTAATATCTAGATTGCTCTAAGGGCTAAGACCTAATACTACGCTATAAGCTCTAATATCTGGATTATTCTAAGGGTTAAAATACGGAGCTGCCTTATAAGCTATAATACCTAGCCTACCCTAGAGACTAGTTTCTAATACTATAGTATAGACTTAGATATCTAGGAGCTATAGGGAGTTAATATCTATTATTATAGTATAGACCCTAATATCTAAGAGGCTAATACTTAATACCTAACAACTAACACTAATTGTTGCCCTAGGGCTGTTAATACCCAGCCTAACTTTAGGATTCTGGATATCCGCCCTATATTAAAAACTAGACCCAACCATTACGTTGCTAGGACTAATATCTGTTATAGGGTGTTAGTATACTTAGCTTAAAGGTATTCTGCTAGCTAGAGTTTAAGCTAGCCAGCTATACATTCCTACTAGATATAGGCTAAGAAGGTAATAATATCAGCAGCCCTATATACGGATTTTTAGCAGATATTGATTAAGGTAGCTAGGCTACTTATATTTACAAATATTAAGCTGCTAATACTATACGCCTCTCCGCTACCCTAGACTGTAGTAACATCCGCTCTATACTACCTTTTAATTTGCTTGCTAACGCTAATAGCTAGCTCTCTATCTAATTTGCCTTTTCTACCTCCGCTTAAATAAAGGTAATAAACTTATCTAGATTATTACCAAGCTAATTACAATTCTAATTAGGTAGGTTTTTCTTAAGCGCCTTATAGTTAGTTATATACCAGGCGCAGCTATAGAGGGCAGCAATTTGCTTATTAGATATAATATAGCTTAAGGTTAAATTCTAAACAGCATGCTAATATTTCTTCTCTATCTAGTTACAGAACTAGTTTTTTATGCTTATAGCAAAGGCCTTTTAGTACATCTTTCTTGGAATCCCCTTTATATACGGCTTATGGATATCAAACTCTTTAAAAGCCTGTAAAGTAGGATTATAGTTAGAGTAATAACCCTAGCTACTAATAGATAGAGACTGTTCCTTATAGTTCTCTAATATAATCTTTTATAAGCAGCCCTTTTCCTCATTCACAAGAGCATATATATAATAGGAAAGAGCTGCTCTTTTCTTAGCTTTAGTCTTTAGGCGCTACACTAGCTTCTTTAATAGAATATCTATAGGTAGAACTACGGATATTTTACCCAGACTAAGCTCTCGCCCTATATTAAATGCGGACGGATTAGAATTAGCATTGCTATACATAGACACTCTTAAAGATATATCGCTAGCAAAATCAGCAGCCCCGTCCTCTTATAGCACCTATTGCTTGACACAATATTCGCGGCTAAGTTAACTTGGCTAAGATTGGAAGGCTCTACCAGTATAACCGCGATTTTTGGCTGGCCTAGTAATATCCTTACATAGACCTTTATACTAATCCTTAATTAGAAATATTGCCTTACCTATTTAACTACTACTATAAGCACCGCGTCTAAGTCATTGCTATATTATATTAATGGACTTGTCTTTATGTATACAATACTGCGCGACACAGTTAATATTAGGAATATTAGCGCTATAGGCAAGCGCGTTAAAGAAGAGCAGAATGCGGATTTCCGAGTTAGGTTTTCTAAACTCCTTATATAGTCTGTCTTTATCCGTAATAGCTAATAATATATAATAAAGCTAAACAGCTCTTTTAGCCTGCGCTTCCTAGTACCTATAATATACTAACTATAAATAAATTAAGTTCCTGCCTAGTAATATTAGGTCCTTTAAATTAAGAAAGATAATTATCTTTAAGATCTAGTAGGGAGTTAGCGTATATTAGATTCTCTGCTTAGCGGATATAGCGGTATATACACGGTTTATAATAAAGTATAAGCTCTTAAAGGACTTCTTACTTCCCCATTTAACGTATTCTCTAATAATTAATAGATTTGGCCAGTTAATCAATATCTGCACTATATTAATATTATTTTAAAAGCCCGCTAACTCTTAAACAATCTTAAACGTTATATTATTAAGCGTTGTAGTATAAGCAAACCAAGGCTTCCGCCCTAATAATAACCGCACTTTCTATAGCTGTGTATATGAATTCCGGAACAAACCCCCCCAATTAGCCATAAGGTGCACCTTATTAATCACTACTAAGCCAACATACGTATAAAAGGTAGGGTTGGTAAGAGTTTTATAGAACCTTTTACTAACCAATAGCTCTAGCGATATTAAAATATGGGTGTATACTCTAATGCGGATTTCCCGTAAAAGACGTGCGGATATTGTCTTAGCATATATATAAACCGGCCTTATTCTAAAAAGCTCCTTAATCTTTACCTTCTGCTCCATACTAATTGCATTAAGTGGCAAGATAATAATTACTACTAAGGCCCAAACAAGACATAGCATTGCTTATATTATTATACTCTTGCCAAATAAGGTTTTTGTAATAAGTATTATATCTTTTTTCTTAAATAGCAGCCACCTAAGGGCTTTAAGCTGCTCCGCATATCCATAATACGGATATAAAAAAGTAATAGCCTTATTAACCTTACTTAGCTGCTAGGCCTTGCTCTCTCTGTAAAGCGTAAGAAGTTAATCTTAAAGGTCCTATAGCTATCGCTCCTGGTCTATTTTATAACTCCTCTAAGTCTGATTATCCGACACCTAATATAGCCGCGGCTGCTCTAGTACCTTATTTAACTTCCTCCCTCTCCGCCTAGTGGGTTTTGGTGCTAGCATGTAGTAGATTTGCTTGGATATCCGTGACTTAATAGTTGGCATATAATGAGGTTTTAGTAGGTGTTATACACTATAACGCGGACGCTATATGTCCGCTAGGCTATAATAGGTTCTTTAGAGTGGCTATTATAGATCTATGCGGGTTTTATATATATTAGCTAGCGTTTAATAAAGTTATATATAGTCGCAGAATTGCTAACAACGCGTTTTTTTTTTAATGAAAATGATTATAAGACCTGAAAATACCTAAGTAATAAAAATGATATATTCTAAAAGCCTACGTTCTGTTATATAATTAATCAACTTTAGGGAAGGATATAAAATACTAGTATTAAGTTATTTTAATATCCGCAACCTCCGCAACGCGGATATTGCTGAAAAACTAAGAAACGTTGGAAATATAGCTTAGACGTAATTCTAGTGGTTTCGCACAAATGTAGTTAGTTAGCTTGTGGACCGATTGAAAATCCGCACCAACAGAATCACGTCTGAGCCTACTGAGGTAATGAGCTTGCTGAGGTAATGGTAATGTCACGCTTTATTTGCTTCATCTCCAACAAAGCTTTTTAACTCTGCATCTCCAACGAGGCTTTCTTAACACCCTTCATCTCCCTATATTAGAGTCCTGACCCTAATATCGTCTACTAGTTGGCCGTTGCGCCTTCTCTTTCCACCCCTATCCCTCTGCCGTCACTCCTACACCTGCTGGTGATCGCCTCTGCCCTCCTTTCCACTTCACTTCTTTCGCCTACCTCCTGTCGTCCTATCAGCCGCCATGGCCACCTTGACAGAACACGACCCCAAGCAGACCAGCCACACAAGACCTGCAATGGAATGGAACGTGGACGAGCTGATTGAGTGGATCCAACAGACGGAAGATAACCAACTCGACGAGGACGAGTGTGAAAAATTAAGAACAGCACGCGTCTCCGGGAAGGCTTTCTTAAGGTGTAATGGTGACAGGAGCTTCTTTATAAACGACTGTGGGCTATCTCCCGGGACAGCCGTGGTGCTTGCGTATCTGTCGAGCGAGCTCACAAAAAGGGAGAGTAAGTTACTATCTTGTCATGTCATGCACACCACGTAGACATTAAGCTAATACTATTACAGCTACCTCCGGAATAAAGAGTAAGTTTACTATCTTTATCCACGTACACTATGTAGATAGTAAGCTAATAACGTTACAGGGAACAGACAGCAGGCCGAAGATGTGGAGATGACCGATGCCGTCGATATGAAGAGCAAGTTACTATCTCTTATACCATGTACGCCACGTAGACAGCAAGCTAATAACGTCATAGGCCCGAGGAAAGTAGAATATGCTTTCAAGGCCGGAATTAGGTACAAGCACCCACGTTCTCTTGTGGGTACGAGCGGCAAGGACTGGACATTTCAGCCGCACCCAGATCTATACAAGATACTTGGATCGAACGTTCTTGAACACTACGGCTACTACAAGAGCAACAATATTGACAAGACATACATTCCCAGCTATTTCTATCTGGGAGGCGCCGGAACTGGAAAGTCGAGGCATGGCTCAGAATTCGCCTCTTCGGTCCAAGAAGCAATTAGGCTCCACGCTGAGCTCCACGCTGAGCTCCACACTGATGACAACCACTGCGACCACTGCGACCACTGCGACATTTACAATGAGCTCTCGCAGAGATTGAAAAAAGCCTTCGTATTTCATGTTTCGTTTGAGAACGGGACATCCTTAATTCACGAAGAAAAGAGTAAGCCGTGGAATGCGGTTGGTGCTAGAATGCTAGCACAGCTACTTGACCAGAATGTTAATAATGTCCGCAAACAATACATCGCAGACCCTATAGACATTTTCCAACTCGTCGCGGCAGCCGAAAAGGTTGACCTGTGCAACGATTTCACTGGAATTTTGGTTGTTGACGGAATTCAAAATGCCAGTATATGCGATAGTGAGGGGAAGGATAAAGAAAGTGCCTTTTATTCATTCTTAAGCCAAATTAGTGATTTAAGTTTAATGTCGGGATGTCCTTCCGGAACTAAAGAGGGGGGAATAAGGCAAACAACCTTCATCATGACTTGCGTCACTGCTACCTACTTAGTGCCTGCACAAGAATTTTTGGCCTCGACCCACCGCAAGCGCGTATATCTACCACTCAACCAGTTAGATATGCCGACTTGGAAGGAAACCGACTTGGAAGTTTTCAACGACGATCCCGGCACCCGTCTTCTCGTGAAAGACGTTGGTGGGCACGCGCGGGCGATAGAAACAATTGCCGACGAGCTGACTAAGTATCGAAATGGGTTCCAGCCAAATATCACCGAATTGGCTGATAATGTCCTCTACAAATTAACGGACCGCTATAGCGAAATCGTCAACGTCATGGGAGACAACGTCTTACCTGTAGTACAGTGTATCCTCTCTAGACAACGAATTCGTCTCCGAGGACTTATCCCTGGGTCGACCTTGCGGTGGGAGCATATCATCGCGCCTGGACTTCTCTGGTTTGAGAATGCTTCCGGTTACGGATACAGTTACGGTGCAGAGGGGTACCTTATAGCACCTTACATCTGGCTCTGGTTGTTTGCTAGGGTGCTACCCACGGATGACGAGCACCTTCACCGGTTCCTAACGGAATGGGAATTCAACGATTACCAACGGCTTCTTCACCTTGAAACAGGCAAAGGACCCACCGGAAAAATCACTTGGCAAGACTTCGAGACATTCTGTTGCTACTTTCGCATTTTGCGGTCGCTAGCGTTTAAAGATGGACAGGAGGTGGAGTTTAAGCGCTTACACGAAGGGTGCAAAAAATTACGAGATGACAAAAATACGATAGTGGTGAATCGACGCCTTCGTTACGCAGAAGCGGCCCACCAATATAGCACCAAGGGGACGTCTGCCAAAGATGTTGTTACCAAACATAACGGAACTTTGAACGCGCAATACCAATTATACCATGTCATCCTCAACGGTCAATCCGCGTCGGCCGGCGATTTCTTCCTTAGTGTCCAGACTCCCACACGGCAGTTTACACCATCTTGTCCTTTTCGTTGCGAAATTGTGCGCGAAGTAGGACAGTCTAAATTTGTCAAGGAGAAGTTGAACCAGAAAACGTACAATGAGGAAAGAAATAAGTCTGCTGGGCCAGCCGATTTCTTTATATTGTATACAACAGCCGAAACTCCAGATAACATCGCCTTGCCGGACCGGTCCGGGCTTGTTGATAAGAGTAGCTGGAACTCCTATTTTGGTCCATTTGCCGGTCGTGCCTTCCGGTACGCCCGCTCCTAAGATGAAGAACCGTAATAAGGCTGCCAAGATTGGCTTACAGAGGCAAGAAGGGACGAGAGTAACGTGCTACCCCCTTTAAGCGAGACATGCACCTAGATATATATATATTAATAATAAAACCAATAACGCTTAACGTATTTGATCACCAAGACCGCCAGATCACCGAGACCGCCAGCGCAAAATACACCAAAAAACCGAAATTTCAATCTTAAATAACTTAACCAATTTATAATATTTTCTAAAAATCTAAATATAAGCTTATATATGCCTCTTTTAACATCTATTATAATATTAGAGTGTATAGTACAGTAGTTGTTAAGATATAGAGTTTAGGGGCTAAAAATAGAGACATTTTTAAAGATCTCAATAACTACTAAACTACACACTCTAATATTATAGAAATTGTAAGTATAGGCATATAAAAGTTCATATTTAAATTTTTAGAAAATATTATAAAGTTGTTGTTAAGTTATTTAAGATTAAAATTTTGGTTTTTTTGGTATATTTTGCGCTGGCGGTCTCGGTAATTAAATACATTATATTCTAAACAGTGTATCTAATAGCTATTATGGGACTGCCCGCGACACGCGCTACGCTAGACGCGTAGCTTTCCTTTCCTTATTTGATATCGCTTGGCAGATAGTTTATCCGCCCCGATTGCCCCTATATAGATTTAGCCGCAGTTGCATTCCTATTAAACTCTCCAGCAATCCTCTTAAGTCTCCACGACAGTTATATATAGCTATCAATTCCACAAATCTGATGCTTGTTTATCTAGTATTTGCATATAATACTTCGTCATCGTGACAATAGCTAGTGTTACTGCTAGCGACGCTGCTAAGCAGCTAGCGAGTGGTCTTTATTTTTAGAGTTAGCAAGTAATAAGGTTATAGCGCGCTATTAGCTTATAGCCTTAGTAGTAAGATAAAAAGGATTTTTAGTATCTTAAACCTTTTTATAGATTATAAAAATATTTAGTTAATATTTAGAGGATTAGCTATATACTAAGTAGTAAAAAACCCCTAAGAAACTCTTTTTATTTATAATAAGTATAATATTATCCCTAATTTCTCTATATACATATAAGGGTCCTCTACTTAATATTTTACTAAAAGTTAACTACTACTATATAAAGAACCTTACTTTCTATATATTAACTAGGTAGTAAAGCTTCTTCTACTCCTTTTTTATTATCTTTATAATATATATATTAATTAAGCTTTTTTAATTAACTACTTTCTCCCCCTAGCCAATAGTAGATTTTTCTTTATATAGTCTATACTATAAAGTGCTTATATAGTTTTAGCTAGTTATAGTTACTCTAACCTATTCTATATTAATAACTATATTAACTAAAACTAGTATAGTATAATATATTTACTATATTTCTTAGAAGAAGGGTCTTAAGTTATATTAGTATATTAATAAGCTGCCACTAAATGGCTATTTTTACTATAAGTTTTAACTCTATATTCCGTTTACTATTTTCTACTACTTTCTACTACTTTTTACCATCTTATTGCTTTTACTACGTTTTACTACGTTTTATTACTTTCTACTAATTTCCATTACTTTTAATTTTGTTATCTTCTAATTAGAGGTCCTAACCTTTACTAAAATACTTAATATCTATAATAAGGGCCAGAATATTATTAGCTAAAATAGAGATACTCTACTATAAGTTAATAAGATCTTAGGTCTATATAGCTTAACAAAAAAGTGTTTAAACTTTTAGTACAATTTTTTAGAAGGTTATAGGTTTATTCCTATATATAGTACATTAAAAAAAAAGGTAGTTTTTATTAAATTAAGTATTAGTAAGGCTCTAAATTAATCCTATAATTCTTTATATCTTATAAGGCCTAAAAAATTATAACGCCCTTTTTTCTATACGATATTTTGGTATATATAGCTCTTTAATCCTATTAGGTTGGATTTAAAATTAAAAAAACTAAAAGGACTTACCATTACGCTATAAGGACTTTATATTATAATTTCCTAAACCTTATAATTAAGCCTTATATATATTTAATTGCAAGGGCAACCTATAGGCAGATTAGTAGCAGAATATATTAATTTAGTGACTATACGTACAATATACGTACGGGTTGCGCCTAATATTGCCTCTAATTATATTAAAATCTAGCTCTAAAATGCACTAAATACCACCCTAAATTAACACTAAAAATTAACTTAAGATGTATTAAAATCTACCTATAAAATGCGCCGGCTATATACTGTAGGAAGTGTTAGGAACCATATTAAACGTCGCTACTATTGCCGTACTACCTCCTCCTAAGGGGGTTTCTTGATATTTATATATATTCTCTTTTTATAGGAGTATTATATAGTATTAAATTAGGGGATAGGGCACTTTCTTTAATTCTACTATACCATGCGGCGATTTGGTTATTAGGTAATTAAGAATATTTAATATATATAAGGCCTTAAAGTAAAATCGTAATTAATCTCTATACTAAATTATAAGTAAAGAGCTCTATATTAAAGCTTTATAGCCTAAATATATACCAAAATTGTAATTAATATAATATGTATTAGCTACTAAAAGAACATCTATTTGCTACTAAAAGTGACTCTAAAACCACCTAAATTAGATCTAAATTATAAGTTTTTTTCCTACAATTGTTAAAATAAAACACTTATTTTAACCACGATTTATAATTAATTATTATATTAAAAGCCTCCTAGGAGCCTATTAGTATAATTAGGAAATACTAGGTTCCTATTAGGAGCCTAATAAAACAATTAGGGCAATTAAGGCGATTAGGACAATTAGGATAATTAGGATACTTAAGAAAATTAAAATCTTACTAGGAGCCTATTAGGGCGGTTAAGATAATTAGTAAAATCAAAATCCTACTAGAAGGCCTTTAGGATCTTAGCACCCTAATAAAATGCTAATATAAGGAAATCCGATTTAGTTTAACACTATTATGAGACACCTCTATAATATTTTATACGCGTCTACCTATTTCTACTAACGTAGTAAAAAGAGACTAACCACAAAACGGCAACCTAATAGTAATATACTAGTAATCTATGGCAATCTAACGGCATTTTGCCGCATTCTACTATATTCTACTAAGTTCTACTAGGACTGCTACTTAAATCCTACTCTGCTCTATATACATATTAATTAAGTAACTAAACTAATAATATATACCCTTTTTTCCTATTTCCTTACTTTCTTTCCTTATATAATATTTTAACTTTATTACATAGTTTATATATATAGCTTAATAATATCTACTTTGCTATATATTATTATTGCTTATACTTATACCGTAACACTATATTATATTAACCTTATATACTACTTTTTAAAATATAAAATAATCCTAAAACCCCTATAATAGCCGCTAGTATTATATCCATACTTTAAAAATAATTAGTAGAGATATAGAAGTCCTTTATAGACGCCCTTGCATAAAACTAAGCCACTTTAACTTAATAATAAGCCGAATAAGATATAGAATACTAGCAATTAATTAAGGAACTTTAAGAAGAAGTCCGCACCCTTAAAATACCTATACTAGAACCTTAAGACTAAATACTATCTCTAGAGATAAATATGTAGAATAAGAGTCCCAAACTTATAGTAGTTATTTACCCTAAATTAACTACTATATTATAATAATTTAAACAACTACTAAACCTTCTAATATTTACTGGTAAATAATAAGAACTTTAATTATTTTTAAGCTAGCTTAGAAATAAACTAACTAGTAATACTAACCGCTACCTAACTAAAGCTAACTAACTCTACTATACCCTAAGTTAATTAGGAAGAGATATAGCTAACTTTATTAAACCTTTATAACTAAACTTAGTATAAAGTCTAATTATACTTCTTAAAGCTATATATAGTAACCTAAACTACTAAGCTACTACTTAAAGGGAAATAAACTATATAGCTTAAGGAATAAAAGGCTTTCTAGTATACTTCTTTAAATTTAACTGTTATATAAAGGAAATAGGCTAGAATAACTCCGTACTAATTAATAGCCTTATTAAATTGCTAAGCTCTAAACTAAAACCCTCCCTAATTAGTGTAGACCTATTAGGAGTCCTTAATACCTATATAAATATTATTAACAAACGGTATAATAATATACTACGCCTAATACTAAAGCCTACTTCTTAATATAATACGACAGCCCTATAAACGTCCACTAAGTTATTATTTTAGCTTAAGCACCCTAGCGCTATAGATATTAGTACTAAGACCCTAGGATATATACTATTAGAGTTTTTTTTTTAAATAAGAACGACATACTAAGCTAGGCCTCTACTTTAAATATAAAAGTAGCTCCTATCTCTCTAACTACTAATCTGCTCTTTTCTAAAAAAAATCTATAAATAGTTAACACTACTAGCCGTTTACCGCACCAGCTCTCTAGTTACCGCCCCTAATCTTTACCTAATTCTAGCCCTATATCTAGTAAGCACCACTTATAGAAATAAAGTTATAACTAACGTTCTATAGAAACCCCGCCCTAATTACCTCTAAAAGGAAGATTTTAAAGCTAAGTCGCTCTCTAGAATAGCGCTGCCTTAAGATCTTATTAAATGCTTTAGATATTACAAACTCTAACTTTTAGGATTATAGTATAACCGTTAACTATTATATTCGGTAGAATAATTAATAGGTTAATGCTTAGATCCTAGTTAATATAGAAGCTAGTAGTATAGGATTTATTAATAAGATCTTTGCGTAAGATAATAGTTTTACTCTAATCCTTAACTAGTATATTAACGTCTTTAGATTTAATAGCAAACGTACTATCTTAGGCTGTATTACCTATATAGTATTTATAAGACTCTAATACCTAAACTATAAAGAACTAATTAGGCTTTTCATTACTACCCTAGGTTACTTAGTAATTCTTAGATAACCCTAGATAAAGCTATATAAGGAAACTATTAATTAGGACAACCTTAAGCTTCTATTTATTGCCTTCCGTTATAAGCAGAAGTGCCTTATAACTCGCTACTTATACTTAAAACTGTAACCTAAAAAACCCACCAAGATCTACCAGTCTAAAATTTCCACTAACATCTACCTTATACCTAAGAAATCCACCTAATTTTACCAAAATTTACTAATATAAAATTTCCGCTAACGTCCACTAAGAACCTAAAAATTATATTAAACCATATAAACTAATTATAACTACCCTACCGCCCTAAACTAAGTAGAAGCTTAAGCTTAATATATAAAAGTACTAGAAGAACTAGTATTCTACTATAAAAAGGATACTTAAAGAACCTAAACCTAAATAAGAGACTATATAAGAAACTAAGGATAATTTAAGCTCACTTAACACCTTAGATATTTATATAATTAGAGCTACTCTATTAGTATAACTTGCTAAGAAACCTAAATATATAATCTTTGCTGTTATAATAGCCGATATTAAAAAGGCCTTAGTACTAAAAAAATATACTAACCCTACTATAAAAGTACTAGTATGCCACTATAAAAACCTAGAGGTATTTTTATAAAAAGAAGCTAATAAGCTAGTAAAATACCGACTATATAACTATAAAATTATACTTAAAAAAGAAAAATAGCTAGGATTTAGATTTCTATATAGAATGTTCTAAAATAAACTCTAAGTGCTGCGGAAGTACTTAGACGAATACCTAAGTAAAGGATTTATTAAAGTAAGCTCCTTGTCTATAGCTGCACCTATAATCTTTATTAAGAAACCTAGCGGCGGTTTATGCTTTCATATAGACTGCCAAGCTCTTAACGCTATTACTATTAAGAATTAGTACCTGCTCCCGTTAATTTAAGAGACACTAAATTAATTAAGTAAGGCTCGCTATTATATAAAACTTAACCTTATTTACGTATTTAACTGCCTCTATATTATAAAAGAAGATAAATAGCTTACTACATTCTGTACTAGGTATAGACTATTTAAATACTTAATGACGTTATTTGGCCTTATAAATGCCCTAAGTTTATTCTAGCACTTTATAAATAATACCCTATAACCTTACCTAGACGTTTTCTATACTACTTATATTAATTATATTTTAGTATATAGTAATAACCTAACTAAATATAAGAAATACGTTAACTTTATTCTAAAAGCTCTATATAGAGCTAGCCTATAGTTAAATATAGATAAATACAAATTCTATAAAACGGAAGTTCTATACCTTAGACTTATTATTTCTATAAATGGCATATAAATAGACCTAAAGAAAGTTAAAGAAATTATAAACTAGTAAGAACCTAAAAACATTAAGGATATAAAAGCCTTTATAGGATTTGCTAACTTCTATTAATAGTTTATTAATAATTTCTCTGCCCTAGTTTTACCCCTTATAGCTCTAACATAAAAAGATAAAGCTTTTACTTACCTAAAGGTTATATTTACTGCCATACCTATACTCTAATACTTTAATCTAAACCAAATAAGCATTGTAAAGGCTAACTTATCTAACTATATTACTAGGGGCATTTTGTCTTAATATAATAAGGAAAAAGTATTACACCCAATAGTATACTTTTTAAAATAACTAAGTCTAGCTAAATATAATTATAAGATCTATAATAAGGAACTACTAGTTATTATTAAATACTTTAAGCAATAGTAACCTAAACTAAAAGGCGCTAGATTTCTAATTAAGGTTCTTAGCGATTATAAGAACCTATAATACTTTATAACTATAAAGCAGCTAAGCTACCGTTAGGCCTATTGGTTAAAATATTTATCCTATTTCCAATTCTCTATTATATACCGCCTAGGCGTGTAAGGTTAGAAGCCTAATACCCTAACCTAATGCTTATAAGACGCGTCAGTACTAGAAAAAGCGCGCTTTTACTAAAATTAGACCCTACTTTGCCCTAAATTATTTAACCTTCCTACTAAAGATCTTACGGTATACGTCCTTAAAACAACCAATTAATTAATTAAATAGATTATAATTAACAAATACCTAAATAACAAGTTTATCTAAGAGACGCTTAAGCTAATATAAGATGGCATTAGACGCTTTAAAAAGATTTCTTTAAGTAAATACAAAGCCTATAAAAACCGCTTATACTACTAGAACTACCTAGTTATCCTTAATTACAATAAGCTTAAGCTCAAGCTCCTTAAATATATATATAACCTACCAGTAGCTAGCTATCTAGGCTAAGGAAAAACCCTAAAACTACTCTAACGGGAGTACTACTGGCTAAATATATATAATATAACATAAAGGTATGTCTTTAGCTGCTATACCTGCTAACGATCTAAAGCTTTATATAAGATATATAACGGCTTTCTAAAGCTACTACCTGTTTTAGACCAAAGATAGAAGAACATCTTAATTAACTTTATTATTGATCTCCCTATAAGTAAAGGCTATATAAACATTAGAGTAGTTATAGACTAACTATCTAAAATAAGACACTTAATCATCTGCCCTAATATATTAATACTTACTATTACCTAACTGTTCCTAGATTACGTATAGAAACCCCATAGACTCCTTAAAACGATTATCTCCAATAAAGGTAGCTAGTTTATCTCTATATTTTAAAAAGAACTAACTACCTAAATCTATATTAAAGTACTATTATCTATAGCATATTACCTAGAAATGGATGATTAAATAGAATATGTAAATGCTATAATAGAATAATATATTCAGATATATACGTTATATTTACAAAATAACTAGATAGACTAGCTTATATTTACTAAGTTTACTATAAATAACTCCGCCTTAGAAACTATAAAGGTTTTCTTATTTCTGGCCAACTACATCTAGCTTCTATAAATGGGTTTTAAACCCTTTAATAATGTTCCTTGCCCCGCCTATTATATTTTATAAGTTATAAAAGTAAATAAATTTATAAAGAAGATAGAAGAACTATAAGAGTTTCTTATTAATAAAATAATAGAGGCCTAATTAGTCTATAAAGCCGCAGCAAATAAGAACTAAACCCTAATACCGGCCTACTAAATAGGTAACTTTGTTTAGCTAGATATAAGAAATCTAAATCTAAAATAACCTATTAAGAAACTTAATTAGAAGAACGCTAGCCCTTATAAGGTTAAAAAGGTTGTCTTTCCTTATATATACTAAAGCTCCCTAATATAGTTAAAATCTACCCTATATTCTATATATTAATCCTCTACCCTATTACCTCTATATTAGACGCCCTAGCTAAACAGATATAATACCCTCCTCTACTAGTTAAAGTAGATAATAAGAATAAGTACCTTATTAAAAGAGTTAATGATATTAAGTATAATAAACGAAAATATAAATATATATATCTTATAAAATAGAGAGGCTTATAGGAAGAGCATTTAAATAGTTTAAACCTTACCTTACTGAAATCCAAATAAATAAAATAATAACTACTAATTAAGAAGTATGGTATATGTTTGCCAACTAGAATAGATTTTTAGAAAGGTTAATATAGATATTTAAAGATCTGGAGGTAATAACTATAGTAAAAAGGGAGCTCCAGAATCTAGTATAATAAACGTTAGCAATTAAGTATACAATACAGTTTTAGATACTTATAACTTAGGTAAAGTAGAATAATAAGGTGCTTATAGTATAGTATAAATAGGGACTTAAGGCTAAAGTCTAGGACGCGATTATCCTAATAAAAGATGCGGAAATTTTTAGAGAGTTAATTAACTAGTTAATTAAGATTAATAATAAAATCTATTAAAAAAAATAAGCTAAAAAAAAGGGTAAGATAGAGTTTTATAGTTATATAAGGCGTAAAGTACGCAGCAATAGATATAGAATTATAAACTATAGAATAGCAGACTGGAGCTAATGGACCTAAGTAGTATTAAATAATTTAGAAGATGGAATTAAAAACTATAGAAACCTAAAAGTTAAGGATTAAGTAATTATAGGACTAAGGAGTAGAGGCTAAACTAAGGATTTTAGTAGTAGAAGACGTTTAGGCGGACTCTATAATAAGAAGAATGGTTTAAAAAAGAAGCTTATATAAATTATAGAAAATAAGGTTATTTTACTAGAGACTATAAAGGTAGTTAAAGTAACTACGCGATAAAGGGTATAAGGTTATTAGAGTACAATAGTATGGATATAAGTATATTACGCGGGACTAAGGAGTATTTAATTAAGCACTTTGCCTTTTGTTATAATAACGCATACTAAATTTATAAGGACGCTAAGTATGGCGTAAGCTATTAGCTATAGGAGCTAAAGTTATAAAAACTCAAAGAAACTAAAGAGTTTTTCTTTCTTTTTTTCAATCTATTGTATTATACTACGTACAATACTGCGCATGCAGCCTCTAGGCTATAGCGCTATAGTCCTATATACATAAATCCTTTCTAGGCAGCTTAACATGTACTAGTAACTATGTCCTAATAGTTTATAAGCCTCTACGCTAGAGGTTTACCGCTCCCTAATAAGATACTAGGTTACTATCAACTATTAGGTAGTATGAAAACAGTAGAAAATCAGTAAAAATAAGAAATCCTAACGCCTGTTCCTGTTATTTTTTTGTATTTTATTTCTGTCCTTTTGCTTACTATTATCTGTTTGCTAGGATTCTAGTAGGAGTTACCTTCTAAAAATTCTGCTGCTTTTAGCCACTTTCTAGTAGCTATCCTTGTCTTATTTAGAAATAGAAAAAGTACCTCTTTTTCTTTCTTTGTGCAAAAAAGCTTCTCTAAAGATAGAGAAGAACGTAGCTGTCTTTGCATTTCTTTTCTCTTTTCCCAATATAGCCTACATTCTAGTATTAGATGCTTAGGAGTTTGTACTGCAGTATAGTCTCTAAAGCACCTACCTTCTTTATCCTTCCCTATTGTTTTAGAGAAAGACTTAAAGAAGCCTTTTCCTAGTTTTAGTTAATAGAACGCTGATTGTAGCCTTTTAGGATATTTATCCTTAGGGGCCTTAAGAGAAAAGGAGTAACTAAAGAGTTAGATAAAGAACAAAATCAACTCTATAAGCTAGATTAAGATATTATAGCAATATATAAATAAAGATTAGTAACAATAACAATAGAGTTAGAATACTTATTAATTAATAGTAATAAGGAAGAAAAGGCAGCTAACTAGGTGTCACGGAACCCAACCGCAGGGGCCTCTATAGGAGAACCCCGTGCTCTCGCGTACACCTCGCGTACAGCTTATATCAGCTACGCGAGGGTATATTACCTCCTTACGCCCTTGACCCTTACGATCGATCACGCAACGTCTTGTAAACTCCCCGAATATATACGCCTTATAGCCATTGCGCCTTTTCTTTACCGAAACTCAGCCTATAACCAATTCTACGTCTCCATAATACTGTAGACGCTGCCAGAAGCAGCGTGTCCACAAGTTACTTTACTTCGTACTCCTAAAGAATTAATAATAGTAAAACGAAATTCCTTACTAGCCACTATATTAAACTTAAAGAATAACCTAATACCTATATTAAAACCACAACACCAATTAGTTCTAAGAGGATTTAATTTATTAGCCCTAGCCTTAACCCCTAAAGGGAAGCCTAGTGGCTTAAAAGACTATAATAACCATAAGGGGAATATTAATAATATCTTATTCTTTATTAACTATATAACCACGGATAAATAAGCTAAAGGGCTACTACCCATTAAGATTAAGATATAAGACGCTAAGATATTTGTAAAAATGGTAGCATGAGAACCTAATAAATACTACTGCCTTTTATAGAACTACTATTTAAAGCTTATATAAGCTAAGATGCGTGCTGCCTAAGATTATAATATTATCCAAGACCTATAGGCTTGTAAGGCGCTCGCTAATAATATACGCTAAGAGATTAAAGACAACCTCTGCGCGTCTAAACGCAATATCTAATAATTAAACAAGGCCGGGATTATACTTATTACTATAGTTACTAAAAGAGAGGGTATAATTAAATACCTATAATCTCAGCTTAATAAGCATATTTATAATAATACCAGACACCTCTTTACTGCATATAACACTACCTAAGTCTCTACGCCCCTAGTAACCTTACCTACTTAACGCTTAATAGAAGGTTAGTGCTAAGCAGCTTTACCTAATGGGAATCCTTACTACAGCAGTGGTAATAATAAAAGCCATAATAATTAAACCTAAACTACCACCATAGGGCCTAATATACGCTACCCTAATCTTCTAATCTTTAAGGGTGACTATAAGGAATATAGCTACTAGAAGATATAAATCCGCAAGAAACTAACCTAGAGCGCCTACCTTTTTCCTATAGAAGATACTAAAATTAGCTATATTATCGGACAAATAAAAGGCATCCCGTTTAATAGGCTTTTTGCTTAATAAAAGACTAGCAGTCCCTAGAAGTGGCAGTCCTATTAAGAAGTCCTTAACAACCTTAACTAAATATACCGCAACTATAACCTAGTAGCCACTAGTTAAGCTAAACTACGCGCCCTAAAGATAAGTCCTACTAAATTATTTAATAAGTTCTATGTTAAATTCTAGGAATACACTAGAGTCTTTACCTAAGATAACACTAAAGACCAAAAAGATCTTCTTAAAAAAGTCACTTATTATCTTAGTCACACAGCCGCTAATTATAACTATAACGACGTTTATAATATAGTAGCAGCCCTATAGAAGATTAAATAATAGCTAAACCAGATTACTACTATAAACCCCTACCTAAAGACCTCCCTATAGAAGCCCTTTAGACCTACTAAACTACTAACGCCTACTACCCTAAGCAACACCACTGGTCCTAATATCGACCTCTCTATACCAGCCTTCCTAAAGAAGCTACTAGATAGAGAGCGTAAGCTACTCTAGAAGCTAAGGCGTTGCTATAGATGCCGTTAAGAAGGCTGTTATAGCTATAGCCTAAACTATCTAATAGCTAGGTTTAGCAGCCACTATTAAACACCTAACCCTATACCCTAGACACCAAATATGTTGCTATATACTACTACCGTATAAGATAAAGATGTAATAATAGTAGTAGAATTAGACGCGGAAGCAGAAAATGTAAAGTCCTAGCCCTAAGTTATAGGTTAGAACACTCCAACAATAGAGGGATCTATATATTAGCTTGCTTAATAGATAGCTTAGTAAGAATAGAAGGATAAAAGCAAATAGTCTTACCTATAGAGGGAACTACCGCTAAGAAATAATATAAAACCCGTTCTATAATTAACTGTAGAGCTACTAATAAATTTATAGATACCTAATTTGTGCGTACTTATAACCTATCTACCTTACCCCTTACTAAAGCCCGCGCGCTATAACTTGCTAACAGTAGTTATACTGCACAAAAGATTACCTATATGGCATAACTTTACCTAAATATAAACGGATACTAGGAGAAGCTCTAGGCCTATATTATACTACTTATAAACTACCCTATTATTCTTAGAATAAACTAGCTTAAATAACACAACCCTGCTATTAACTGGCAAAAGAGAGAAATAACCTTTAACTCTAAATACTGCAGAGAGACTTACCTAGGGCATAGCCTAGCCGCCTTTATCTACTCCCTAGGATATTAACCCAAGAAAACCCTTATTACCCTACCTATAACCAACTGCTACTATATAAGCGCTGTGGCCTTCTACCGTATAGCATATAGGAAAGGCTAGACTATTGCCGCAGCCTCCTAATTACAACTATATAAGCTTAATAAAGATTAGGACTACGTCCTCTATAATAATAGGATAGATATAGTTAACCTCCTAGAAAACAATACCCCTATAGAACTCTACGGACTTTCACCCTTAGACTTTAAGAAGTTTATAAAGCTTAAAAAAGGACTTACCAACGAGGAACTCCGCAAGCTCCTCCCTAAGAGATACTATAACTTTATTAATATATACTTATAAAAGAGCGCAGATATACTCCCCCCACATTAACCTAACGACTATGCTATTAATATTAAATAAGGAAAAACGCTGCCCTATAAGAGACCCTACCTAATATTAAAAGACAAACTCCTAGTTATTAAAAAGTATATTAATAAGCACCTTAATAAAGGGTTTATTCGTCCCAGTATATTCCTAGTAGCTACCCCTATCCTCCTTACTAAAAAGCTAGGAGGAGGTATTTAATTCTATGTTAACTATAGAGGACTTAACGCTATTACAATTAAGAACTAATACCCTATACCGCTTATATGCAAGACCCTTAAATGGCTTAGCTAAGCCAAAATCTATACCAAGCTTAATATTATTGCCGCCTTTAACCGCCTCTGAATATAGGAAAGTAATAAATAGAAAACCGTATTCGCATTACGCTTCGGCCAATTTAAATATACTATTATACCTTTTAGTGTATGCAACGGCCTAGGCAGCTTCTAAAGCTATATTAATAACGCCTTACAGGACTATCTTAATGACTTCTGCTCTGCGTATCTAGACGATATACTTATTTATAGTGATGACCCTTCTAAGTATACTAAGCATGTTTAAAAGGTCCTATAGCGCCTTAGAGACACAGGACTTTATATTAATTTAAAGAAGTGCGAATTCTTAGTTATAGAAGTAAAATACCTTAGACTAATTGTCACTATTAAGGGTATCTATATAGACCCTAAAAAAGTATATATAATTACCAGATGGTAAACCCCTACCTATATTAAGGATATATAAGCCTTCCTTAGTTTCGCCAACTTCTATTAGAAATTTATATATAACTTCTTAGGTATTGTAGCACTACTTATAGCAATAATGTAAATAAAGGGCCTTTCTATAAAAGGAAGAAAAATATATCTATATTTTATCTGGATATCTAAATGTAAAAAGGCGTTCCAAGACTTAAAAGATGCGTTTACTAAAGTACCTATTTTAGCTTACTTTATACCAGGACAATAACTCTATCTTAAAACTAACTCCTTAGACCACATTAACGCAGGCGTCCTCTTCTAAATAGGTAATAATGGTCTTCTCTACCTAGTTGTATTCTACTTGTCTAAGCTTATACTATAAGAATGTAACTATAAGATCTATAATAAGGAACTTCTCGCAATTATATAAGCGTTTAAAGAATTCTAATCAGAACTTTTTTTAGTAGAACCTAACTAGTCAACTAAAGTTCATACAGATTATTATAACCTTAAGTACTTTATAACTATAAAGCAACTAAATTAATACTAAGCACGCTGGAACGAATTCCTCTCTAGTTTTAACTTTAAAATTATATATAGGCCAGGCGTGTAAGGTACTAAGCCTAATAGCCTAATACGCCGGTTATAAGACCTTTCTTAGTTAGAAGATAACCCTTATAATTAATTCTAATAACAAATAATCCTAAAAGCATGAAACTTAGCCCTAGGCATACTATTTAAGATAGAACTAACTGCCCCTTAGCTTTATACCACAGAACTAAAGTTACCCCCTAAAATTAATAAACTTATTACCGTAGTATATATCATCTCTATTAACCTATTACTGCATTAACTAATTACTGTAAAGATTGACAGCACCTATATACTGCCTACTAACCTCTAAAGCTTAGGCTAGATTAATATAGCAGCCTTAAAAGTAAAAGAGAACAGGTTCTATTATAGAGGCCGTCTATTTATCCCTAACTTAGAAGACCTATAATAATAACTAATCTAAATGGCCTATAACCTCTAATTAAGCAGCCACTTAGGCAAAGGAGGAACCTATAAGCTCCTTAGCTAATACTACTTCTAGCCTAAAATAATAGACTTAGTTAAACGCTTTATAAGCGCCTGCTATAGCTGTAAATATACTAAAGCATTTTATATAAAGTACTAAGGACTGCTATACTCTCTACTAGTACCTATACGCCAATGGGCAGATATTGCTATAGATTTTATTATTTACCTACCGCCTTGCAAATAATATGGCTAAACCTATAAGAACATCCTTATGATAATATGCTAACTTATAAAAGAACGCCACTATATCCTAACTAAAGGCGTAGCAGTAAGTAACGTTGCTAATACCTTCCTCCGCGAAGTCTACTAACTATATAGGTTACCTAACTCTATTACATCTAACTAAGGCACGCAATTTAACTCTAATATATAGAGGCGGATCTACTAACGCCTTAGTATCTCCGTTAAGATATCTATATTCTTTTACCACAAAACCGTGGGATAACTGGAAAACGCTAATGCTAGTATAAAGGCGTACTTACAACAGGTAGTTACCTATAGTTAGGGCAACTGGGTAGACCGCCTTCTGCTAGGTAAATTTATAGTAAATAACTACGTCTTAGCCACTATAGGACTTACCCTATTCTTCGCGAATAAAGGATATTACCTATAATCTGGTATAGAGCCACCAGAGCCTATTAATAAGAAACTACTATATAGAAAACGCCTTAAGATGCTACTTGCTAATTAATATATAGACTATATAAAAGACCTACTTAACTACTATAAAGGAGAAATAGCCTGGGCCTAAGCAAAATAAGCTTACTTTGCTAACTGTTATAAAACACTACTACCTAAAATGCGTGTTAGCAACTAGGTATGGTTAAATATATATAATATCTCTATATAGAGACCTATAAAGTCACTCAATTACAAGAACCTTAGCCCCTACTAGATTAAATAAGTTATTAGTAGAGGAGTTATATATAAACTAGAGCTTTTACCTACTTTAGCTACCTATGGGATATAGCCTATGTTTTACCTATAGCTACTATACCTTTACTAGCCTAACCCTCTACTAGAATAAACACAGCCTAAACCCCTACCAGTACTAATCTAAGATAAAAATGAAGATAAGAACTACAAAAATTAGACCATTAAATAAATTATTAACTCTAAATACTTTAGCAAAAGTAGAAGACAGCGGCTCTACTATAAAGCTACCTACACAGAATTTAACATAGATTAGCTAGAATGGCAACTATAGGAAGATTTTAAAAATGTAAAAGATCTAATTAGCAATTTCTACTATGCAAACCTATAGAAACTAGGCCTAAGTAGAGATTTCATACCTAATCCCCTATAGAAGCCGTCACAGCTAAATTATTGTATATTACCGTTATATAACTACTCTAATAAAATGTTAAGGAACTTTAACTGCCGGTTAAAGTTATCTAATTAGTTAGATTCTAGACGCTAAGGAGAAGCCAGCTAATTAGGATTTTCCATCCCCGGGATGGAAAATCGCTATTAGCTCGCTTGCTACTAGCGCCTTAGCAACACCCTTGCACCCCACTAAGTCCTCCTTCCCCTCTATAGCCTAGTACCTTTATATAGTAGCAACCCATAAGCTTTAAGTCAGAAGTACCTATACAAGCCCGTTACACCTATAACGATATTTCTCCTTCTAGATACCCCAAGCATTCCCCCCTATATATATATAGTAACCACAGCGTCGCCGGAGCTCCGCCTTAATAGGAGGGGGGGTAGTGTCATGGAACCCGACCGCAGGGGCCTCTATAGGAGAACCCCGTGCTCTCGCGTACACCTCGCGTACAGCTTATGTCAGCTACGCGAGGGTATATCACCTCCTTACGCCCTCGACCCTTACGATCGATCGCGTAACGTCTTGTAGACTCCCCGAATACATATGCTTTATAGCCATTGCCCGCGTCCCGTGACACTAGGGGTATATAAACCTTAATAACGCAATAGAAGTAGAGACTAAGACTACTATAAAACGCGGTTTAGTAACGGGTATTATAATACTATTAGATATGGTATCTATTGCTTTATAAGATAGAAGAAGCAATATCTAAAGATAATTAAGTAAGTAGACAACTTCTAGTGCTAGCTTACCACTTAACAAAGGTAAGAGACTATAGGCTTAAGATTCTTAAGATAAGATAAGATATACCTAAGAACTTATAACAGATAATAACTGTAACAGGCTCGCATAAATGCTTCTAAACCGAAGCTTATAGATTGCTACTATACAAGAATACTAAGCTAAGGAGAAGAAGAAGAGGAAAGGAAGCTCTAGGGGGTAATATATATATGGTATAGACGAACTCCGGAGATTACGCCAAGCCAACTACAGGGGCGGTGCCCTAGCACCGTTATAATAACTAATAAAAAAGTGCAGTAGCTTAGTTTTAAAATAAATAAATAAGTATAGGATGAAAATTCCTAGGGAACTAAGATTTTAAAAAATAAATAAGGTCTATAGTAGTTCTAGGAGAATAAAGTATATAGCTTAAAGGTTAAAAAAATTAATATAATAGTTTAAAGGTTTAATAATGTCAAAAACCTATTTATAAGATACAATAGGACAGAAACTATAGAGGAGTTTAAATAACAAATTCTTGTATAGTAGGAGTAAAAGCTAAACTAGAAGTTAGCTATACTAGGACGTATAAGGAATAGAGTACCTATATAAAAAGTTACTAGTAGGCTAAAGGCAGATATACTAAGAGCTAAGTAGTTAGGAGACCTAGAATAAGAAGAGGATTTAGGGATTCTAACTAGGTTTATAAAATAATATATAAAAGGTTATAATAAGGCAGCAATAAAGAGATACTTTTTTATAAATAGATTATATACACTTACAGAGCTATATTATAAGTAGTATAAGTAACAAGGAAGTAATAAGTAGGAAGATTTCTGCATATAGCTAGATAAAAAGGCTATACTAAATTAAGCCATATTAAAAAGACAGATAAGTTACATTAAAGAAGTATTAGTTATAATATTAAAGAACTTAGAGAAATAGGCTATAGACTAGAGAAAAATAGTATAGGTATTAGTACTAGTAAACAAGATAGTAATGTTTAAATTAATATAAGAGAGGTTTAAAGTTAAGGATAAAGATAAGCTATAAGTTAACCCAAGATACCTAGTGTGACGGTGCTAGAGCGCGTCACCTGCCAAATTCTGCCATGCTGCTGCCATATTCTGCCAACCTACGATTGGCTCGCTTACCGCTAGCGCCTTGGCGGCTGCCCCTTTATATATGTTTACTATGGTCCTTATAACCCCCTTCTTTTCTTCTCCTTAGCTTAGTATCTTTATTAGATAGCAATCCATAAGCTTTAGTTTAGAGGCATTTGTGCAAGCCGTTACATTATACTAAGCTCTCCATACACTGCCTGGGAAGGCCTTAATAATATCCCCACATCTTAAAAGAAACTTTATCTGCAACAACGCGTTAACGCGCTATACTCAGACACTAGAATAACTTTATACTGCCTGGGAAGGCCTTAATAAGATCCCACTTTATAAGCTAGGCAGGACTAGACCTATACCCCCAGAATTAAAACTAAAGCGCATAAGATCAATAAACCCTAGGAAGCTAACAATGGCATCTAAAGTAAGCTTATTTAAAAGACCTACTTCTACCTAAGAGGAATATAAGATCTAATTAGGATCAGAAATTAAAGACAATAATAATGTTATAGATATACACAAATAAATTTGCGCCCTTGCGGCCAATTAGAAGGTTAATTATCTTTAAGCCTAAAGCATACAAGAGACTCTAAAGGAGATCCTAGAAAGCCTTACTGCCTTATAAAGCAGCCCAGCCTCCCCTTTATAAAGCCTTAGTTAACCTATTTACTTAACCAAATGCAATACACTAGGGAGTATAGACATAATAATAAAGTAATTAAAATCTGTTAAGCTTCCTAACCCTTAACTACTGTCTAATAGGATAGACTCTACCTTTAAGAACTGGAGGATCTAAGTACAAGAAAAACTCTAAATTAACTATAACTATTTCCCCTCTAAAGAGGCCAAAATGCTCTACCTTTTTAGCCAAACTATAGGGGATGCCTAACGTCACCTTTAAGCCAAGTTTGAGGATAACTCTCCTGTCCGATTTGTATCTATTAATAAGATGCTGTAGCACCTAGCGGCTATCTATGTTAACCCAAACAAAGTACAGGACGCTTAGTATAACTATAACCGCCTAATAATAAAGCTAAACCAACCCTTTGCTAAATTCTAGACTTAATTCTTACACCTTATAGGAGAAGGCTAGGTCCCCCTTAAAAACTACTAATTGGACCTTTACAACAAACTAACAATTAGGCTATAAGAGAAGATTGTTATAACTTTAAACAACCTACCAATTTATAAAAGACTCGCAGCTTATTGCCTATTACTAGACTTAGAGCTAAAGCGGATTAACGCCCGCCTAAATTGGTAGAAGCAACCCTATAGCAATTAAAGCTTACCTGTTACCCCTATAGGAGCTAGAGTAGAAAGATAAGCCATAACCACTACTATACTAAAAGCGGTTACAACTGTACACCAGTAAGCCTCGCCTAACTAGCTATATACCACAACCTTAACTAGTACTTATTGTAATACCCTAATTGACCCTACCACAGCTACTTGCTATAACTGTAATAAGGAGGGTCACTTTACCTTATTTTGCCTAGAACTAAAGGATATTAAGGAGATAGAGGAAGGAGAAATGTCTAACAAGTTAGGAAAAGAAGAACCCTAGGGAAAGACTCCCCCCTAGGGTATCCTATTAATCTTAAAGAGATTAATCTAAGTTAATTAATGGGTGGAAAACACTTTACGGTTCCATATACAGTATCTTAAAATAGATATAGAGTTAACTCAACTGCCCTTATTAACACTAGAGCAAATGGCTTTGCCTTTTGTTAGCAACTCAGTCAATCGAGGCACGAGCACGGCATGAGGGACGCGCAAGCCTGTACAATTGGTAGTCTATAAACGAGGATCTAAAGCTAGAGAAAGGAAGGAGAAGAATAGCAGCGCCGCTCAATATTTTATGCGGTCCTTAAGTTACGTAACTCGCGTCTACCATAATCCACGTCTGCCAAGATCCACTGTTTTCCACCAGCGCTATAACATTACCCCCCCCTCCAAAAAAGCCTGCCCTTAGGCTTTGTATGTCCATATTATGTCCATGGGGTATTCTTGTCTTTATACTCAATAGGCAGCCTATCGTCTTCACTATACCAGCACTCCATCTACTTGTTAAGGTACTTTAGGGGTCCAGGTTTATTAGGGTATTAGTTATAAAATTCTTTAAGTCTCTAGGGGCAGCCTATAAAGTTCCAGGCGGGGTACCAGGTTGGGTCTAGATTATAGCCTTTTTATTAAACACAGTATTTTAGCATTCCTCGTACTAGTTTACAGGCTAGTATTTTATTAACTTCCTATTTATTGTCGCTATTAACTTAAATCGGCAGTAGAGGCTCATTCTTTTATCCAGGTAGTAGGTTATTTGCAGCTTTCCATAGCTTATCTGGTAAGAAAATAGGGTAGACTTTAATTAAGTCTGGGAGTTTAACCTTATATAAGTTGCCTTCTTTATTAAGGATCTTATACAGTCCTACCATCTTATAGTCTAGCTTATAGCTAGGCCATTCTGTCTTTTAGTTCTTTATTATAACCCAGACCTTATTACCTACAGTAAAGTTAGGCTCGCGCCTATACTTATTTACCTACTATTCCATTAATTTCTAGGCCTTCTCTAGGTTCTTATAGGCTACTATCCATACTTCTTCTAAGCGTCTAGTATATTACTATGCTTTCTTATAAGATAGTTTTTCGCGCATAGTCTGTGGTCCTTCTAGTCTTTCCCAGTTAAAGCTTATACAAGGTAAGTATCCCATTTCTAGCTAAATAGGTACAAACCCCATAGAGTTATAGGGTAGGGTTGCCTAGGCGTAGTCCATTATAGGTAGTAGTTCACTCCAGTTGTCCTAAAAGTAGTTAATAAAGGGCTAAAGTCTCTAGTCTAAGTATTAATTTACAATCTCTATCTAACTGTCTATCTAGGGGTAGTATACTATAGAGAGCTTTAGCCTAATACCTAGAATCTAAGTAAACTTATTCCAGAAGGCTAATATAAACTGCAGCCTATAGTCAGATGCGATAGTATCTAGTGGTCCGTAAATTTGGTAGACATAGTAGATATACAGTTAGGCCGCCTCTTTAGCATTAATATTCTTATAACAGGGAATTAAGAACGGGCGCTTACTAAAGCGGTTAACTAGAATCATAACTATATTATATCCGTTATGGTCTGTAGGTAACTTATAGAAGTCTATAGAGATATGCTGCCAGGGGCGTTCTAGTATTAGAAGTGGCTTTAATAGCCCTAGGGTCTTATCTTGTGGAATTATAAACCTACGGCAGTTGTCGCAGTTCTATATATAGCGGTTAATATCTATAACCATTCTAGGCTAGTAGTAATGGTCACTAATAATTTTACAGGTCTTGTTCTTTCTAGGGTGGGCTATAGAGACCTAAGCATGTGCTTTAGTAATAAGCTAAGTCCATAAGTTCTATTTATCTACTACTACTAGCCGTTCCTAGTACTTAAGTAGTCCATTTTCTAGGGACCATGGGCCAGTAAAATCCTTTGCCTTTTCACAGTACTCCTATAGAGAAGGGGCTATACGGTTTACCTACAGCAGTTTATTAATAAGGTTAAGTTCCATAGAATTAACAGGATATATCTCAGCGCTCAAAGGGTCCGTATTTAGTTCTGCCTATATTTAGGGGTTAAGGCATTCTAGTTATAGTAGCGTCTAAATCCGTAATAAGATCTTTGTAGCTGCCTGGTTATCTAGGTCCTATTTACACCTTATAAGAGCATCCGCACGGTTGGTAGTACCTAGCCTATATATAATTAGAAAGTTAAACTAGGATAGGACCTCCGCCTAGCATACCTGCCGGGCTATAAAGGCCTTTATTATTATAAAATATTCCAGGGCTTTATGGTCTAAAACTACTTAAATAGGCTTAGGGGCTCCTTCTAACTATATTCACTAGTACTAAAAGCTAAAGATAATGGCCAGCATTTCTTTATCATAAATTAGGTAATTCAGCTTAGCATCTATTATAGTCTTTAAATAGTAAGTAATAGGGTGCCATTTTCCATCCATCTACTTCTAGGAGTAAACGCCAGCTATAATGCCGTCTAAGGCATTAGTTTCTAGCATTAAGGGCCGTTTTAGGTTAAAGTGGGCGAGCAAGGGAGCAGAGACTAGTTGTTTCTTAAGCTTATTAAAGGCCTGCCTACATACAGTATTAAAGTAAAAGGGCCGGTCCTTATAGGTAAGTTGACTTAGGGGCTAGGCAATTCTACTATAGTTCTTAATAAAGCATTAGTAGAAGTTGCAGAACCCTAAGAATAACTACACCCCCTTTACAGTCCTTAGGGGTATCCATTAGTTAATTATAGCCGTCTTTTCTGGGTCTGCCTTAATTCCGTTTATACTAACAATAAACCCTAGGTACTTTATACGCTTAACACTAAATTCTAATTTCCTAATATTGGCCTAGAGGCCAGCCTCTTAAAGCCATTGTAGGACTTTATAGATATGCTCCTTATATTTTAACTCATTCTTAGAGTAAATTATAATGTTATCTAAGTAGGCCGTATAGAAGTCGTCAAGGTAGTTAAAGAGTATATTATTTATATATTACTAGTACGTAGCTGGTCCATTAGTCAGTCTAAAGGGAAGTACTTTATATTTATATGTTCCGTAACGGGTCTAAAATATAGTAAGGTCTTCTAATCTAGGGTCTATTCTAATCCAGTAAAAAGCCTAACGGATATTAAGCTTAGTAAAGATTTTAGCTCTACTTATTTAGGCTAGAGTCTTATTAAGTAAGGGTAGGGGGTAGTGGTCCTTGCGGGTTATATTATTAAGTTTATAGTAGTTAATGCAGAAACAAAGTCCTCTATTTAGCTTTTTAGTAAAGAGAATAGGTAAGTTAAAAGGGGCTTAACTAGGCTTAATAAAGCCCTTATTTAGGTTATTAATAAGGTACTGCTTTATAGTCTATAATTTAGCAGTAGACTGCTGATAAAGGGAGCTATAACCAAGGGTGTCTTCCTTGTCTGGCTTAATCTCAATCTTATAGTCGTAAGGTCGGTAAGGTAGAAGTATATTGGACGCTGCCTTAGAGAATACATCCTTAAATTTCTAGTGTTAACGGGGCAGTTTCTGTTCTACTAGCTCCTTATCTATAAGCTTACTTTCCTATCCACTAAGCTTACTTTCCTTTTCCTTAATTATTTAATTAATTTTATATAAGCTGGTGGTAAAGGCAATAGTATTAGGTTAGACCAAGTTCTAGTAGAATCCTATGGCGCTAATACAGCAGATATTAACTAGGAGAAGGTCTATAGGTTTCTTTATAGACTTTTATTAGGCCGTATTTTACAGTATAGGGTTTATAGTCTTCCTTAGCTTATATTCCATTTTCTGTAAGTTGTCCTTCTAGTCTATTAGTTTAGTATAGCGTCTGGTATTCCTGGCCTTCCTTTATAGCTACATAGGGCCTAAGTTCTCTATAGGGGACTTAGCTAGGTTACTACTAATTTCCTAGATCTCTAGTATGGGTGGCGTAATATAGGTAGTCTAGGGGCGGTATAGTATACAAATCCATTACGGATTAAGCTGTACATCTTTCTTAAAGGCCTGGTCCCTACGCATAGCATTAGCCTGGTAAATAGTATTAATCTAGGGCCGTATAAGGTTTTCTATTATAATACTAATTTCTTTTATAAAGGAAGGGGTTGGGGGTAGGGATTTAGGCCAGATAAGCCGTCTACTCTATATATTAAGCTGTAAGCCTAAATAGGCTAGCCATTTTCTTCTAAAGATTATATTGTGGCTTCCTAGGTCTATAATAAGAAAGGGGATATTATACTGCCTTTGTCTATTAACACAGGTAGATCTATAAGATAGTTATAATAGGTGGTTCTATTTGTCCATTATACCCATAAATAGGAACTAGTTTAGGCAGTTCCTTAAAAGGCGCATTTAAAAATTTAGCTAGCTTTACGGCGCACTAGGTGTCTATTAAGGCAAAGGCATTTACTCCAGAGTTAGCTAAAGCGGAGGTTAAAACTTAATATCTATTGCAAAATAAAGTATAAGGGATAGTGCAGCTTCTTCTACTAACTAGCCAACCCAGATTAATATGTAACATATTAATTCCTTTTAACCCTAGAGAGAAGTCTTTCTCTAGGGTTCCTCTTTTTCCAACTCCGCACTATCCTCCTAAATTAATAGAACCTTGCCCGTTTTTGCCTTTATCTGGCAATCCTTTATAAAATAGTCTTTTTAGCTATATAAGAAGCAAGCTCCTTAATTACTAAGGGCCTATTTATAGGGGTTATTATACATAGGCTAAGTATGCGCTAGACCCACAGTAGGATTAGCTGTATAGCTAGCTGCTAAATTAATAGCGGGCTATATAGCTGGTGCTATAGGAGTTACAGATCGTGCTGGAGTGTTATGGGCCGTTTATATAGTACTTATGGTCTGGTTTGGAAAGTTTCTAGCTTTATACCGCTTAGCTCGTGCCTTAATTTAATAGAGGCCTTAGTTAATAGATAGGCAGTAGTCCGTAAGTACCTTTAGCGTCTATACAGTAGTAAAAACTGGCAGTATAGCGCGCTGTAGGTCTAGGGTAAGCTTATCAAAGAGGTCCGGTATTAGGTCTTTATAGGGAATTTAGGCTTGGCTGGCTAGGTGCAGAAAGCGGGTCTAGAAGGCTAAAAAGGTCTCCGTCGTCTTTATGTTAAGAGCTTTATAATTAAGGTGGGCGTTCTATACCTTAAAGGGGTCCTTATAGATGGAAGATAAGTGGTTAATTATCTCGTCTCCAGAGAGGAAGGGATCTGCTAAGTCCTAGGCGTATCACAGACGTAAGTGCGTCTGTGCGTCTCCGCCAGTATAGCCAAAGACGTAGGCCATCTTAGCTTAAGTAGTGAGGAAGTAGTCCGCATTAACTTTAAGCTTATCCTGCAATTAAAGCTTCCAGTTATTAAATATAGGGTTAGTTCCGTCTATAAGTAATAGGGGGTCTGCAACCTTTGTGGACCATAACAATGCTAATACTATACATTAGGCTAGGGCCTTAAGGACTGTAGCAAGTCTCTAGGTGTTTAATAACTCCTTACTAGGTGTAGGGGTGTCTCTGGTTTTAAGTAGCTCTTAAAGCCGTTTAATTTCGGCATTAGCTGCTATAAGCTCTTCCTAGGGGGTCGCGACGGCGACTGTTTTATTATTAGAGGTATTTATAGGTCCTACAGCAGCTTTACCAGCTGCTGTATTTCTTGGCATGGTGGTAGGGGTATTAGGTAATTTCTAGTATTTGTTTATTTTCTAGGGGTTCTAGTCCATGCATGTCCTATTCTTAGGTTTTGCGTTCTATTTATGTTCTTTTGGTTCTTAGGTCTATCCTGTCCTTATGGTCCTAGTAATGTCCTTAGGGTCCTATTCTGTGTCCTTGTCCTGTTTATGGTTTTGTAGATAGATATTTTTAAGTTCCTTCTCAGGAAGAAAGAGTAATAATGAGCTTTAGATAATGTTAGCGACTTAGTTAATTAAGGCATAAGCACGGCATAAGGGACGCGTAAGCCTATATAATTGGTAGTCTATAAACAAGGATCTAAAGCTAGAGAAAGGAAGGAGAAGAATAGCAGCGCCGCTCGATATTTTATGCGGTCCTTAAGTCACGTGACTCGCGTCTACCATAATCCACGTCTGCCAAGATCCACCGTTTTCCACCAGCGCCGTA
>Ga0307507_10002497_pt1 | contig 38418 bp, 34 predicted proteins | sample 7_EM_MG_FD_207223 | JGI IMG/M metagenome (GOLD analysis project Ga0307507, IMG submission 207223) | Populus trichocarpa ectomycorrhiza microbial communities from riparian zone in the Pacific Northwest, United States - 7_EM | ecosystem: Host-associated > Plants > Roots > Unclassified | place...
TCTCCAAACCATCCCTAGAGCCGACCCAATTCTTCCCTCATCCCTTGGCAAGAAATCTCCACCGGAAAAACCTGACCCTTCAACCCTCCCTTTGCCACAACAACCACTTGATGCCCATCGCTTTGGTCCTCCGCAGGGGCCATACCCTCACCCATAGCAGACCCATCACCACTCCCAGTAGAACAAGTTTCAGTAGAGAAGGATTCAGCAACAGCAGCATCATGCCCATCGCTTATAGCTACTGGCATGAGAGTAGGCGGCTTTTCCTGAACAAAAGACGCTCTGGAGCCCGGCTCGCTTGCGGGCATGGGAGGCAGGTGCAGGGTTTGCCCACGCCTAAGCTCGGAAACACTGTCTCGGGCAAACCAGATGCAGTGACCCCAGGTATTTTGGATATTTCCGAGTTCAACGTCGGGCTGCGGTCCTTCTACCGGGTGTTAGTTTGATTGGGAAAAATCGGGAGGGAAAGGAGTGATGGTATTATTCATACCCTCACGGTCGCAGGTTTTCCCGTTACAGTAGCCACATATGAGCAGTGTGAGTGCGAGTGCAAGGAGTGAAATTACTCCAACGGCAGTTCCGGCGATCACAGAAATTTCTTGGGAGGGTGACATTGTTTTTAGGCTTGCGGGGGCTCTTTTTTCACTGTAATTGACTCTCTTGAGTGAGGGCTTGTTGAGTAGAAGGAGGGCAAGCACGGTGCAGGCTGTATAGAAGCAAGAGCCTCAGCGTTTTTTTTCTTTTTTAAACTTTGAACAAAAGGGCATGGACACCGAGTGAGATGCTATGAAGAGTGGGGTTATGGAAAAAATAGATGTTGCTTTGAAACGGGGCTGGTGGGGCTTAGCTTAGATGTATTGATTGGTGGGGTCCTGTGGTAACGAAAGGGGGTGATTTCGATGGATTGGAAAAGCTGTTGAAAGTGGTTCGGTTTTATACTCGTGAAATCATTGAATGGGGTCGGAGTACTGGAAGATTGAACTTTTCGATAAGGTCCAGTTCCGCAATTCAGAAGGACGTTTCTATGGTACATCTGAGTTGCACAGAGCTAATCCATTCTAGGAGAGTTTCCACAGGTGATTGAGGGATATATAGTCCTGTCCTTAGCAGTATTAGCATTCCATGTCTAATTCCCCAGCAGCTGCAATCGCAGAGTAGTGCAGTGCACAGGAAAAAAAAATCCCACAAAGATCATACAAAAGCAGGCGAAACTATAGTAACCTTCAAACGAAAGCCGCACCCCCCCCTAGCTAAGGAGGACAGTGTTTAAGATAGCACACTCCCCGCTTAAGCAACCCAGATTAAACCAACTCACCATCTGAAATTCCTTCATCCCCTCGCACAAAGGCCAGTAAGACAACGAAAACGAAGGCAAAATGAACCTTAGGAGTAAATCAAAAATTCAAGAGCCCAACTGGGTAGAAACAGCCGGCGTAGTATATAGTACCCAACCTCCAATGTGCAATGGAAGTGGAAAACTCCGAGAATTGACCATTAGTGAGCGGACAACTCTGCTCTAAGTTGATTGACTAAAAGGAGACAGTGGAGGGGATCGACGCTTTTATAATGGGAAGATGGGAATGCCAAGGAGTAACATTTGGCCGACAGACGGAGGAATTCTGGGTTGAGGGTGGGAAATTATTGTCGGGTGTTGTTTGCTTGTCCAGGGTCATAACACAGGAGAATGCCCCAATGGTACGTTGTGGGATCCAGAGGGTTTGCGACCGTCACAGGAGCTTTGCCAAAGGCTGCTGCGATACATACAATCATATCCGTAATCACATTTCTTTGTTTTTTTTGCTCGCTTTTTTTTTTTTTTTTTTTTCGGAATTCGTTTCCGCACGCTTGGCCATATTCTCTGGTATAGATTCGGGGCATTGGTGAAGGCATAGAATGCAAGAACAAAGCCCGAAGCCAGCTCCCATCGGCGCCCCAATAATTTCTAAAGTATGATAACTGTTGTAGAAATTATGCAATTCCATCATTAGTAAGTAAAAGTTCACTCCTACCTCGCGGCGATACTATAGCTCCCCTATACACGCCTTCACGGAATCTTAATTTACAATTCACCGTTATCATACCCGCAGTTCACTAACCGGAACCAAAAGCACAGATTATCCATAAGCCTGAGTGAGCTCTCAGTCCCAACCAAAAGGCCGAACCCGACCCCGTTTCTTTTCTTTTTCTTTTTCTTTTTTCACCTAAATTTCTGAAGGGCAAGTTTATAAGAGATTCCTTTTGGACTACTTTCCCTACATTCTTCCTACTCGTAGTAAGCATTACTAAACTTTGTATAGATTACTTTGTCGCCCGGTTTAGAGACAATCCACGCTTCCTATTATGTCAAGTGCTGTACTACTGACTAGACTCAAATATACAACAAAACTGTACTGTGCACCAAAAACCCGCGTGATGTGCATTTCCCAAATAGGGAATTTCCAACTTCATTACTCAATCCAGAGCTAGTTACTCGCAAGCTCCACCAATATAGGCCAAGCTAGAACTTGTGATGCCATATTTTGCTTTACGACTCCCACCCCCCCATAATCCCCGAACTCAAATCTTGTCTCTAAAGAGTCACACTTTTACAGCAGCGTGGCAGCACCAGTCTCCATTCGTTCCAGGGACGAACTCCTACACCTGGCCCCCTATTCACACCCTCCACACCTCAACGGCAGCTACCCCACCCTCAAGATAAAAGGGGCTCACTGATATCATAGTTTATGGTTCTAAACAATAGACTATATCACGCAGTAGAATTTTGTCCAGCTGGGTCCCGGGCAAACATCTCTCCCTTACCACGCACAATCCCCACAAATAGCATCCTCCAAACCGGCAAACTGATTCTCAGGCAACTAGAACACCTCGGGCGAAAGCGCTAGGCCCCGCTTCCGCCAAAGCAATTTCTTTGCCTATATAGCACCTATCAAACCCCAGGTTCAGCAGATGATCGACTATGACGCATGAACAGCCTCCATCCCCTCCCCGCCCACCAGAATTACTATTGTAGCTCCCACTACCTCAGTGGGAACAAGATACAGGAGACCGAGCTTTAGCTGACTAACAAAGGAAGCAGAATACCTAATCTCCCTCGCAAAATACAGAATAAAACAAGCCCCCAGAACAAAGGAGAGTGTGCCTTTCCTAATAGTAAACCAACCAGTAATATAACCAACCGAACGCTCACGAACGAAAGCCTAGAAAAAGAAACGACTAAAAGGTATATACTTGACCAAAGGGATGTCATTGGAAGGGAGAAAAAAATCAAAGAAAGTTTATATGTAAGCCATGATATCCCGCTAAACTGAAACAAAAAACCCCTGTATATGCCTTTGGAGCTCCCCAACTGCTCCCCCTGAGAAAAGAATGCTAACATACACTGCGCCAGAAAAAAAAGAACGATAATACGCCACCCCCAGAAAGAAATAAGAAGCTCCGAAGAGAAAAAAAGGGATGAATGCAGATGATTAATGTTATGAGCTCATTGCAAAGGAAAGGATATATACCTGAAACGAAAAAAGGGTGAAATACACAAAGGTATACCACAAGGAACGTAAAGAAAAAGGTATGGAAAGGGTTGACAGAAATAATGTTGAGTCCTCAGGCCGGTCGAAACGTTAGACAACAATGCCGCTGAGATAGCCTAACTCGTTGGCAAGCTCAGTTCTCCAGGCAAGCTCTCCAGCAACTTCTTCTCTCAAGCATTCTAAAGATTTCATCCCGCCTACTGTAAAACCGCAATTCCCGGCATTAGCTTCGCTCATGATCACATCTCCAGCGTATCGCCCAATGTCTCGGTTTCCGCCTGGCACGTTGGCCGAAATTTCATCGAAATTGTAGTATTTTGGAGAGACTAAGGCTTGCCGTTCTTTCTCCTGGGAATGGCATTGTTTAGGTGTGTTGTATTGTGGGGCAGAGATCCCAAGGCCATCGATCGGGGTCTCAATCTCGAAAGAATCGCCATCTTCTCCGTCAACGTCATCGTCACTGGCACAGCTCTCATCAGGAGAAAATGGGGAGGAAATATTTGGAGAGCAAGAACAAGTCGAAGGAACATGGCAAGAACAAGCTGATGCGACCGAGTGATAAAGGGAAGGCGAGTGTGGATTTTCCATTGTACTCGAAGCAACATTGGCCACTTCGAATAAGAGAGCGTCCTGTGGCGGTATCGGACACAGTTGTGGAGGTGGCTCAGATTGTGGCTGTTGATTTCGTTGAATTTGTTGATGGCTGGGAGCACTCGAGCGGTTTGAAGTCACTGGAGAATGATAGTAAGCCTGTGCAGGGTGCGGCTGCAGACCTCCTGATCCGTTGATCGACATTTCTGAAGATGTCTCTCTGAGATATCCAACAATATCCGAGATCTTATTAGAACTTTTTATCGATGCTGGTGGAGGTACCTGTTTTTTTGGCAGAACCTCTACTGCGATCCCTTCGGCTCCCGCTACAGCCGCTCCCTTTCCCGATTGATCGACCACTTTGGAGACTTTATCAACATCTTCAGTCCTAACCTTGCTTCGTCCGCGGAATATGCCGGACGCTTTCTTAACTAGTGTCCACTTGCGCTTCTTGACTACAATCCCTTCCGTCGAGACTGAAACATCCTTAGCGGTACCAAATTGAAAAATTGACATCCTACGACTACTCCATCCTCCTGCTTTCCCCCGCGGGCTTCCGGGGTCTTTGCTCGGCGCTTCAATTTCAATGGGACTCTGAATAGACGGGTGTTCTGGAACCTTACGTGGCTCCTCGAACAACCCACCCTCATCGCTACTACCAGCAAACACGGAAGATCCAATAACGCTAACCGGAGAAATTGTTTTGGCCTTCTCATCTATCGGAGCCGTTGGTGGTGTAGGAGATGGAGTTGAGAGGAAAAGATGTGGTGGTGGACTTGGTGGCTTCTCTGGCGATGGTGGAAGTTCTAATGGGACGTATAACGTTGAAGCCAATCGTCCATTAGCTGGATCGACTACGGTCAGGTCCGGTGTGGATGCTGGGTCTGGTATGAAAGTTTTTGAGTCAAGAAGAAACTGACTGATATGTCAATGACGCCCTGCACCGGCTCGAGGATACATGCTCGGTCAAAGGGAAACTAACGTAGTAAGTGTATTTATGTCCCATTTCAAGACCGCCTTTTTCGGCAACCATTCCTTTCCAAACCCCACGACCAACACGTAAATCTTGATCCATTGGCAGAGCAGTGCAGAAATTGTCCCATGAGCCAATAAGATGCACTGTTTGGGGTATGTTATCCGTGGGAAGAACTCTGAAAAACGTTAGTCATTCTATCCATAATCTGAGGAGAAAACAAACGCCGATATCAAGAAATGTTTACACGCCAGCAAAAGCGTTGTAAAAAATAAAACAGAAAACCATTAAATTCTGACAAAAGCGATGGGAGAAACAAACATCCGAAATGTGACCAGAGCCCTGTCCCTCCTCGAATCTCTAGTTTCTCGACTACCCTTTGTATTAGAAAATGAACCCGGCATGTTTCCCCCAGTTTTCTTTTGGTGCGATTTCGAGGGCGATTCGGTCTTTGGGTTATTGAGCATGCCCTAAAACCCCGGTATATGTAATCACTATTCTGGCAAGCTAGGCACACTAGAGAAACCCATCAGCAATCTGATAGCGCTCACTCCCACCCTGAATTAAGAAAAAGGTGACAAGCAGATATTAAAAAGAATCTGGAATCCTGAAGCATTCGAGTAATTAATTATACAAACATTTTAAGCTTTAATAAATCCCTCCAAGTTGCGCAGCTACCAGTTTGGTACTGCTGCTATTCGTTCCCCAAGTTCTTTCTCGACGACAAGGTTGTTCCAAGGCTGAAAGTCGGGTATGCAGGCACCCGGCTCAATTCGAATTCGCTAGACAAACACCTTCGAGAAGTAAAACAGAGGCAGGCAACCGCAAACCCAGCAGACAGGAAGCCAGTAAGTGAGTATGATAGAAATTCAGAAAGAAAAATCAACTGAAATTCGGTTATGATTCCGGAGCCGAGTCAAGGTGATAACGACAATTCATTTCACCAAGATGAGGATGGGAAAACGCTAGTACATAAGCACCAGCTGCGATGGGCGGGCGGAAAGTATCAGGGAGCAAAAAGTTGCTTATAGCAATGAAGAGGGAGCATATGAGGGTGGATGAGGAAGAGGGGGAAGAGCGACCGATTGACGACGAGTTGGCGAACGAAAGCTGCACGGCCAGCAGCACGCAAAATTGGGAAGGCAAGCCAGTCAATGGACTGGATCAACGAGACACAATTACTCGAGTAGGGAGCTGGTTGGTTATATTACGATGTTGTGGTGCATGGGATGTTTGGGACTTGCTTTTGTAGATTTTTTCTTTTCTTCCCTTTGCCTTTCTCTTTCCCTCGCCCGCACCCCCGTGATTAGACCCAGTCGCCCCCTGGGCGACGAGTGGTTGTGAATCCGGAGACGACGAAGGAAATTTCTCAATCAAGTCTGGCCGAGACCTGATCTGTCCCGCTTTGTGGTTTAGATTGGCCAAAACCCTTTCTGGATGGGCAGTTCTTCACGCTTTGCGGGTTCGGTTTGACTCAAGTCGGGCGTCATCACAGATCCTATTCGGCCTTAGTGATACCAGCTCTAGAGACATTCGTTGGCTAGGACAAGGGGAGTTGGAAAAGGATGTTACAGAGTGCCGCAGGTTTTCTGACTTCTATTCGGTGAGAGGATACCACATACTTGAGCGCAGTATTCATATTTTGTCAGTGCCAACTACTTATTTCCTTCCCCGCAGCCCAGGAAGGAAGGATACAGTCAAAGGAAGGCAACAACCCTAAAAGGCATGCCGTATTGTCCTCAGGCGCAGGACCCCCCGTCCCTCCCCCTCCCCAAACCTCGCCCCCTTATGGCACAGGGAAACCATAAACCCTTGAACCACCCATGTTCCAGCAGGGATAGGCGAAGCCCAAGAGGACAGTTAGCATGACCGATCATTGGGTTCCTCAAATGTAGGATTGTTTGTGTTTATTGGGCTTTAGCCAAGCGGGTCAAAAATTGGAATAAGGAGTGCCAATGGGAGTGATACAAGTCCAAGGCAGCGATTGCTTGAGCACCGGTGTGTGGCCAAGATCGTGCCGCAAATCTCTGGGGAAATTTTCACACTGAGTATTTTGGGTACGGATTGTGCTGCGTCTGACTGTATGGTGGCTGCCTCCGCTGGGGAACTGATCTGGGACAAAGGAATCACGAACAAGTCACTTCCACCCTCGTCCTCTCCCCCGCCTTCACACTGAATCGGGGGAATCTTTTTCTCGCGAACCAGGATCCGCCACTTTGGACCCAGGCTACAGGGCCCTAGCATGAAAATCGAACCAATCAGAATTGAGAGCGAAGGCGGCGTGTTTTAGATCTTCTAGTCTTCAGCCGCTGGAAATTGTTGTTGGTTGGCCAGGAGACCGCGCGACTACGATACCCAGAAACTTTGACCCAAAATAGACAAGCCCGCTGATTCACCCAAGTCCCGGTCCAATAAGAGACAGAGCCCGTCGGCTAGCATCCTTATTCTCGACAAACATCCAGCCCTTTGTTCCCACAAACAAATGATACTGGTCGTCCAATTCTTACTTGAATACCGGCACGATACTTCCCAGCGCGAGTTAAAGAGCTTAAGAATAGCCCTCACCACTTCAAGTTAGCGAGACGATCTTCATTAAACCCTTTATGTCCGACACCAACCAACACGGCTGCGTCCACAAAGTTCTCGGGCCCCAATTTGCCCGAGCGCCTGGCTTGGCTATAACAAATGTATTATTATGCGCTATACAAGAAAACATATCATGTTAATTATGACTCCGTATTGTTCAAGCCTTTACCTATTGCATCGTGAATCGACCAAACCACACTTGGTAGACTTGTACGAGTGCTCGTACATGGTATGCTAAACGATGCGCAACGTGCTATTTCAGCTGAGGGCGGGCGACAGGAAATAGTACCCGTACCGGTACTAGAGATAATCTCATTTCTTACAGACTTCAATGTGTGACTACATAATAATAATATACCTTTTATAGCTAAGGCGGGTATTCGCACCAATCAAGGTATGAGAACTTTAAGGATGCGGCTGTACTATTAGAGCAAACTGGTACACACCATGCTGCGGAAAAATTACGGGTGTTGAAGAGTCTCGGGCATTTCGGAAATTGCCAGAGGCAGGTGAATCCAGGGCAAGGGCCGATCGAGTTCCGGTTTCTGGAACTTCTCGAGAAGAGAAGGAGGGATAATTTATTACCCTTAAAACATCACACCACAGATGATAATTCACACACCTACTCGATACGAGCTCATAAAAATCGCTGATGGGGGTTATTGAAAGTACCGAGAGCAATCGATAGATCTAAACCACCCAAGAGGTACTTTATCAGCTACCGACCACCGGGCATAATGAGTAGCATCGCCCACCCTATGGAATTTTATGCTATTGCAAAAGTACTTGTACTACCGGTAGTACTCGTACATGTCAATACGGTGCACATAGCAAGCGGGCGCCATTGACTTCTTTTTTTTTGTTCGTAGCACTAGCGTTGCAATGTTGGTATGCATAGCACAGGTATTATACTTGTCCCAGGCAACAAGTGACCGAAAATTTAGTGGAAAAACAGGGATAATACAGGGGTAGAACAGGGATATTGCAAGGATCTTTCCGGGATATTTCACAGATAAGACATAGTCTGGGCGCCTGTTTGGGCTGTTAACTGGGGCGATCTGGGTGAGAATTACCCAAAGTGGCGTTTAACCCCCAATTTTCGGTCACTTCTGGCCTGGGACAAGTACTTGTATCCCTACCATTAATAAGGTTAATGCTGGGGGCATGATAGCTAACCAAAAACCCGATAGTGCTAATACTACAGCATACAACTGTTCACCTTCTCATGCCGCCCAGTTGAAAGCGTTACTTTTGGTGGTGGCACACCAGAAGCAATACGACTTCAATCTGGCGACATTATGCGGCATGATTTGCACTGCACTCGAGTACGGTACTCGTACCTGTTTTGTACCCCACAGGTACCGATTGCGCTCACTCCGCCCGAAAGCTATCATAGCCACCTGTACCGGTACTCCTCAAAAAATTCTCTCTCCCAAAATCGTAGGCGAGTACCGTATAGGGGTAGCGGGAGTGGGCGGCGTTCGGTTATAAACAGAACTATTCACTTCCTATTTCGATCAGGACAGTACGGTACGACATAGTACCAGCACTTGTATCTATAGGGAAAGTGCGGAGCGGGCCCAAGCCTGTACCGCGATATCGACACTTGAGGGGGTCTCACCATGCCGGTTCAGATCTGGCATGGGTACTACGGTTCTACTCAAGTAAGGTGTTTGCCTCAGCACGTGGTGAAACCTCCTCGTTCACGATGTAATTTCCCCTCCAGTTCGATAAAGCCCTACCGGTACTCGAGTAGGCATGAGACTAATGCTGCGAAGAGAAAGGCGGGGTTATTAGTTGGAGTTCCGTTAGCTTGAAATTTTTCCCCGCTGGCAATTGCACCTTTCTTGTTTTATCGAGCTCGATACCGTGACGACTAACTTAGCTACACCAAGCCAACTTGTCAACCACCCCCGGAACCACAACTAGTACCACAGTTCATTTTTCCAGTTGGCGGTTCACGAACTAACGATCTCCTCTTTGAACTATGCTAGATCGTGATGAAGATACTCGAGTAGACTTTGTTGGGATCTGAGACTCGGCGAGGCCTGCTGATGCGGGAGCGAAACACCTCCTTAACAATCACCGTTGTGAGATTAGAAGCTCTCGGTACGGTACCAGCGACCGCCACACGGCCTTTCTTCGCCGAGAGAGTGATCTACAGCGTCCTTTCTCTCCGTCTGGTACACACTCTCTCTGGGAAGATATTGTGCCCCGGTTGGTAAACTGAAAACCGAATTTAATCGTTGAGAAATATCGGTACGGCTGTACGCTATTGGTGTACTAGTACTAGGAACTTCAAACCTGGGTGCCGCTTTGTCAATCGCGTCGGCTGGGTAGATCTTTTCGGTGAGGAAGCTGCTCAAGTGTGGCGAATTTCTAACCATGCACGGGGCTTAGGCTCCCGTTAAACCATCACAAGCGAGCGCAATCGCAACTCGCAAGAACCACGATGACTACCATTCCACACCAATTAATGATCAACTTAAAGTTTAGTAAGCGCGATAGAATGCCAGATCTACGATATCAATGGCACTGCACCGCTCTGCCTTCGATCTACCGGGTCAATAGTGGGGCGTCTGGTGGGATCGAACCGCCGGAAGTCGGGCGGAACTGTTCGGGCGAGATTTGCACATGCAATATGTCTGATATCTGGCGGACTGGATCTGGTGGTGTTCACAGGCTAACACGTGCGCAGCGCGCTGTGATACGTTACGTATATATCTGTGTGCTTTGTACCTTCTGCTGCTGAAGTTTGGAATTGATAGAGTGGAATGCAGTCGGGAGTTTGAATTATTCTCGCCTACCGGCCACATCTGGATTACAGAATATCATTGATATCTTGTTTGCTATAGGATTTGATCTTGGCGAATCAAGTACCGTACAGCCCAGCACTAGTACAGTAGAGTGCCGCCTACGGTATGCCTTCCCCTCACTGTCGTGGCTTCAAGGATGACGTGGAGGAAATTATCGGGATGTCGCCCCTTCCAGTCTTTGTTTGCTACCGTGTGCTCCTGCGGGATAATACATGATGTGTTTTTCCCACTTACGACTTGCTAGGCGTTCAAGGACTCACTAGCAGGGCTGCTAGGCTATCAATTCTGAGATGTGGGAGTCGAGGTGAAAACGCTTAGCCTAGGCATTAAGCATCCCTCGGAGCTGGATGCGAGGGGCCTTTCCTGTATGCTCTATCGGGGCTCTGGTTTACTGAATACCTCCTGTATTATGTTCCTATCGATTGGAAATACCCAGGCAAATATCATCCTCGCATGACTGCCATCGATTTTAGTCTTCGGGCACCGCCACAATTCACGGCTAGTCGGCTTACTGCGCCCTACTATCAAAACCTTGAGAATGCCTCACACTACTTTCTATTCGTGATGCCTCTACTAATCACGCTTCCCTGCTAATTTAATCCTTGCATACGTTTTTACTTGCGAATTAACCATTGACTAAGATTAGCACCAGCCTTATGCGCGGAAACGGCAGTGTACAACCCTATCGACTAAAATAACAATTAGATGGAACCGCCCCATAGTCTTAGTTTTGGATTGATTGCTAGCTCCCATCATTCGTAAGATCTCTCTCGCGATTATCTTGTTTTAGGCTGTTTATTAGTAGATAATAGAAATGAGCCAGGGTGTCTGCGGACTAGGAAAGTGCCTGGTGAAAGCGCGCTTTGCTGAGTTTGTAACGAGGTCCTCTGGGTCTATGATAAATAGTTTAAACTTAGGTCTATTTAAATATATCGGGGATAGGTGGAGATTTGGTCCGTCAGTGTAACATGGAATTGTTCTGTGATACTATTTGAGTTCGGGCAAAGTGCCAACTAACGAGTGCTAATTTATGACCGCGTAACTGGAACCAACTCTCGTACCTGACCAGTTTGTCCCACGAGAAGAGACTCAAAGGAGGGGATCACGCTCTCCTACCAGCCCATCCTCCAAACCTTGGCCTCGGTATGCTTTGTCTTCCGCCGTAATTTTCATCCCTGTCAAATACAATGTCCGTGAATGTTCCCTTAACCCATCATACTGTGTAATTTTCAGACACCCCCGCCGCCATTGCATGCCACGCATTACTGCCTTTGGTGCTGCTACTACAATGCGCCGCACCACAGGGCCGGGTCGCCGCCTATACCGTGCTTCAGTTACGTGATGGCTATCACGTCCCGCTTCGTTTCAAGCTTTTGCCTCTTAGGGCTAGAAGACTGATGAGCTTCGCGGGATGTTGTCTCTATTCTTTCATTCTTTTTTTTCTTTTTTAAGAATCACAGGTATACACCTCTAGGTGTGGCTCCGAGAACACTCCTGCGCTTTCTCACGGGCCACGTTGTATGAAGCACTGCTTCGGGGGTAGTGCATTGAATATATCTAAGGAAGACAATTCTCGTCCCTAGACCAAGTAGAAAGTCGCCCAGATTCTTTTATCAGGGAGGTTACTAAAGGCTGCTTAAGGGATGATTGGTTTCTGGCGTTTCTTTGTTTTCCCATGTCTTTGTTTGGCACGGTGGGGGCGCTATACTTATACATGAGGTATCACTCGCTCCAAGGCTGCCCATTCAAATATGCTCACTCACTAGACAGCTACAGTAGGCGTCTAAGCTACTTCTCTCATACCCTGAAAACTGTAGCACTACCCCGGCTGCATATTCTTGAGTACTGAGTATGTGATCAGGGCACGTGAGTTTTTGTAAATCTAGATAGTTGGCGGTGATATTAACTTTATAGTGTGAGCTTTAGTGTAGTGATGCTCTCGCATCCAGTGATCACGCTATATCACTCGGTAAGCCCTCATGGTATTAAGCCAGTGACAGGTATTGTTGGTAATGAGTTGAGTAAAAGGGTTAGCAATCCTATTAAAGGCCTCTAGAGCTTAGGGGAACACGGAGTTTTTGGCACTCGATTAGAGGATATTTTGGGAAGCTGGGAGCGATGTGGTGTTTGTGGCGGGGAAGAGGGCAGTTATAGACCGGTAGAGTCACCGTGCAGGTGAGGATGAGCAGAAAGATTGGTTGAGGCGGAGGGGGGGGGAGAAGAGACGAAGGAAGGCAGCAAGCAGATGTAGAGGCTAGTTCATAGACTTATGGGGAGTCAGGGTTTGCTATATGATTATAGAAAAGTAGCGGGAAGGAGGGCTATTATCTAGCAGGGAAATAGACCTAAGGTCTTGCAATATTTCGGGCATGATAGACTACCGGAGAGCTAAACCCCAAAAGCTCTAGAGAAAATGAAGGGAAGAAAGAAAGAAAGAAAGAAAGAAAGAAAGAAAGAAAGAAAGAAAGAAAGAAAGAAAGAAAGAAAGAAAGAAAGAAAGAAAGAAAGAAAGAAAGAAATAGTAACCAAACGGCATTCTCTTGAACTGCAAGAAAATCCAAACAGAAAAAGCTAGGTTAGTTCAATATAATATATACGTACAATACGAGCACTACTGTAGCTTTCGCACATTGACAGCCTCTCACTCGATGTCACACACCAGTAGGGGGCGGGAAAGAGGGGACAGTAGGATAGGGAAAAAAACACTGCCTAACCGAAATTTTCTCATGAATCAGGGCCTTATAGATTGTTCTAGGCTTAATTCCAAACTATACTCACACCAAGCACTCAGGCTTGCTTCAAGTCAAATTTTGAAGTACAGTGCAGGGTTCAATATTTCCAGATTTTTCACCCTATATACCCATACGCTTCTCAAATGGGCTAATTCGGTATTCTCTCTAGGGAAAGCTAGCCTGGGTCACCAAAGTGCCCAATTTTAAAGAATTTTGGGTGTGACCTAGAAAGGATGAGATTAATTACAAGTTAGGAAAAATCACGGACACGGGGGATGGGGGACGGAAACATGAATTGATATCATAAAGTAGCGGCCAAGGATTACAACCCATTCACTGTCTCGTTAGTAGTCGAAGAGCGCTGCCGTGGTGCCTATCATGACACCGTTCAGGGCATTCTGCTCGACTTTCAAGTGGGGCATCACAAGTAGTTGTCCCTTGTGCCTATTCTCCAGGTCATTTCAGACCACTCGAGAACTCCGGACAGGGGGAGCAGCTTGTCCTCTTTTGTAAGGGATTTATATAGGATGGATTCGAAAATATAAAACTCATATATTAGCAATGGATTCAGTTACCAGGGACTCCCGCTGAGCTCGGGCATCGTGATGTTTCTAGGTCCCCCGGTTTTCTGTTGTTTATGGAGTCTATATTCGTATCCCACCAGCTATCATCTAGCTCACTTAGTTATTTCCCCTCTTTCATAGCGATACAACAAAACCCCCTTTACATCGTTTCAATTCATGAGAGTTAAGAATTCCTCTGATTTCTCTTCTTTGCTCTTGTAGACCTGGTCCTATATCCTCCGGCACTATGTCGATCAAAATTTTCATCCAGATATGCTTAAGGCCTAAACGCTGCTCTTCCGCCTGCATTCCTTCTACCTCTACAAGTGCCCAGCTTTTCTAGGACTTAGTAAGCACAACGTAGCAGGCTTTAGGTTGAACTAATAATCCAACGGATACTGTCATAGCGGCACACTCAAAATTACTCTGGCTATCGTGGTGAGATTAGCGGAAGGGAACTAAGCGAGTGAGAGTAAATCAGAAAGTTCCTTAGGGTGTATTTTCTGGCCTTAGTGTAGTTATTGTCACTCCATTCCAAGCCAAACGCCTGACTTAGCGGTGCGAGGGGCCCTTGCAGCCTTAGTTCAATGCCGATGTTATTACTCAGTAGAGCGCTGTCCATCGAAGTATAGGAAAATTTGACTCCCACGACTTAGAAAGATATACAAATTTATTTAATAACCTCTCGTGGGCGAAAGGGAACTTGTTTTTGGAATCTCCGATGTTACTTCATAGGGTCCCTACATAATATTTTCCAGGGCACTTGATGCAGTCCGATAAAGTTCTTTTGTTAAGAGGTTTTCCCTGGTGCTTTTAAGATCCTTCCACTACCATTACTAGCTATTAGCTAATCTCACACTGAATCACGTCCCCCTACCGATGTCAACTACGGTAATTTAATCCGTGTGTGTGGCTGTGCATCATGCCCTGTTTGGTACCCCACCGTTTAAAAAAAATGACATTTTACCTCAAAACTTGGTTTTCGCTAAAACCCAAACCCCTTTGACAAATGGGTATAAAAAGATCCGGATCCAGATGGTGGCTGCCATTCTGACTGTTGCAATCAGAAGAAAAATCCGGTAGGAGGCTTATAAGTTGAGCTGTAATTAAAAAGGGGCAATTTTGCAATATTTCATTTGCAACAAAAATTCCATAAAAGTCCCCAAAATGCCATTTTTCTTGCGTGCTAAATAGGGCCTCAAATATTATGATAAGGAAGGCACTTTCGAGTAACCTAAAATGATCAGCTTTAACACCCTAAAGCCCAAGTGTTCCGGCGGATAGAGGGCCCCATGGACACCTTATTTTAGTAAAAAACAAAGGCTTGATTTCTACCGGAGGGAAACTACACAGCAGGACCCCTCTAAGCATCACGAAATACCGTGCCGCTCTGCAAGGAGCATGTGTGCTGCGAAATAACTCTTGCTCTTCTAAATTCCTCTTTGCCAGGGCCATGGCGGGTACTCCCGATTGGTGACATGTGCTGGATTATGTATGGATGTTTTGACTTGGAAAACTCTTGAGGAACGGGGGAAAATTGGTGTCTCTCGTATCCGAATCCTTAGCAAATGCAGTCCTGACAAAGTTGGTAGAGGAAAAAAAACGTGGCGTTTAGGATAAAGATCGGACCCGAAGACCTCAAAAATTAATAAAAGTCTCAGCGATCGATAATTCTATCATACAGGCTTGGCTGTGTTCATGACATGAAATATAAATTCTTTTTGGCTTTCCCCCGCTCCTCACGAATTTTCGGGTAGCAAAAATACCCCTTGATTGTGAGACAGTGAACAAATACGAGACTGTCGGTGGGGGGGGGGGGGAGGTAAGATAAAAAACACTTGCCAGCGGGAAAGACGGTTGAAAAAATGGTGGCATATAATGCAGGGTTCTATTAAAAATTGGATAGCATCGAATGTGAGCTTGCTCTGTATGTTAGATATAGTTTATCTACTATTGGATCACGATACCTCACAATAAGTGGCCTCGCCCCCCAGGAACCTTCAGCTCTATGTTATATTCCAGAGTGGAAGAGCCCATAACCACGATTCTCTACGGAGACTGCCGGCCCTATTAATAATTCTTCAGCTAGTTAAAGAATCTAATGAACTGCCGGAAATAGATCAAACCGTGAGAAGAATACCGGTAATCCAAGCCCAGGTGAAGGTGTTTCCGGTAAGGCTGATGGATTGGGAATATGGTGTTACACTCCGGCGGCACACATTCCTTTTGCGTCTGTGCTTGAGAACATAGAAAGAAAGAAAGAAAGAACGAAGGAAAAAAGATCCACAACGTTTAACGTCTTCTCTCAATATAGCCTGATGTCACGATGTCGTATAGGTTAGTCTGATGGAGCTCTACATTAGGTGCTGAGAAGGGTCTTGTACATGAATAAAAGACTAGATCAAACCCTTTCGTCCCATAGCCTTTTCACCCCCAAAGCACCTTTTTTACCCTGAGAACACCTATTCCTATGAGTAGTCAGCTCTTGGAAAATATAAAGCTGTGGAGAAAATGTGAGTTAAGTGGGAGGTATGCTATTACCATGTATTCGTGCTGCCGAGTTGAAGTTGGACAATTTGTGCGGGAGCTGCCGCCTTCGGTGTCCAACTTCAGCTCCCTCGCGCGAGTACCTTTTTATATGGTACCTATACAAAAGTTTAAGTCACCTTCACCCCAGTTGATATAGCATCAAATAATGAACTCGACTTTATCCTTCCCTATTAGCACCCCAACTGGGTTGGGGGCTAAGTGACTTCCCAATCAATGCTAAAATCCCAATTACCTCTAACAAGGAGGGGTCGGGGAGGGGGACGCCCCTCCGAAAACGCCCATCTCTCCTCCGGTTTGGTGTGGAAACATGTGTCGGACAAAATGTTTTGGTTGGGTACTTTACATCCTTTGCAATCTTCAGAGCCAATGTGAGGGAACAGACAGGGAGTCCGGTCTTTAAATAGGGGTAAGCTTGTTCCGATCACGAGCTAAGATTGATCACTATTCATGCCAATCAAAGCATATTGATAATGAGTGCAAGTTAGCCATGGGAATGGGGCCGTGAGGGTCGCATGTTGATCGAGGGTGGGAAAACTAAATCGGATAGGAAAAGGAAGGAATTGACGAGGTCGAGTGAGATATCGTGTTTGGATTCCGAATTCAAACTTTCTAGGTTCTCTTGGGGGCAATTCCGGGGCTAGATCTCAGAGACCCACATCCACAGTGCCAGTTGCGAGGGGAAAGAAAGGATGCCCGACTGGTTCAAAAATCTTTCGATGAGCAGTGTTTGCCGGGTGGGTTTATGGGAACTCGCAGAATACGAGTCTCTCCCGCGGCCACAATATTTAAATCCTCTCCTACCCTACCCCTTATATTCCTCGTGGAAGGACAAATCATGGGTTATGGCACGCCAGTAAGAGAACGCCCTCCGCTAAACAGCGCGCCGAGATGCTGTTCCCCTGAAGAAATAACGGTTCGCTCTGTTTGTTGTAGCAAAGGGGAAGAAAACTCTCCATGAGGTAAAAAACAACATCTGTTGGACACATCATTATGAGAACCAATCCCTAGTCAATTCTAGCGAATTTGTGGTGGTTTTTGCATTGAAAGGGCGACCGGTGGCTTTTTTCATTCTCTTGTGTGCCTCTATCATCGGCCACGCCGCCCCGCACCATCAATTTGCAATTTACCCCTGTCGAGCACGATGCCTTTAGAGTCGGTCATATGATGACCCCCCCCCACCAAGAATTTAACTCAGTTATTTCACATTTCATGAGCCTAAACATAATCTCGGGCGTAGCGCATTACCTGCATGCCAAGTTTTCTGTGAACCCACAGAGAGCCACATCATTGACAACATAAAACCGTTATTAATATTAAAGATTACTGGGCAAAAGCCCTATTCTTGTCTACTCGAGTACATAGTACGAACCACCTGGGGCCCGTTTTAATTGGTCTAAATATTCAGATGAAAACGCGGGGTAAAGCCGTACGAGCCCTAGTATGATGTGACGTTGCAAAAGAATGATTGGCGCATCAGGAAAGTAGAAAGAAGGAAAGAAAGGAGCATACAATATTTATATCCACCCACCATTGCGCTCAATTTCTTGATGATGCTCTGGGGCATTGACTGCGGAATACTCTGAGGTGTACCCACTTTCTGCGGCCGGGAATGGGTCGTCGTCGCTATTGTAGTAGACGTCGAATGGATTGAAATGGTTGCCGTAGAAAGAGTGGGCCCCTGGGTCTGTGGTTTCAGGTGGGTTTGGATCTGGGCCATCAACGTGATCTGTTGGGCCGGGTTCTCTTTTCCGAGGGATAGCATGAGAATCCGCAAAAGGGCCATCAGGCCTTTTATCTTCCCAGTAACTTTTGGCCTCGGGGCTAAACGGATCCGAAAATTTCAGTTTTCTGTCTCTGTACCTTAGTTCATCTCGGAAGGACTTCTCTCTCTCCCGCTTGTCCTTCTTAGCCTGTTGCTCACGAGTAGTGAAGCTTGTCCTCCTAGCATTTCTGATAATCCTCCCGACAGTCTCCGAGCGTTCTCTAATCCTGTGAAGTGCATCTTTGCCATGGACCCTTATCCAGGAGTCCAACCAGGGGACCAATCTACCGCCTCTATGCTTTCTCGAATAGATTGCTATCCTCATGGCCTCAAGACATACAATGTCACCTGCAATAGCCGCAAGAAGGCAGCCATCACAATCGGTATCTTGGTACATGTCATCCCGAGGTGGGCTCGCCATATAAAGCTTTTCATAATCTTCCAAGGGAATCCAGTAGGCCGTTATAATTCTCAAGTTCGCAACGAGTTCTTGCGCATCTTTATCCTTCACAGGCACTAAGGCGTTGAGGTGCGTGCCCCACGCCTCATAGCGGATTTTGTAAAAGAGTGCTTCGAGGAGAGCTCCGTCAAGTGCTTCGTGCACTTTGCACGCCCACCTATTGGCTATTCGTCCGCTCGTGCTTGGCGATTGGAGGAGTCTCGGGGGCAGTGCTTTTACCAAGTCTCTTTCCCGGCGCTGGAAGTCTTCGGATGACGTTTTTAGATTGCAGGACTTGGATGCTGGTGTTTCTGGTGTCCTAAAGACGGCGGCGGCGAAGAGTTGTTTCTCCGTCTTGGTGGCCTCTGTTAGTACTTCTGGGAGGGGCAGTGGTGAGGGTGGTGATGGGGCTTGCGGCTGAGGTGGGACTCTGCTACCTGTGTTCCAGGAGGAGGAGAAAGCCCTTGAGGATTGCCGTTTACTTGCCATGGTAGGCAGGCAAGCGGGCAGGCGCACGGGAGGAGGGCGTCGTGTTTTTGCTTTGTTAGGCTTCTGTATTTAGATTTGGGTTTTTTCGATGGATATGCGCAGAATGGTGGTCTACTGGTAGGATAACGAGGTGGGGAACGGTAAGGAAAGTTGCGATTTCTCCGGGCATTATATTGGCCGGCGCGAAATCAATTTGTTAACATCCAGAGTGTTCTAGTTTCATGTACGACCATGGCGGTTTGAGATAAGGCGGAAACGTCTAGACAGTAAATCATGAAAATAGATTTTTCAAAGAAACATACTGTATGGCCCTAGTCAAGTTTCCAGGCTACTCTTGCTGCTGCACAGCATCAAGGCGATAGCTTACTAGGGATGATTTAGCACAAGGAACTCCCTCGTTAAATGAAAGTGGGCGTGGAGAACCTCATTCTGTCATGCCACTCGTGATGTGCGTGGTCGGGCTAAGCCTTTGTACCAGGTCCGTATTAGGCTAGGCTGTGCAGCGCTCTCCACCAAAACACTTCCTAATACAGTTAAGGTGCGATGTTGGAGATATTTATAGAAAGTCCAATCGGCAGCAAAGACAGACTTGAAAGGGTTGCCTTTTGGTCACTTCCCACCCGTACAGTTATCGGTAGCACAGTACGGCAGTAAGCCACACCAGTTCTTACAGGCTTTTCTTTTCTTAACCCTCTTTTCTTTTTCGCTCGTTTGTCGTAGTGGTACATGACACCTATCAACTGTTCGTTCGCTCGTTTGTCGCCCCCCGCTCTTAAGAAAATTCCTCGGATGCAGGTCTGGGGGTATGATGATGAAAAAAGTGAAGAAATAATAAAAAAAATAAAAAAATAAAAAAAATCGGAAATTGAATAGGTGGAATAAAGGGAATATAAGTAAAAAATACAAAAACATCAACAACTCCAGTTCAACATTGGCCCAGGTTCATTTCCTTCACGACACTAATCTCATATATGCAATCCCAAGAATTAATTGAACCTTACCAATCTGAACGAATGCCCCGGTGCGAAAAGACTCAAGTTTAAAAAAGAAAAAGAACCGAAAAAATGCCGCCGATCCGTCATCCCTTCGTGAGAAAGAAATATTTATAATAGATGAAGAGAATATAATGAGCGAAATATCATAGAATGTATCGTATCTTGGAAATTTCAGACCATCTCGGCCGCAGCAATTCTTTCCTCCTCTGTCAGTTCGCTGACTACTGACGCTGAATCATCATCAAAGTTCTCTGTGAACCTTCCTGATGCAGCGGGCTGGGAATATAACACCCTGTTATTCTGCTGACTCAATCTTAACGCCGCTTGGAGCGAGAGGCTGTCGTCTTGCGGTCCCAATACGGGAGAGTCGTGAGGGAAGATTATTATTTCCTGCGATACTGGTCTCTGCTGCGGTGTCATGATTGGCTCAAGGCGGTTGAGAGCTGTGGTGCTGGCAGCACTTATAGGCCGGGGAGAATGAATCACGCGGTGCACTGGTTCCGGAGATTGGAGTATTGGCTGTTCTGGTTGTTCTGGCTGTTGTGGAGAATCGTGGATACCGTAATGCTCATTCTAAAGAATATGTCAGCGATGCTACAGGGATTGAAATTTCAAGATATCTAGAATGAATCTTCACATACCCATGTTGCATTATCAGTTGATCCAAAAACTGCCGCCTCGTAACTTGGAGGTGCCTTCTCCTCTCCGTCTTCGTCATCTATAGGACCCATTCTACGCCCCCTTATCCCTCTTCTACGCTGATTCTTCTTCCGCTTAATACAGGCCAGCGCAGCCAATGCTGCAACGAAAACAACCCCTAGCGCGACCAAAATCCCAATCAACGCCCCAGTGCTAACTCTACTCTTTGCGTTATTAGAAGTGCTCGGCTCAGTGGTAGTAACCGCCGGAACTGGAGCAGGCGTAACCATCGTGGCTGCCGTGGTGGTCGTTATCTGAATCGGAGTCTCCTCGTTTGGTTTATTCCTGCCATTTGATGCTGGCGATGTCTCTTTAACACGCCAAGAATCATCTCTATCCACCGTTTGTGTTGCCGGCTCTGTTTCTCGCACAAGTGCCGGGGGTGAAGCAGACGTGATCAGAATCGGCATCAGCGCTGGATCCGGGGGAAGCGTCTCGAATCTCGGCATGGTATCTCAATTACGGTATTCTACCTTCTCCCCTCAATAAAGATGAAAAGCGACCATAGGGAACTAACGGCTGTGAGCAGAGAAGAAGGGAACGGAGAATGAAAGCGAAGGTGAGTGTGGGTGGGGAGCTGGCAGCATAAGTAGTGAGTGACTAGACCACACCCAATACGGTACTATACGTTCTCATGGCAGAGAAATATCTCAGCCCCACTGCTGACCGGGCTCCACTCGCCTACCGTAGTAACCGTACCGTATTGGAGAGAAAATCTCTGCGAATCAGCACTGCCGAGGGTTTTTCTGGTTGTGCGCGGAGAGACCGCATGCGGTGTAACGTTGTCACTATGAATCTGAACTGGGCACCATTCTCCTTTTCTAAAACAAGGAATCCTTAGGTTAGAGGTGTCAGCAAAAATGCTTGTGAGACATTCGAGTAATACTTGTAACAGTTAGTGCCATTTGTTTTGGTAAGAACTACGACGGAAATTCCTGTAAAGTCACAGTGCCTGCCTCATCGTTAGAAGGCTGCGAAAATAAAGATCGTGATCGTTGTTGAAATTAGTTTTTTGAATCCTGAGCGAAGCCTGGTGCGTTATGAAAGGTGGAATATTGGAAAGACTCATGCGAGTACTCTACTTGTACGAGAACCCCACAGGGCTTAGTTTGCGAATACTTATAGCAACGATCGCCGCTACAAGTAACGTCATGCTGCAACACATGTAACTTTCCCTTTTGGATGACTGTGGACAGTCAGAAATAGGCTCACCGTGCTCAAGTCAGGCTCTATGATAAGTGCCTGTCTACGGGCGTTACATTGCAAACTTCCTGAAGTGCAAGTTCACTTCCAACAATACTCCAATGAAGCTGCTCAGTACTTTTGCTGATTCCCATCTTTGAATCATGAGCGAGTATATAATTCACTGTAGTGCAGTACCGGTATCAATGTGATTTACGCACCAAACAGCAGTACTCGACTGGCAAGGTCATATCTGATCGAGCTTTGGGCTCGCTTCAATGGAATTTATTGCATCGAATGAAAATAGTCTTCCTGTTCGGAGAACCAAGGACAGCTTTCTGATCAAAAACTAACGGACCGCTAAGTTATAACGATTTGCCCTCTAATACCCTGCCGTATCATAAGTAGGCTGGCCTAAGTTAGAGTGCGGTGCCAATGCTCACACGCACTGTTTGATAACAGCATACTGTGCGCTCCGACAGCCCAGCCTGATGATATGACAACTAGTAGCTACCGTGCCAAGCTGAGAACACATTAAAAAAGCTTCTGCTATCTGATCGTCCGGTCAGTCTCGGATGTCCACTCTGATGTAATAATAACTCAAAGCAACTCTCCACCTCAGCCGACTCCGAAGAAATACAAATACTAGCCCAGGATCCCGGGGTCTCCCGAGAAAAGCATTGTCTTTTATTTGGAAACTTCGAAAACCCGACAGCTATAGCAATGATATCTGCTTGTATATAGGAATAAGTATCTGAAAATACGGCCGTTGTCAGGCCCGCTGAGCCAAGGAAAAAAATCCCTCTCATTTTCAGATACTCCGTGCCAGATGCAAGCACAATACTGCAACTCAGGATTAAGGTAGATGATAACCCAACTGATTTGGTAAGAACCTTTCCACCTCAGGAAACTTTCTGTTCTTACCCCCCGGTCGGCGAAATGCACCGGGTCATCACTTCACCGGCCCGACAGCGATCAGCCCTCCCTTGCCACTATCACACAAACAATTCACCTTAAGAGCTCGAATAAACGGACCTTGCGCTAGGGCACTAGAGTTGCCTTTCATAGTAAGGTGGTTTCTTCCTCGTTTATTTCTCTAGGACAGTTTTTTTTTTTTTTTTGCCCTTTTTCCAGAGGGGGAAACTCTAGACTGCCTAGCACATACCACGGTAGTCCTCTGTCCTCTTCTCCCAGTTCTCACGGTGCCTTAAAGTTCACTAAGAGCCTAACGTTCCGCAGTAATCTCACAACCAAGGCCCTTAGCGTACTGCGCAGAACCCAGTTCCACCCATTTCAAAAGCATAAAGCACAATTACGAACTCCGAAACCAGCAAAACCTAGTTTCCGCAGTATCGGTAATCCTTGCCCCCGAGAGCCGGCAGTGCCCAAACGTGGCCTTGATAGGCGCTGCAGGCGAAGCACTAGAAGCTATTCGGAACACTTACCGAGAACGTTGGATTCCGGTAGGGGGCCTTTATGATGATCGGAGGATATCACGATCTAAGCCACTTATAAGCGTTGCCTCGGGAGCTCGAAAGTTTAAGCTTATTATTGTTATATTCCCGGCCGGCGCAGGGGGGAGGCCGCGCTTCGGTTCTTTCATAGGATGCAGCGCTGGCATTGCGGTGGTAGGGCAGTGGTGGCAATCCACCGGGATGACTTAGATTGCTCGGCTCTTATTCCTTATACATTTCGGCTCCCCTATGCTGTGAGGCGTCCGGCTACGGTAGGAGAGTTAAGCCCTTAGAGTCGGTAGTTAGTAGAGTAATTAGTTTCTTATCACATCTAATTGAGAAAGATTTGATAAAGCAATGCTACTATAATAGTAATTGGGCCAGTTTTCGACATAGGCGATTAGCTATCTCTACTCAGACCTATTATACTAGTATATCAATTAGGAAAGTTGAGGTTCTAGTACTGGTACTGTACCGAACCTTAATTTAAGGGTCTTAGGATATAATCTGTAGTCCCGGGCATCTGAAATCGACCCTTATCCTAACCAAATCCAATAAGAGCGGACAAAGATTTTGGAGAAAAACTCCTCATAGAACTAGTTAGAAACGCTCCTCTTTAATTCTATGAACTCCTTTTTTTTCTTTTTTTCTTTTTTTCTTTTTCGATAAAGTGAGTATTAGTCGAGAACGGTAAAATGAGCATTCTGGAAAGAGGGAACGCACACACAGATTTATGCCAGGGGGCTATCTTGGTATGTATAACTGAGCGAAGCACAAGTGAACAAGAGAATCGGTTTTGGGTGTCCGGCACTACATCAACAACACTGCAATATAGCTACGTTTACCGTTACTTCTAGGTAACTCGTCTCGCGCACGACAGTCTTGGCCGAAATTTACTGCGGTTAATCCACTGTAGCATGTTGTGATACCGGCATCATGGGCTTACGCGAGGAGGGCATTCGTATACCCTGCTCCTATCATACAGGTAACCTACATAGACACTCGGGGAGCTCGCCGCGATCTTCGCAATCTCTCCTAAAGTTATCGCTAAATCATCCACACCCCTTAGGAGTAAACGGGCGCCCGGTCATTAATACTTGTGGTACCATATCGACTGTATTGTCAAGTGTCCACTAATCGCATTGGGCGGAGAGGAAGGGACAGGACTATTGCTCAACAAAGTATCGACTAGGAATATATAAAAATAAAAAAAGGTCTTCAAAATATCACCATAGCTTTACTCTACGGTAATACCACCTAGTGACGCCCGTTCTTCCTTTAGCCCCCAGGGATCTGTTGGGTTGAAGCTCCAAGTTTAGCTGTTCATAGGTTTTGTTTCTGCCTAGCAAGTCTATACGAGTACTCGAGTATTTCTATAGGCCAAGCAGTTTTTCATAATTTACCTAAGCCTCACTCCGGTGTTCCAGGTTGATAGCTCCTCCTGTTCGGCATAGTCAATGTGACTGGGAATAAAAGAGAGTAGTTGAGTGATCATTCATGATCCGGTAGACTTCCCAATATAAATGACATCGCCGATCGGAAGACACATCTGTATCAACACAAAACTCGAATTTATCGGGGACCGAAAAAAGGAGGAAATGATCAACCCCGAAGTGCTCGTCAGTGGCCACTCGTCCGAGGGAATATTGGCAAAATCCAGGTCATCTCTCCGAGGAATAGTGGAGCCTTATCAGCAATTCCCCCCATTAATTAGCCATTTCCTCTGCATTGCGCATCAACAGGGCCCGGGACCTTTCCCATAAAGAGAAAGTCTCACAATTTATCCCCCCCACCGTCAAATACCGGTACTCAGAGAGCAGAACGCTTTCCATTGGTTCCTGCTTAACTGCTGGGAGGCTTGCCGGTTTAACACTCGCAGGGGTTCTGCTCTAGGCTGGGGGTCGAAATGGCGGGCACCGGCTGAGAAATAAACAAGCCCGTTACGCACAGTCGCTGGAAATTCCAGTTTAGTTTAGCTCCCGACCGGAGACTTAAAAGTCAAATATAATGCCCGGAAAAACCATCATAACATAAACATTATTCGCAGTACCTTCCTACCATGTTTATACACTTGTCAAAGCAAAAAAAAAAAAAGTAACGGCTGCCTAACTGGGTAATCTTTGGCCCCTCCGAAACCTGTTCTGTGCACAGCTAAGTCTCCCTTGCTTGACTATAATACTGATATTTCTCCCGCGATTACTCATTTGAGCACGAAGCGGCCTTTGTGGGTGACTAGTGGTTAGTGTTTATAATTTCTCTCTTGAGGGTATACCGCCCTTGAGGTTTACAGTTAGGCCTTTAGTAGGTGGCTATGTGTCGGACCTCCCATTACCGTAAAAACTGGAATAATTGAGAATCTTGCTACGACATTAGAGCTGCCTCTCCTAATAGGATATGTTATATTTTCCTTTTTGTTTGTCTCAACTGAGTGTCGAAGGGGAATCATCTAACTTTATTTTCTCCCTTAACTCAAAGGGGGAAGTTCTGGACCTGCTAGTACGATTCTCAACTATTCCAGTTTTTACCTTATCTTATTCTGGCTCGCCGTTATTGATGATCAATTCAATGCCTAATACTATTATCCTTAGCATCAGGAAAAAAAAAAAACCTAGCCTCAAGAAAGATAGGTGTTATTTTCCAATCGACATCAAGTGAAACCACAATTTGAGGCATGGCCGAGATGTCACGACTCACGACTCAATTAACCCCCGAAATTAGCAGCCACCTAAGAGCTTAATCCCTCACCACTAACTCTCCAGCTGTGCTTTGAACCATCGGCTACGTGGAGCAGGAGAATTAATAAACTCTACCATACAGAGAGCGGGATCGGGGACCTAGCTTTCCTCAACAAGGTCAAACCAACCATGCCACGGCGAGAGGGTGAGTTCTAAGCTATACATTCACCGTACTCACCCATCATAGAGGCGGGCCCAGCAGCCCGCAGGGTACATAGCAGAAGTGTACATCAGAGAAAATAAATTTTGTATCGGCAGCGAAACGAGTGAGAAAAAATGAGACAAAGAACAAAATCTTTTTTGCTTGCTTCTTTCAACAGCTTATGTTAGTAGCAGCTATAGGTTCTGAATTCTGTAATAGATTTTCTAATACCAAAATGGCAGAACCCACCCATGTGGAATAGCTTGTATCGGATTGCCCTAACACACCACCACCCCACTTTTATCTCTTGTCAATACATCTTCCAACATAGCCAGATACGTGTAGTAACTGATAGGATAAATAAGATCTGTTTAGTGTTAAAATAGTTAGAGTAGCTCTCGACCTCCTTCTAGACTTTATCTCGGAATTTTCTGACAGAAAAATAGCACCACATACAAGACTTCGCGTATAGAGAGAGAAGTGCTTACTGTTAAGGTATAGTTTCTCTCCGATTATAGCGCCTAGGGCTCTCCCACACAGCCTCGCATAATCAGTAGAAAGGGGCACATGAAATCAGCAAGCATCGTCAGGCAATGGCTATAGACACTCCTTAATGCCCCTTAATTTGTCATCACATAAAATCACTCGTGCCATCGCAGAATCCCTTGTTGCATCTAAGTGGCTTTGCAAATGCATTTTACTATATATAAAGCATCTCGCGCTCATATATGCCACCCTACACCCTCGGAAATCACTAATAAGACAGTATCTATGGGGAGAGAGCACAACCTATTGGCAGTGAAGCTAGAATGTAAACTAAACTAGGAAATCACAAAAAAAAAGGGGGCTATTAAAGCACAAGCACTTCAGACAATGTGAGGGCAGGTTCAGAACCTTGAGAGCCCTCCAGAATTTTCGGAAATTTAGCATCGCGTCGAATCCTGCTTATCGGGTAAGATAACTTTAGTAAAAAATTCCTAGGAGTGCGTCAGAAATGTCCCTTACACTAGCATTCAGGGCAATGCCTGTAACAACCAACGGGTACCTTCTAGCAGAGTAAGATTACCTGCATGAGCTTATCGTACTCAAGATTAAATTCAGGGGAAAAAACCCCCGAATCGAGGAAGCTGTTGGTGTTTTTCTGGTTTAACTTTTGACTTTTTCGGACTGTCGGCTAGATAGCTGTGAAATACCCTGCCGTCATCTCTGAACTTCCTCCAAATCAAATCCTTATTGAGATAGATGTCCACCCCCTCGATTTCAGCACACCATTCATCTAAGATATCTCTCTCAAAAATATTCAACCCGAAGGAGGTCAAGAGTAAGCTCTGGGATATCTCCCCGGACCCATGGGCACCTAAAAGCTACTCCAGCCTTTTCTCTTCAGTGAATTCTTTGCGTAAACTAGTAATTCTTTGCAGCAGGAAAATCAAGCGTGGAACCCTCTTAAACAGCTAGGCGACAAGTGAGGTAACTTAGTATAATCCCGGAAAATCTCCTGAGATCCACTCTTAGATTATCAGCTGAAATCAGCCCGACAACCTAGGATAGGTTTAGTTTGACAAGTTAACAGAATTGCGAATACCAGCTGATGAGATCCAACATCTCTTACAGGCTGACCCTGTGCCGTATTAACTACAACAGGTCTCGGGACGTCTGAGTTTCCTCTTTTGGCGGGGACGAGAGAAAATACCAGCAAAATAAAACAACGCGTTACTTAGAAAGGAAACTCAGACGCCTTCTCTTATTAAAGTTAATATGGTGCTATTTCAGGAAAGCTTTAATCCTTTTCAGGAGCTTTAGTCCTTGAATCGGGAGATTACGGGGCTGTTGCGGATGGCGTATTTCACGAGATTCTAAGGTTCCATTTAAGTGCCCTTGATTGAAGTTGATTCCTGTTTAGAGGATCTGTCAGGAATAAAGAAATTCAAAAATAAAAACAAAGTAAAGAGTGGTTTTGGGTGTCATCGCCGGGCTCAAGGGTTTTATCAACAGCAAAATGATCTATGTTGAGAATATGCAAACTCCCCAACACGCCAACATATCAGCAGATTTAATAGATATCCGCCACCTTCACTTTGATCACAGTCAAACCCATTATTCATCTAAGAGGAAAGGCCCCGAGAAGATAATCATCAAAGTTTGGGTGACCCATCACGACTCTTCATTAGATTTTTAGAACAAACCGCCCCTCCATAAAAATTTATTTACATAATGCAGCCCTTGAACCACTGAGCACTTGGAATACTGGTAGCGACTAACCTTTTGCAGAATAAACTATCCTTCCGTCTAAGTGAAAGGTATTCCACAATGAAATTCCCCCACCTCGGGCCTTTTAACGAAACATCGGTAACCCGCCTAGTTTTAAAGCTAGCACTCTTACAAGTAGATCTACTTCCGGAAACCCATAACGGCCCCAATATCACCAAATTTGATCAGTACTCGTAATCTACAGTACACCAACACCCCGAGGGAGGCAAAGCACCTCTGGATACTCTACCTCAATGCGAATCGAGTATCCCAACCTATCCGTCTTCCTTAGGCTCCCAACCAAAGCGCAGGGCTAGTTCTTATATCAGTTAAGGAAGGCGGTAGGCTGGTACCCTGATTCCGATATAAAAAAATTACCAAAGTGCGGGGAGCGGACAGTTTATTGAATTTAGTCATCAGACTTCGGTGGTGGGCAATTTCGATTTCTTCATGTCATCGGAGCGGCTATCGGAAAATCCTACTCGTACAGGTATTTTAAGGTGCTGTGTTAAGTAGTATTTTGAGAGTGTCAACATTTCTATGGGCCGCCAAGAGCCAAGCGCTGCGTCTGGATCGTTGTTTAAACGCCCGGACATCTCACCGTGCTGGGGCGGAATGATAGCTGATAAAAATATTCTCGACCAAGGGGAGAAGCTTCTTGCTTCAAGTATTTTCGGAAAATCTCAAGTCTTTCCTTCCACCAGATACCCACGAATTGTATTCTAAGTAATAGGAATATTTCGTCACCCAATCTGGACCAAAGATCAGACTGTGGTGCCAAACCCTCATGGCTCATCACTCGTCGAAGTGATAGATTTGGTGATAAACTCGAGTTTATCCGATAACAAGGCGCCAGCCCAGTGCTCCTGAAAGATTGATTAAGCCAAATCTGAGCACTCAATAGATTGCCACTACGCCCAAAATTGCAAGTAAATACTGTGCTATTCTCTGATTGAACAAGTACTGTAGTGTGGCCTCAGCGCTTGGCGCAACCAAACCGTGGATATTTTCGTCGGCAGCGCGATCATTGATGCAGAATGTAGATGTTAGTATAATAATATTATCTTGAAAGGGTACAGTATCACTGTAGCGAAACAAGCGACTAGGTGAGAGATTTAGCATAACATCGTTAACTCTTCTAGGGTGTAGTGAGAGATAGGCATTCACAGCACGGTGGAAGCAACAGGAAGTTCTTCGCGAACGGGGTTAAGTTAACAGTTAAGATCTTCACTCTTATTATTCATGACAACCGCGCTCGTTGATGCTTGCAAGTCGCCAAGCGATCCTCAGGGATTTACCCATATCTCTGCTGTTAACTTGCGGCGACGCCAGTGCGCAATTGTGCTCGAATAGTACAAGTACTTGTACTATTAGCCTCTTTCCCCGCTAGCGGTTGCAACAGTTTTGAAAATGCAAGGTCTAGGCTATTGTCGCGTGAAACGCTGTCCCTGGTTTTGCGTTTCACTAGCCGAGGAAAGCTTAAACCTCCGTCTAGAAATGCAGGGCATTGGGACTAGTGATCTCGCTTACACAAGTAATAGGCAAGAGGTACCCGAACCCAGAGATCAGGAAAACATAGCTAATTATGTGTGAGTATCCGAGAGCCCATACTAATTGGCGCCCAAGTGCCCGGGTGCTTACCTATTATTCGCAAGGTGGCCCGTTAGGGGAGCTGGCTCTCGACTATACAGTGATCGAGTTCTTTTGGTTCGATATGGGCTTGCTTTTGCCCGATCTCGGAATTTGGGATGGAATCAGGCAGCTTGTAAGGGAGAATTTCTCGTAAGGCCACGTTCTACTTTTGTGTAATATAGCGTGCTGTAAGTAGGATATTCTCTTAATAGGAGGAACTTATATAGTACTGCACTCTAGTATCGGTAAGTTACAGTACTAGTAGAGTACGGCACTTTGGTTTGGTGGCTTAAAAGGTGACGAGGATAGACAAGGAATAGACAAGGAATGCGATTATTTCAACTAACCTGATTGAAATAACCTGCTCGGTTCAAATATATTGCACAGACTAGTAGCACAATCGCAAGAAGACAACGATGAGGCGCTCGTGGCAAGCAAGGAGTATCCCATAGGAGCCGTGAGTTTGTACAATACAGCACTTGGGGCAAATCAAAGATCGGACGATATGACAACCAAAAGCACTGATTGAAACATTGATATCAATGTCACTCCGTCCCAGTCTTCAACCTGTGCCCAAGCATGGCCACTCAGATATTTACGGAGTTTTTTGCCATATTTTATGGAACCCTGTCTTGAGGTACTTCTTGCATGGGGCGAGTACGAAGTTAAGATTAGTTGAACTGCCGGTGTCTCGATAAGAATGGTAAAAGTACAAGTACCGGTATTCCTAGATGCTTACCTCCTTCCAAATTTGTTTACGCTAATTGAGCAGGACAATCAACCCCTTATAGGCCTAGGTTGAGCCCAGTCCCGCACAGTCCTATATTTTAGTTTGCTAATGTCTATATTATAGTATAGGAATGCAATTATCCGTAAGAGTTGAAACCTCTTGACCCTATTCCCTGGTCCACCGCAACTAGACTCCCCACACTTTGAATGACCGACTTGCAGTACGGGGGGGGAGGGGTGCCGATTTTTATAATACAGCCTCTCTCGCCCTCTCCTCTCTTTTATCGCCATCGAACTCGACCTTCACATTCACTTGTTTTTCTCTGGTCCTTTCTCGCAGGCCCTTCCTTTCTTGTTTTGAGGCTTGAAGCCCATACTGGTCTTTTCTTCTACTTCTTGGAGCGAGATCCAAGAATTCTTCATCCATAATCACGATAATTACCTTCTTTCACTACTGGTTGAGCGTTTCGTTCTTTTCCCGGAAGAAATATTGACGAAAATGAAGCCATCGTTTATCTTGTCTGTTCTCGGCGCCGGCGGTGCCTTGGCTCATGGATTTGTCTCTCAGTTGTTGATCGATGGGGCCCTATACAACGGTTTCAACCCAAATCTCGATCCCTACCAGAACCCAAAGCCTCAGAAGATTGGGTGGACTATTCCTAATAATGGCCCAGTTGAGGCATGTTTTAATTTTATGTGTGGATGGAAGTGGAGATACTGACATTTAACAATAGAGTGTCACAACTGCCGGAATTGCCTGCGGCACTGGATCTACTGCTGGCACTTTGAGCGCCCCCGCTACCCCCGGATCCTCCATTAAGTTCTTCTGGGATCAATGGCCGGACTCTCACCGCGGTCCTACCATGACCTATCTTGCCAAGTGCCCCAACACCGATTGCACCACCGCAGACCCTACCACTCTCAATTGGTTTAAGATCAATCATGCGGGTCTTAGTGATGGAACCTGGGCCTCAGACACTCTCATCGCTAATAACAACACCTGGACTGTTACTATCCCCAGCGATATAGCTCCCGGTCCTTACCTGGTCCGCCATGAGCTACTAGCTCTCCACTCAGCTAGCAATGCCAACGGTGCCCAGTTCTACCCAATGTGCGCCAACCTTAAAATCACTGGTACTGGAAGCGCCGTGCCAACAGACACCGTCAAGTTCCCGGGTGCTTACTCCCCTACTGACCCCGGAATTCTCATCAACATCTTCTACCCGGTCGTCACTAGCTACACCATCCCTGGGCCTGCTCCCTATGGCTCAGGGGGCGGTTCAGCTCCAGTTCCCTCTTCTGTCGCCCCGTCTTCCGTCTCTACCGCAACCTCCAGTGGCGCCGGATCCCGGATCCCAACCCTCTCGCCTTCCGCTGCCCCTCCATGTAGCAACGGCACCAGTACCCACAGTAAACTCCCTCAGACAACCCAGAGTGTTGGCTCTCCTCCCAAAGAGGTCACTCCTGTTGTCAAGTCCCCTACTACACCTACCAGCGCCGCCGCCGTCCCCACTGTTGTTCCCCCTGTTGTCAGCACCGTCATTCAGACCGTTGGAATTACCCAGATCCTTACTATGACTATCTCCGCCGTTCAGACCATCACTGTTACTCAATCTCGCCCTGGTGGCCAAGTTCCCGAGTGTACACCGATTGGCAGATACAGACGCAGTATTTACGGGTACGGAATCTAGATATAGATTGACCGTATGTGTCAGCTGTTAGTAAGCTCAAGCGTGGAGTTTCTTGTATAGTTTTTTTCTCCCTTCCTTTCTTTGTATATATATCGCAGATGGCAACCGGTTGGGTTAAAACTCCTAAAAGTGGTATAGCCAATGGAGGCGTATATTGTAACATCTTGTCATTCCCTTGTTGTTACTGTGGTCCTGTTCTTTCCTTTGGTCTCAGGTATAGTCTGGATAGTGTGATCCCACTTGTCATTCTTCATGCTGGTTTTGAATGGACTCGGGAGGATAATATGGGTGGGTAATTGCTCCTCATTTCGTCTTGAATGGGGTGCTCTTTTACAAAATAACCTGACCACTGGGTAAGTGTACTGCGGTGGATGTAGCTAATCATATTAACTTACTTCTCGGAGCTAGCTTTGTTCGTTAGAACCGAGCCTCAAACTATTTGACTAGCACAAACTACAGTACTTGGCATCTCTTAAATTCCTTTGGACGTGAGTTACATGCCAATGTGCCCAAGCTACAGTAGTTCCTATAGATTCCCCTAAAACCTGAAGCTATCAACTATAGCATAAAGCGCCTTGAGTGTGGATTGATCCTATGAAAGAATACTAGGCAGTTGGCGATATAGGGCCCCCATACCTACAGTAGGTTGCTATACGAAAAGGACCCTCATCCCTCCACTCAAATTCTTTAGCACTCACGATCCTGGAGATCTGTGGGCTCACATGATAAGTTGTCCTGGGGACACCCCCAGTCTACCCCAAACAAAAACTTATTATCCCAGCTTTTCTAAACAGCCTTCGGTTCACTTCATCCCGAGAAGCGGCCCGAGTATACTCCAGCGCGCTCGCGGCTCTCGCAACGGGGGTGCGGTATTATAAAGTATATTGCCAAAGAGATAAACACCCTTTAACCACAGGAGAATTGCTTAAACTTATCCATTTCTTCCATTCACTTGGTCTGCCTGCCGACATTCAGGGCGGGGCGTATGGTGTGTTGCGTCATCGGCTATCATTCGCGTTACATATCGCCGATCCCTGATCCCCGGACTTAGGGAGAATTTGGAAATGCTGTGATAAAGTCAAGAACTTTAATTTTATTTTGGATTTTGGGAATGGTTCGGGTGTGCTTATGGGGGCTTTGGATCAGGCGCAGGATTTAATTGGAGTAAAGGCTGTATTTACCTAGGAATGGGGGTGGTATTTGTATACAGTACTGTACACTGCTGGCGGGGGGGCAACGGGGTGGGGGAAATAGACACTAGAAGGTTTCGGTGGAGGTGCAATCGAGGACGCGGAGGTTGGTCTTACACTACTGGGACTGCTGGAGGTGCTGCGGTCGGAGAGTCAGAGGCGGCGTCGGTTGTGGAAGCCTCCTCGTAGTGGAAGGTAGTGCTATTGTTGCTGTCGATGTTACCGTAGTTGGAATTATTGTTCTATCTGTCGTTGTCGCCCGTGAACTATTTATACAATATTCCTCCTAAGTCATGAGCTCCGTGCATCTGCGCCTTTAGCACTCTGACACTACTTCTATCGCCACTGCTGCCCGTGCCGATATGCCTTCTCTGTAGCGCGTTTGTCCCTAACCCTTCGCGTTCTAACAGGGTACCTTGCCAGTGCTCGCCTAGTAATTCTATGACCTGCGCATCATGAAAGTCCGCACTGAGGGATGCGCTCGTGTCTTGAGTTTCCTCCAATAGCGGATGGGTTTCTTGGCGCTCACTCGCTTCAACAGCAATTTCGGAGGTTAGCATGCCTAAAATAACATATGATGTTTGAATAATATATGGCTTTGCAGGTAGATACCGGTACTAAAAACAGTTTTGAATGGTGCCGCTGGTATCGGGTTCCAAATTTCTACTGCTCAGAATGTATCAAAAGAAAAACAGGCATGGACTAGCGTGGTTCGGGATGAGGCTGCTGGGAGTGAATCCCCTTGGTTCCTGACTCAGCGAATTCTCGAGCGTTTGTGTAACGAGTTCCGGGTCAAAGTAATTGGAAACAGTATTGCCGACTGGGCGCAAGACTTTATCTACCCCGCTTTTCCTCAAATTCAAATTATTCCGTTTAACGGACTCCAATTTAATCAACACCTTGCTCTCAACGTTCACAGCTGTGAAAATTGGAAAAAATGTTCAATCTACGAGCTTTCAACAATAACGATAACTCTTTCAACACCACAAACTCTTTCAACACTACAACTACCAATAACTACACCACCTCCGATGATAGATCTGAAATACTGGCGTGGCTATCTCCATTAGAACCGCGGGTGCGGCATCGAGACATCGGAACCCGGCAGGTCGACAATATAGGAGCCTGGCTGCTGGAAGCTGAAGAATTCAGACGCTGGCGCAATGGCAGTAGGGAGGACCCATCTTATCATCCAACCTTATTTTGCAACGGCAATCCAGGAGTGGGAAAGAGTTATATCACGTAAGAGTGCATGTATCGTTGTGAGGAATCCAAGAATACTATTGCTAACAGGGTCCGATGTCAGTTCACTAATTATAGATAAGCTGTGCGACGAGGCCGTCGACGGAGTTCCTACCGTTACGTGTTTTTACTTCGACTTTGCTGCCCGGAATGAGCAGTCACCAGTAAATATACTTGGCTCCCTGCTGAGACAGCTTGTTAGTGGACAGGGGGAAATTCCTGAAGTGGTAGCCCGAGATTATCGAAAGGAGAAAGCGTTTATCGGGGGTAGAGGACTACAAGTTTCGGGAATTTTGAAAATGTTCCAAACAATCGCAGCCACGAGGCGCACATTTATATGTGTCGACGCACTTGATGAATGTGTGCCAGAGCATCGAATGGTGGTTCTTCAGTCATTAGGCCAGATCCCGCAAGAGTCTCCGAATAGTCGCTTATTTATGACCGGAAGACCACATGTGCGGAGTGAGGTGGAGAGGAAGTTGGGTGGAGCGGCAACCTTTATACTTATACGGGTTACGGAAGATGGGGTCCTTAGATTTCTGCGCGAGAAACTCAGGGAGGACACGATCCCAACTATGATGAGCAGCACATTGAAGGGGGATATTATGAAGAGCATTCCCGCGATAGGTTCGGAAACGTAAGTAGAAACGGGACCAAGGGCAAAGCTACTTCGAATTAATGGTTGACATGTTTGAACTTAGATTCCTGCTGGCCTCTCTCCACATCGAGGCGATCCTGCGAGGTGCCACTGTTGCTCGGCGGAGAAAAACACTCAAGTCAATAAAAGATGGGGTAGGGCTAGGAGATGCATATGGTGCCACACTGGGGCGCATAAAGGCTCAGGGTGAGGAAAAGGCAAAGCTTGCGATGGCCACTCTCACCTGGATCTGTCATGCGGAGCGGCCGTTACAGGTGGATGAGCTGTGTCACGCGCTGGTCGTGGAGATAGGAGTAGCGGATTTTGATCTCGAAAATGTTCCTTCGATCGGCACATTGCTGGACTGCTGCCGAGGCCTTATCGCCGTCGATGCGGAGGCTTCGACTGTACGGTTAATCCACTATACCGTCCAAGAGTACCTTTGTAGTCATCCAGGTCTCTTCAATAAATCTCACTCGATACTCGCAGAAACCTGCCTAACGTATCTGAATTCACAACAAGTCAAGAACCTCACATCCCATTCTCTCCCAGACCATGGACGCATGCAATTCCTCAAATATTCAGCGAGGTATTGGGGAACACATACGAACAAGGATCTCTCAGACAACGTGAGGGTCTTTGCGCTGAAGCTCTTGAATCGTTTCGAAAATCACATATGCGCTGTATTACTTCTGGAGCAGGTACTGGATCCCGGATATATCGGAGACATCCCTACTTCTCCGCTTTTCTCTGCACTACACTGTGTATCGTTCTTCGGGATTGTTGAACTTGTGACCGTATTGATAAATGATGAAGGTTATGAGGTCGACCAGCAAGATTGTGCAGGTCGTACACCACTCACATGGGCAGCGAGAAATGGACACGAAGGAGTGGTCAAGCTATTGCTGGAACAGAAAAACGTCGACCCCGATCGTCTAGGGATGTATGATCGAACACCACTCATGTGTGCTGCCATTGAGGGGCACGAAGGGGTGGTCAAGTTACTGCTAGAACGGGAAGATGTCGATCCCGATCGCCCGGATAAGGATGATCGAACACCACTCATGTATTCTTCTGCTGAGGGGCACGAAGGAGCGGTCAAGTTATTGCTGGAACGGGAAAATGTCGACCCCAATCGTCCGGATAAGGATGATCGAACACCACTCGGGTATTCTGCTGTCGGAGGGCACGAAGGAGTGGTCAAATTATTGCTGGAACGGGAAAATGTCGACCCTAATCGCCCGGATAAGGATGATCGAACACCACTCGTGTGTGCTGCTATCGAGGGGCACGAAGGAGTGGTCAAGTTATTGCTGGAATGGGAAGATGTCGACCCCAATCGTCCGGATAAGGATGATCGAACACCGCTCATTTGTGCTGCCATTGAGGGGCACGAAGGGGTGGTCAAGCTATTGCTGGAACGGGAAAATGCCGACCTCAATCATCCAGATCGGGTTGGTCTAGGACCACTCGGGTGGGCAGCTATCTACGGACACGAAGGAGTGGTGAGGCTGCTGCTGGGACGGGAAGATGTCGACCCCAATCGCCCAGATGGGTATGATCGAACACCACTCGGGAATGCCGCCATCAAAGGACACGAAGGAGTGATCAAGTTATTGCTGGAACGGGAAAATGTCGACCTCAATCGCCCAGGCGTGTATGATCGAACACCACTCGTGTGCGCTGCTATCAAGGGACACGAAGGAGTGGTCAATTTATTGCTACAACAGGAAAATGTCGACCCTAATCGTCCCGGTATGTATGATCGAACACCAACTCGTCTGTGCTGCTGTCAAGGGACACGAAGGAGTGGTCAAGTTGTTGCTCGAATGGGAAAGTGTCGACCCCAATCGGTCAGATGAACACGGTGGCACACCGATCTCTTATGCTGTTAGGGGGAGGGACATGGAAGAATCGTGCAGCTATTGCAAGCCCGGAACTCCGCTGAAGCCCGGGTGCGCAGCTGTCCTACCAGTTGTGACTCAACGGAAGTAAAGTAGAGGCACTGGGTCCTCCATTAACCCCCTCCAATCTCGTGAGACCTCACCCTTTCCAGCACCATCCTCCCCCAGCCTCCGGGAATCGTGTATACGCTATTGCTGTCGCACCATCTTGCCTTCTTTCTGCGTCCCATCTACGCTAGTCCGATTAACGTGATCTTGAATCCCCCGACCATCATTCACGGAAATGCCACATGTATGTAGCCATGTGCCCCGTAAAACCCTCCGATATTTGTCAATTTTTACGAATGAAGGCTCACAAATTTCTGTTCATTGTGTTTAGCGTACAGCAACCGGAGGTGTTTCATTTTTTAACTTCCATGATTTATCCCTGCTACCATTCCTTTGTCAAATAGATCCCTTATTTCAAAATCTCCGTTTTTCCAACCTTCCTTCATGTATTCATTTCTTCTCTGTTTTCCCTTGGTAGCGATAGATGGGCAGACGGCCAGTTTCAGCCAGCGGCTCTCTTCGTCATAATTGCCTTGCTGCACTTGCCCCACTCATGGGGCACCGGTAGTACAATGTAGTGATGTGCTAAGATTTGAGTTTAGGTTAACCTCGCATGCGCACTCCCTATTTTACATTCTCTGATCTATTTATTACCCTCATAGTTGCAATGATATGTATGAATGGATTGTTCGTGCCTAACGAAAGCACTAAAGAAGGAATGAGCAAAAGTGCAATCACGATAGGCACTAAAGGGCAAACTGCGGAGATGAAGGATCGATACTCTCTAACTCTCGTACGCTCTAGCTAAGGACAGGATAGGAAACATATATCTCCATCTAAACAATCAAACACTCCCAAAA
>Ga0307507_10002498_pt1 | contig 38399 bp, 15 predicted proteins | sample 7_EM_MG_FD_207223 | JGI IMG/M metagenome (GOLD analysis project Ga0307507, IMG submission 207223) | Populus trichocarpa ectomycorrhiza microbial communities from riparian zone in the Pacific Northwest, United States - 7_EM | ecosystem: Host-associated > Plants > Roots > Unclassified | place...
GAATCTTAAGCCTGTGGCCTTTTGCCTTTATTAAGTAATAAGCTAGCACTAGTAGTTGTCTACTTGCTTAGTTTCTTCTAAATATTACTCCTATTATCTTATAAAGTAATGGAAATTGTATTTAATAGTATTGCAATACCCGTTACTAAACCTTGTTCTATAATAGTCTTAGTCTCTACTTCTATTTCAACTTCTTTAAGGTCTATATGCTCCCAGTAAGCTACCTTTATTGCCTTATTATTGGTAAATGCTTTATCTTTATTAAATTTATTATCTTTAATGTTTAATCTATAAGCTGGTTTGCTGGTTCCTTTAAACTTAGATAATAATAGCTCCTATAGCCAATAGCTTGCGCTATACTTAGCGTCCTTATGAATTTGGTATATGTTATTATAATAATACGCAAAACTGTTAATTAAATATTCTTTTGTTCCTTATAGTGCACCATTATCCCTTTATATATATATGCTGTCTGCTAGTCTAGTTCCCTTTACCGCGTGGTTACTTTAACTACCTCTATAGTCTCTAGCAAAATAACCCTGTTTTCTATAATTTATGCAAGCTCTATCTTTAAACTATTTTTCTTACTATAGAGTCCGCCTAAACGTCTTCTGCTGCTGAGATTCTTGGTTTAGCCTCTGCTTTTAGGTCCTTTAATTACTTAATCCTTAACCTCTAGGTTTCCATGGTTTCTTTTCCTATCTTTAGGTTTCTTTAGTACCGCTTAAATCTATTAGCTCTGCGCCATTCTATAGTTTTTAACTCTATGTCTGTCGTTGCGTACTCTACGCCTTATATAACTATAGAACTTTGTCTTACCCTCTCTTAGCTTGTTCCCTTTAGTAGATTCTATTATTAATCTTTATTAACTAATCTATTAACTCTCTTAGAGTATCCGCATCTTCTATTAGAATAATTACGTCCTAGACTTTAGCCTTAAGTCCCTATTTATACTGTGCTATAAGCGCCCTATTATTCTACTTAACCTATATGGCTAGTATTTAAAACTGTGTTATATACTTAATTGCTAAAGTGCGTTGTACTAAGTTCTGAAGCTTTTATTTCACTATGGTTATAGCTTCTAGGTCTCTAAATATCTGCGTTAGTTATTCCGCAAACCCGTTCTAACTAGCAAATATATACCATACGTCTTAGTTAGTAGTTGTTATGCTATTAGCCTATATTTCTATAAGATACGGCTTAAACCACTTAAGTACCCTCCCTGTCAGGAATAATTCTGCATAGGCTACTTAATCTAATAATATTGCTAACTTCGCTCCTTTCTGTACTACCTTAAAGTGCATTTGCGTAAGAAATCCCTTAAGCTTTAACTTCTCTCCTAAGAATTATTTAATTAAAGGTAACTTGATCTTTACTGCTCTAATTCTATTAATGCGTTCTTTAAGTATCCTATTATTATCTTATAAGTAATTAACCATTTCCTATAACTAACCTTATGTAACTACTTAAGAATCCCCATTGTCTATACTGGTATTACCTAGCCCTGAGGTTGTGGCTGCCGTTAACGCCGTTGTGACTGGTGCTGCTCTTAGTGGTATATTGTTCGATTTTGTTCCAATACCGTAACCTTAGTAGTGAATGTGTAACGGAACCTTGTAGTTTAGACTACAGTGGGTTCTGTTATTAGGCTGGGTATATAGGTACAACAAAACAACAACGTAATAATAACTGGTGGAGTAATTACCTAACAGATTAACTCTAATTATATTCTAAGATTTACTATAAGGAGAGAACTATCTACGGTAGGGACTAAGGTCCTTTAAATACACAACTATACTCCTAAGAAATCCTCTCTTGTACGTAAGGTATGTGTTGTCTATATTAAACGTAACGTCCCTTCCGTTTAATATAGTTAATACGTTCAATACTACGTGACCTCAGTTACTATTCCTCGTTATATAGTTCCACCGGATCCATCCTGAACTATACCTGTATTAACCAACTAGCTTCCTGCGACTCTTCTCTAAGTAGTCGTAACATTGTACTTAAAGCGTCCGTAATACTAGAGAAGAGATAATTAACTACCTATCTTTTATTTATAAAGACCCCTTTAAGATATAAAACGCTCGCCTTAATTATAAAGCCCTTAACATAAAAATAATAGAGACCTTTTTAGCCTTCTAGACCTACTTTTTATACCTAGCTAGCTAAGCCTAAATTCCCTATAAAGACCTAATACTAGACCTCTTTAATAAGCTTACCCTAGACCTATAGCGCGCTATACTGCCAGTTTTTACTACTATATAGACGCTAAAGGTACTTACGGACCACTACCTAGCTATTAATTAAGGCCTTTGTTAAATTAAGGTATAAGCTAAGCGGTATAAAGCTAGAAACTCTTTAAACTAGACTATAAGTGCTATAAGAACGGCCCATAGTGCCCCTATATAATTGGCAACTCCTATAGCACTAGCTATACAACCCGCTATTAATTTAGCAGCTAGCTATATAGCTAGCCCTGCTATAGGTCTAGTATATACTTAGCCTATATACAGCGACCCCTATAGATAGGCCCTTAGCAATTAAGGAGCTTGCTTCTTATATAGCTAAAAGAACTACTTTACTAAGGACTGCCTAATAAAAATAGATAAGGTTCTATTAATATAGGAGAATAGTATAAAGTTAGAAATAGAGGAACCCTAGAGGAAGACTTCTCTCTAGGGTTAAAAGGGATTAATATATTATATATTAATCTGGGTTGGCTAGTTAGTAAAAGAAGCTACACTATTCCTTATACTTTATTTTGTAATAGATATTAAGTTTTAACCTCTGCTTTAGCTAACTCTAGAGTAAATGCCTTTGCCTTAATAGATACTTAGTGCGCCGTAAAGCTGGCCAAAATTTTAAATGTGCCCCTTAAGGAACTGCCTAAACCAGTTCCTATTTATGGGTATAACAGAAAAATAGGGCCACCTATTATAACTGTCTTATAGGTCTACCTCCGTGTTAATGGATAAAGGTAGTATAATATCCCCTTTCTTATTACGGACCTAGGAAGCTATAATATAATCTTAGGAAGAAAATAGCTAGCTTATTTAGGCTTATAGCTTAATATATAGAATAGACAGCTTTTTTGGCCTAAATCTCTACCCCTAACCCCTTCCTTTATAAAAGAAATTAGTATTATAATAGAGAACCTTATACGGCCCTAGATTAATACTATCTACTAAGCCGATACTATACGTAGGGACCAGGCCTTTAAGAAGGATGTATAGCTTAATCCGCAACGGATTTATATACTATGCTGCCCCTAGACTACCTATATTATACCCCCCATACTAAAGACCTAGGAAATTAGTAATAACCTAGCCAAGTCCCCTATAGAGAACTTAGGCCCTATATAGCTATAAAGGAAGGCTAGGAATACCGGACGCTATATTAAACTAATAGACTGGAAGGATAACTTATGGAAAATGGAATGTGAGCTAAGGAAGACTATAAACTCTATACTATAAAATACGGCCTAATAAAAGTCTATAAAGAAACCTACGGACCTTCCCCTAGTTAATATCTGCTGTATTAGCGCTGTAGGATTCTATTAGAACTTGGTTTAACCTAATACTATTGCCTTTACCACCAGCTTATATAAAATTAATTAAATAATTAAGGAAAAGGAAAGCGAGCTTAACAAATAGGAAGGTAAGCTTATAGATAAGGAGCTGGTAGAATAAAAACTACCCTATTAACACTAGAAATTTAAGGATATATTCTCTAAGGCAGTGTCTAATATACTTCCACCTTACTAACCGTATAACTATAAGATTAAAATTGAGCTAGATAAGGATGACACCCCTTAGTTATAGCCCCCTCTATTAGCAGTCTACTGCTAAATTATAGGCTATAAAGTAGTACTTTATTAATAACCTAAATAAGGGCTTTATTAAGCCTAGTTAAGCCCCTTTTAACTTGCCTATTCTCTTTACTAAAAAACTAAATAGAGGACCTTATTTCTATATTAACTACTATAAACTTAATAATATAACCCGTAAGGACCGCTATTTACTGCCCTTATTTAATAAGACTCTAGCCTAAATAAGTAGAGCTAAATTTTTTACTAAGCTTAATATCCGTTAGGCTTTTTACTAGATTAGGATAGACCCTAAATTAGAAAATCTTATTATATTTTAGACCTATTACGGAATATATAAATATAAAGTACTCCCTTTTAAATTAACTAATGGACTAGCTATATACTAGCGGTATATAAATAATATACTCTTTAACTACCTTAATAACTTCTGTATAGCCTACCTAGATAATATTATAATCTACTCTAAAAACAAGTTAGAATACAAGGAGCATATCTATAAAGTCCTATAATAGCTCCATAAGGCCGGCCTCCAGGCCAATATTAGGAAATTAGAAATTAGTATTAAGTGTATAAAGTACCTAGGGTTTATTATTAGTATAAATAGAATTGAGGCAGACCTAGAAAAGATAGCTGTAATTAACTAATAGGCACCCCTAAAGACTATAAAGGGGGTGCAGTTATTCTTAGGATTCTGTAACTTCTACTAACGCTTTATTAAGAACTATAATAGGATTACCTAGCCCCTAAGCTGACTTACCTAAAAGGACCGGCCCTTTTACTTTAATATTGTATATAGGCAGGCCTTTAATAAGCTTAAGAAACGACTGGTCTCTGCCTCCATACTTACCCACTTTAACCTAGAATGGCCCTCTATGCTAGAAACTAATACCTTAGACAGTATAATAGCTAGCGTTTATTCCCAGAAGCAACCTAATAGAGAATAGCACCTTATTATATACTATTTAAAGACTATAATAGATGCTAAGCTAAACTACCACATCTACAATAAAGAAATGCTGGCTATTATCTCTAGCTTTTAGCACTAGTATATATAGCTAGAGGGGTCCCCCAAGCCTATTAAGGTAGTTTTAAATTATAAGGCCCTAGAATACTTTATAACAACTAAGGCCCTTATGGCCTAGTAGGCACGCTAGGCAGATATTCTATCTTAGTTTAACTTCTTAATTATATATAGACTAGGCGCTATAAACTGTGCAGATGCTCTTATAAGGCGTAAATAGGACCTAGATAACTAAACAGCTATAAAGATCTTATTATAGACCTAGATACTACTATAACTAGAGCACCTTAACCTCTAGATATAGGCAGAACCAAATATAGACCCTTTAGACGTTAAGATATATCCCATTAACTCTATAGAACTTAACCTTATTAATAAACTATTATAGGTAAACTGTACGGCCCCTTCTTTATAGAAGTACTATAAAAAGGTAAAGGATGCTACTAGCCTATAGACCCTTAAAAACGGACTGCTTAAGCACTAGGAATGGTTAGTAGTGGGAAAGAAACAGAATTTATGGACTTAGCTTATTGCCAAAGCACATACCTAGGTCTCTATGGCCCACCCTAGAAAAAATAAGACTTATAGAATTATTGGCGACCGCTACTACTAGCCTAAAATGGTTATAGATATTAACCACTATATACAGAACTATAACAACCGCCGTAGGTCTATAATTCCATAAAATAAGACCCTAGGGCTATTAAAGCCACTCCTAATACTATAACGCCCCTAGTAGTATATTTTTATAGACTTTTATAAGTTACCTATAGACCATAATAGATATGATATAGTTATAATTCTAGTTAACCGCTTTGGCAAGCGTCTGTTCTTAATCCCCTATTATAAAAATATTAATACTAAAAAGGCGGCCTAACTGTATATCTACTATGTCTACTAAATTTATAGACTACTAGATACTATTATATCCAATTATAGGCCGTAGTTTATATTAGCCTTCTAGAACGAGTTTACCTAGATTCTAGGTATTAGGCTAAAGCTCTTTATAGTATACTACCCCTAGACAGACGGTTAGACGGAGATTATAAATTAATACTTAGACCAAAGACTCTGGCCCTTATTAACTACTTTTAGAATAACTAAGGCGAACTACTACCTATAATAAACTACACCTAGGCAACCCTACTCTATAACTCTATAGGGTTTATACCTATTTAGCTAGAGATAGGATACTTATCCTATATAAGCTTTAACTGGGAGAGACTGGAAGGACTATAAACTATATATAAAAAACCATTTTATAAGGAAGCATAGCAGCATGCTAGACGCTTAGAAGAAGTATAAACAGTAGCCTATAAGAACCTAGAGAAGGTCTAGAAATTAATAGAATAGTAGGAAAATATGTACAGGCGCGAGCCTAACTTTACTATAGGCAATAGGGTCTAGGTTATAATAAAGAACTAAAAGATAGAATGGCCTAGCTGTAAGCTAGACTATAAGATAGTAGGACTATATAAGATCCTTAATAAAGAAGGCAACTTATATAAGGTTAAACTCCCAGACTTAATTAAAGTCTACCCTATTTTCTTACTAGATAAACTATAGAAGCTATAAATAACGTACTACCTAGATAAAAGAATAAGCCTCCACTTCTAATTTAAGTTAATGGCAATAACAAATAGGAAGTTAATAAAATACTAGCCTATAAACTAGTATAAGGAACGCTAAAATACCGTATCTAATAGAAAGATTACAATTTAGACCTAACTTGGTACCCTACCTAGAACTTTATAGGTTGCCCCTAGAAGCTTAAAGAATTCTATAACTAATACCCTAATAAGCCAGGACCCCTAAAGTATCTAGACAAGTAGATAGAGTGCTAGTATAGTAAAGAGGATAAGCTACCTATTAAGTATAAAGATAAGAATACCCTATAAACATAATACGGACATATAAAGCCTAAGGACAGGCTTTTTTTGGAGGGGGGGGTAATGTTATAGCGCTGGTGGAAAACGGTGGATTGTAGTAGTGGATTATAGCGGACAATCGCAGACAGTCTCTTACTATTTTAGACAGTTTCTTACTGTTTTAGACAGTCGCAGTTACGTGACTAGAAAATTGTATAAAACCTCAAGCGGCACTACCCTTTTTCTCTTTTTCTTTCTCTAGCTTTAGATCCTCGTTTATAGACAATCCAATTATACAGGCTTGCATGCGTCCTTCTTGCTGTGCTCATGCCTCGATTAACTAAGTCGCTAATAATCATAACAATTGGCTAATAGTCTTCTTCTATATTAACGATATTATAGTTACCTATAAAAAGAAAGACCTACCTAAGCTTAAAATATTTAAGGAGCACCTTATAAAAAGGTATAAAATAAAAGACCTAGGTGACCTTACCTAGTTCTTAGGGATTTAAATTATTTATAACTAAGAAAATAGGAAGCTTTGGCTTAGCTAGGACTTCTATATTAATAAAATCGCGACCAGCTTTAATATAAAAGATTATCGCAAGATATATACACCAATAGGTCTTAAGGAACTTAACCCTAATCTAAAACAAGCCTTTAAGTAGGACATCTATCTCTATTAAAGGAAAGTCGGATCTATATAATATGCAGTAAGTATTACTTGTTTAGATATAGCGAGAACTATAAGCAATCTATTAGAGTTCTTATAAGATTTATTACTAACTTATAACGCAGCTGCTATAAGAGCAGCTACCTACCTCTATTAATTAAAGACCCTTATAATTAAGTACTTAAAGGAGAACCTTATAAACCAAATCTTTATAAGGGCAAGTAATATATCTTTTAGAGATAATCTAGTTAGCAGGAAAAGTATAAAAGGCTACCTATTTACCTTATTTAGAGGACTAATTAACTGGCAGTTAACCAAGCAAAAATTAGTAATAAAATTAAGCACAGAGGCAGAGCTCCTAGCTTTATTGCATGTAGCTACTAAGTTAATTTAGTGGCAGTAATTCTTTAAAGAAGTCAGATTTGACACCTATAAGAAGTAAGTAATCTTATGCAGATAATACAACTCCTTACTAAAAGCGACGCTAAGCTTAATACTAAGCTCCAATACGTTAATATCTATTACTACTAGCTTTGCCAGGAAGTTTATAAAGGAAGGATTAATATTAAATGGGTCCCTACTGCGGATATAACAGCAGACGGCTTAATAAAGGCTCTGCCTTATTAAAAGCACGAGACGTTTGTTTAATAATTAAACCTTATTAACATTAAGGATCTAATTTAATTTAATTTAGATGATATTTAGGTAAGGTAACTATATAAAGGATTTCTTTAACTTAACACTAAATTGCTATTGTGACTTTTTAGGTACTTTACAGCAGCCCAGAAGGCTCTATGCAGCTAGGGGTGTGTGTTAAACTGGATCGGATTTCCTTACCACCATCTTGATACTGGCTTCAAGCCTAGAACCCTATGTCTCAATACCCAGTCTGCTGACCATCCCAACCCAAACGCCGTCACAATCCACGCTTTTCTGCCCTAACGCCGTCTCTAGGATACCTTGCCTGTTACCCTACAGCCTGGCAAACCCTACTGCTACTCCAACGAGCCCTAACACCGCAGTCTCCCAGACACCTCCATTCCCAGTCCATCCTGGCACAGGCCGACCACCCGCCCCCGAGTGTTTCGTCGCACTTGCACTCGCCTTCGCCACCTCGCTAGAGCTTGCTACCGCTACCGCACTAGCACTAGCTGCGGACGCACTAGATGCAGAGGCTGAAGATGCAAGCACGCTGCTCGTTAGCTGTGCCAGCATCGCTGTAGCCGGCGTGAAGCCTGAGCTCCAAGCCAGACAGGCCGTGGGGAGCGCAAAAGTTGTAGACAGCAACGTCGTAGAGGTTCCAAATGCGACATTTGGGAGCGGGCTTATAGCCACCTTGAAATTCCCACCGAAAGCGACGTCGATTTCTACTGTAGGCTCGATGAGAGTGAGGTCGCCCATCTGGGCTAAGAGTTCAGTAAGCGTCGCGGAGGAGATGCTGTTATTTGTTGGGAGCGTTGCATTGGTAGAATTCAGGGGTACACAGGAAGCGTCTGTGTGGGATTGAGGTGATATGACTGCAGAGACTGATGGCAGGTCCAAGAATACGGCCGCCTGGATGGTAAAATCGTCATTGTTGAAGCTAAAACCGATGGGAATGGCAGGACGGAGTGCGTTTTGAACGGTGAGCGTAATGTCGGTTGTATTGGCTTGGAAGGGAAGTGCAGTAATGGTTGCAGCGTCACTGCTCATAGATTAGTTATTATCTGGAGCGGCTCATTTTAGGGAACGTACAAGCCTTTCACAGATGAATTTGAGAGATCGCCAAAGTCGACGTTCACATAAGAGCCAGTAGGTACCTGATTAACACAATAAGCGACCAATAGCGGAAAGAGCTAATCAGACAGCGGACAGACCTGGATATCGAAGCCATAGGTAAATTCAACGCCTCCGCTAATTTGAAACTGGGCAATGATCGAAGGCGTAAAAGTGATGCCTGCCTGTCCGAGTTCAGGAATCTAAATCGAATTAAGATTAGTGAAGTTTTCGGCATTATATGTAGGTGTGATCTATACCACAAACCCAACGATAGGGATGCTGAATAAATCATGCGAGTATGTCGCAGTTCCTGAGGGTATTGAAATCAACTCTATATGGGCCGAAACTCCATTTGCTTGCAGTTGCACATTGCCACCGCTGATGAAATGGAACGGGGTTCCATCAAATGGGTTGATATCAATCTTAAAAGTCCCCTGAGTTAAGACTAGTTGCCCTGTCGTGGTGCAGTTCTTGCAGCCAATATTGACAGGTACTTTCTGTATTTGCTCGATTGGAAAGTGGAAGGTAGAATTGAGTATCTGGGTCGCAAGATTGATGCTGAGTGAAGTGGCCGTGGCCGATGAAGTAGGAATGGTAATAGTAGGCACCGATACGGCGGAGTATACTGTTGGAACTGAAGTAGCTGTATGCGAAGCCGTGGGAATTGTTTGGGCTGTAACAAGGGCTGTAGTAGTACTAGGAGCATTCTGCCTGCGAAGAATGTTGCTACGGCGGCGGAATGAATGCGGTTCGCCAGTATACCCAAAGTCAATATCAAAAGTACGAAAGGCCTGCTTCCAAGGTGTCCGCGAAGCTTGCATCAATAGCGAAGACCCATCATCCGATAGAGTGATTCCATCGATTCTGTTTGACGTGAGTTATTATATAATTCGACAGGACAAGATATTAGGAAGCAAGGTTTAGACAGGGCTTACTTAAAGACCGAGCGACCCTCCTCACTGTTGCAGGTGATATGTGAGGTAATCGCATATGAACCATTCTCATGATGACATGCATGTCGAACAGCCTCCGCTCCAGACTTGTTTTCGAAGCTTAGTTTGATGGCCGAATCTGTGCACTCAACACCATTTAGATGGTGCTCAATATCTTCTACCACAAGGATGGGAACATCCGATTCAATCTGGACACGCGATGCAAACACCGATTCGCCTCCGTACGTGTTTTCAACTATCTCAGTTGTCAGCATAATATAGGATAGTAATAAGATATGCTTACATTCTGTGTATACTAAGTTGGCAGTAAACGTTCTTCGGATTTCCTGGTCTCGTCGAAGGAGATCTGACTGTCTTGAGGCAGCTCTAAGCTGACGGTGCTGTACATTTGGTTCCTCTTGCACTGGCGTTGATATACAAGAGACAAGGCTTCCCCACTGTCCTAAGAAGAGAAGAATGAAGATGACGTACCAATTCAGGGTCGCCATGGAGAACAAGAGAGTAAGAGAGCAAGAAATAACAGTCACTAATCCTACAGTAATATGGACAGATATGGAACTGGTCAGTGAAGGACCTGAGGAAGGATGTGATCTCGACGTCTTTTAATCTATATGATTGGGTTGTACATTGATTTGGAATGAAAGCAATTTCGAACTAAGGCGGGAATATCTAGTCTCAGCGTGTGATGCTAGGAAATCGAATGGTTGCTGGGTTATAGAAAAAGGATTATAGTACATGCTTTGTGGCATAAGTTTGATGGTAACTCGGTCTCATGAAATAAATTCGTGGCATGCGGCACAGCACATGATGCTTGAGGATCACCACTGCAGGTACCAGCGCCCCAAACGATTGCACTGTGCAATTGAGGCAGAAGGGAGCTGTCAGCCTTGGGGGATCGCCGTAGGGTGCTATTCGTCTCAAGGATGCTGTGTTAACCTGAAGGGGCAGGTAAACCGGGGGATTGAGGCTTCAAACGACGTGCCCTACCACAACGGAGGTTGCAAAAGGTAAAAAAGGGCTCAGCTATCTTCTAGGGATATTACTAGCAACACCCATGGTGTCCTAGTAAAATCTGCTGATGCTCTCTGGGGGCCGTGGCTATGGCCGCTCTCGAACGCAATATATGCATGCAGCTATCCGTGCCTCCCCCAAAGACCGCAGAGTTCGTTCCCCTCAGCCATGCGTTCCCACTAGGAAGTAACAGCGCTAAATGATCTAAAAGGCGTTACTATATATGGCCATTTGATACGGAGGTTTGGATTATGCTCAATAGATTTTCTTGCTGTTAGGTTGACCTTGCTGCCTTTCTCGGCTGTAAGATTGAAGTACCTACCCAAGATGCAACCGGACCACACGCGATTACAGACTGGAGCTTTGACGCAAAGCAAGCTCGGATGTGAATATCAGGAAAGGCAACGCGCAACGGGAAATCGGGAAATCGACAGAGGAGGCTTCAACATCCCAGGATCCCGCGCACAGCGCGCGGCTGGAAGCGTTTGTCCAACAGGGCGAGGCCTTTGCGCCGCAGAAGTGCGTTTCTTCACACCTCCACCTTGAGATGCTGCAATGCATGCAATATCAATCAACAAGAATGCTGACCACTCCAAGGCGCGCGCGTCAAGGCCGCCTTGAGGGCAGTGAGAAGTTTGGAAGGAATGTGCTGGTGGTGTTGATCTTGCAGATAGAACGAGAGAGCTCGCCGCTTTCAGTCGTGGTCTTTGGTGCTATTTGCTTCATTAGGATTAGCACACTCCTATGGCTCCCTGTTAAGAAACTCTGGCGGTCTCATGTAGGCTTCGTGGGGTAGGTTCACAAGTCTGAGGATCAAAGCTTTGCGCATCTTGTTTCAGCCTCCAAGAAATCCTGGAGTCAACTGCCAAGGCTATCTCGCCATCTTGCCAGGTCACAGCAAGGGATCAATCTGAGCCCGAATAGCAGCTACTGTTGTCTAATTATATCTACGGTTGCTGGAGTCATGCATATGCAAACCTAATACTCCGCTGTTTGGAACATTCCTTAATATCTTTATCAAAATACAGCCCAAGTGGCGCAGCGGTCCGCTGCAAAGTGGAAGCCCAATGTTACTCGCGCACAGCCAGAAATTTCAACCAAAAGTTTTACAAAACACAGTTACATGAACGCTCCAGGACTTCTGCTCCCACCTTTCTCAATATCTTTGCCATGCGTGTCGTAACGGTCGTCATCGTCAGTGTCGTCATCCCGCCTCTGCCCCGGCCTTCTAGACTCGAACGCGAACTCAGGTAAACTGGTCTCAGATGGTACGGTAGCCAGCCCTCCAGCACTGGGAGAAAGCGTACCAGGGTTCGGGCGCCGGCTCGGCCTCTGCCACTCCTCTTCCGTGTCGGAGTAATCTGGCGGCGTGTTGAAGTCGGGTACAGCTAGCCTGTTCTGAGAGTCACCCTTGACTAGGCCGAGCCGCTCTTCTTCCGTCGCCCTACCCACTTGATGCGTATGTTCTTTACTCGACTTCCTTGACGAGAAGCTTAGGGCGCCTCGAGATTGCGGCCGGCCCGATCCACTGCCTCCCCCCGTACTGTCCCCTCTATTCCGATTGAAGACATTCTGGAAAGAGAATTGTCGTTTCGCCGTGTGAGGGGGTGGTTTGGGAGGGGCAAGCGTGTCCCGTGACTCTGCTCTGTCTTCCTCGACTCTAGGCGCCCAATGAATGGCAGGCCCATGCGGCTTAGAGCTTGCGTCCTCATCCGTTCCTCTTCGCAGCCCAGGAGGCAGTCCATACACATGAGAACTCGGATCCACAATATCTGCTGATCGGGGTGGGCTTTCTAGGCTGAGCCCAGTCAGTGGAACGGGAGATATTGGAGCATGAGATGCCTGAGATCGTCTAGAGCGCAGCCGAGTAAAAAAGCCAGGATGGATGTCGTCATCGTCACTAGTTGGGTCATTCTCGCTGGGAAATCGAGACATACCAAGCGGTGGATGGATCGTCTTTTGTCGTTGCAAGGTGCTGTTGCGTCCTGGCTCAATAATTGTTTTCCGTCTGCGTAGGCCATCCCATTCCACCGTTTCATTTTCGCCAATTGGCTCCATTTTCTCTTCTTGGAGTCTCTTGGCCTCCAAGGCTTGCTTCTCTTGTCGTGCCATTGAGAGCGAGCGAAGGATTGCACCACCGCCACGAATAGTGTCTGCTCTTGGTTCATACTCTGGCTCTTCCTGTTCGGCCACAGTACGGACCTGGTCGAGGTCTCCACTGAATACGGCAGCATCTGGAACATCCTTGGCTGATTTGGAGAGCTGGAGTAATATGACACCAGCACAGATCTGCAGAAATCCCATGATAACGGTTGTAATTGTGGCAGCAGTTCCTTTGAAGCCCTGGAAGAGAATTGCGGAAGTAACAATGGTTGAGCTAGTGAAAAAGACATAGTAGGTAGGTGTAACGAGAGCAGCGTTAAAAAGATTGAGTGCTTTCTATTTAAACACATCCGTTAGTAAACTACTGGTGTCTTACATGGGGAGGGATCCTACTTACGTTAAGGTATATAATCTCAGTGACCAGGGTGGTGATCACGAATACCAGGAGAACGTAGAGAAACCACTGGTTGAACTGTGGCTTTCCAGCGATTTGAGCAACAATGGCAGCTCCCAGACCTTGCGTGGCTACGACGCTCAAGCCTCCAATGAGACTGCAGATGCTGAGGTAGACCATCATAGATTTCTTTCCGTATCTTGGCCCGGCCCACAAAGCAATGAAAATACATCCAACAATAACCACTCCGGCGTAGCTAAGGAATCCCGGAGCAATGACTAGATGCTTCATATCCTGAATGTCGGAGACTGCGGACTGGCTTGGTGCGTTGATGACGATAACAACGGATCCAATAATACAGTTGAAGCATCCAACCTTTCCCACGAAGCTCAAACGTTCTTTTAAAAAGATGGCAGACAAAATAGTAGTGATCACGACCGACAAAGCCCCCAATGGTGTAACCAGGATGGCGTCCACAAAAGCATATGCCACAAAATTACATATCTCCCCCATTATCATTAAAGTCATGCCGGACCACCACCAAGCATTCTTGAGGTAGCCATAGCCTTCTCCAGCCTCTTCGTTATATTTTAAGTTTGCCTTCAGCAACCCTAGCTTCTTGAGAACGAATGAAACTCCTATGAACAGTCCCGATGATATAGCTAGTATTAAGCCGACGACTTTGTAGATGGGAGGTCTTCCGGAGGCGGCTGGGGCTCCGGATCGAGCATAGAGATTGTGTGCCGCAACCAGGAGGTCACTCGTGGTATCCATTGTGCAGGAGGGTATATCGAGAATCCACAGGGGTGTGGGAGTTGCGGTCCTATCGAAAGTAATATCGATGGATGTTGAGAGCCCTCAATAACACTATATAACTGAAAACGAGTGACGGGAAGATGGAAGGTGAAGAGCTACAAGAATTTTAACCGCGGAGGACGCATGGGAAGCAGGACATCCCTAGGTCTCAGCTGAAAAGTGGTAGGTGGTAGGTGGCGTCCTTGGTAACGGAGGCGAGACGGATGATGAAATTGTGGATGTGTTTTGAGGAATGTTATCTGAACGACACCGCAGCAGAATATATGACTACTACTTGCGGAAGTCCGGAGGGTTAAAACTGAGTGAGGAGATTCGTGGAGCTCAACGGCAAAAAACGCAGTTGTCGTCTGAGGGTCGAGATTGTTGTGGAAACGAGGCGCAAACAACCTGACGATAAGAAAACAGAGCTACCTTTTGCCACGAAATCGAATTTCAGATTCAAACCTTCGCAAAGTGCAGAGAGAATAAATGGTGCAGATATGAATTTTGTAGAGTGAACAAAGTGTCGTGTCCGAGGTTGGAGCGGTGTTTTCGTTCCTTGCTTCTCGTCTCTGGCCATCAGACACTACTCTTTGTGTCGCATTTCCTGTCGCCGCCCCTGCCCCCTGCGCTGCCCCTTGGATTGCGCGTCAGCCACGCATTTTGACATCGCTTGACAACGCTGAAGCACACACCCAGCGCGAACAACTTCAGATCCGTAGAGACGGCACTTATCCGCCAATCGTGAAGCTGGAGTTTCTGGCCCTTCCATGGACGTATACGAAAATAGCGACCGCCACAATGGTCACGACATCTTCGCCGCTAGCTCTGTGGCTGATATTCAAGCCACACTGGCAGGCCTCAATCAACAAGAAGCTTCCGTAACGGCCAGACTCAACTCTCTTATAGCATCACAAAAGGACCTCTCACGCGAACTTGGCCGCCTCGACCTCCTACGTGCCCATTTAGGTTCACAGGTTGTGAGTACTCGAGCTATCAGCAATGGCATGCTCTCCGACGCTGCCTCCACTGCCAACCGCATCTCCGGAGCCGTCAAAAGGCTAGATCGGGAACAATCGAATGTGAGGGCAACACTGGAAGTGGTTGAGCAGGTTGCGGAATTGAAAGCATGCGTTCTTGGCGTACATGGGTCGATGGGAGCACCTCAGGACTGGGAAACAGCTGCGGGCTACCTCAGCCGTGCATCTAAAATCCCTGCCGAGGTAATCAATGGTAGCTTTGCTGAAGAAATCGTGCCAACCGCAGAAATCCCTGACCCTCCAAGAGCAACATTGGATTCTGCAGCCGAATCACTCTGTGGTCTGTTTTTGCGAGAGTTTGAAAAAGCGGCAAAAGAAGCAGACGGAGCTAGAGTTACGAGATTCTTCAAGTTGTTTCCCTTAATAGGGAGGTCAGACGTAGGGCTGGACGCATATGGACGTTACGTTTGCCATGGAGTAGCTTCAAGGGCGCGGACGAATCTCAACTCTGGGTCTAATGCTCAGAGAAAGGAAGGGTTCTTCTACGGGAATACCTTGACGAAACTGTTTGAGCATATCGCTCAGATCGTGGATGGCCACGAGCCTTTGGTTGAGCGACACTATGGAGCCGGTATGATGGTAAAAGTCATAGAACGTCTGCAGATTGAGGCAGACGTCCAGGGTGGAATTATCCTCGATACTTGGCATGACGAGCGGACCATCGATCGAAAATTAACTGACATCAAGTCGTATGCTTTTTCATTTCTCGTCCAAAGCTTTTTGCCTGCGCAAAAGCCCAGCGCAGGAACTCCACGATCCAGCTCACCTGCAAAGAAAGATTCTGCTGCTGGTCGCTCAAGCGAGGATGAAGGCGTTGATATGAAAGAAGTCGATGGGTTACTTGGAGAGGCAGCGCTGATGCTTGGGCGATGGGCACTGTATTCGCGATTTCTTGCATCTAAATGCGCAGTAAGTTATGATTGGAGAAGCACGTATTATTTACTCACTATCACAGCCTCAAGAATCAGATGCTACATTTGGAAGCGATCAGCACAGCTTAACAATGCCGCAATTTCTCTCGAGCAGCAATCTATATAAAAAAGTTTCCAAGAATCTTGTCGAGCCTTTCAATGTCATGACCACTTTCTTCTTCCGACGTTCAGTAGAGAAGGCGTTTCAACTTGACGAATCCCCTTCAGATCTAAATCTGAACCCAAACAAACCGCTTGGCGCAAACCCGCCATTCATCACTTCTGCCGTTGACGATGTCATGTACATCGTGAATCAAGTTCTGCAACGCTCACTAGCTACATCACAACGAGCAGTGGTGTCAAGCGTCGTGCCTACCATTGGACGTGTGCTTGGCTCCGATTTTGTGGGCATGATACAAAGGAAGATGCGGGACGAAAGCTACCCCAAGCCAGTTATCCAAGGAGGGTTACCGCCCGAGGACAAAGTAATTGCCTTCCTCGTCCTTATTAACAACCTCGATATTGCTACGGATTACATCAAGCGGATCGTAGAAACCCAGGTTGGAACGCAGAAACAGGTTGCAGGCGATGAACCAAGCAATTCAAACGCTCCCCTGAATGATCTATTCCCATTCGGCCATGACGCAACCTTTGTAGAAAACACCTTCAAGGCTATGGAACACAGCTTCTCCTCGAAGACCGGTGAACTGCTCAACGATAGTGTTTCTGTGGCGTTCCACCGGGTCCTGGAGCCTCGGATCCGGCCAATTCTCGCTGAGGCCTTCCGCGACATCGACTACGCGCCCAGTAATTCGGAAGATGCTAACATTGTCCAGAACGATGAGGAGTCTCCTGAAGGCGATAATGCCGATCTCGTGAAAGCTCGTTTTGACCGAGGCTGGGGTGCCCTGACTCGGCCCATAAAGCGTATTCTGACGCCTGCCAACTTTGACAGATTGCTAGTAACTGCTACAACCTACCTAAGCAACGCGCTCGAGAAGCGTATCCGGAGCTACTACGGCCGCGTCAACGAGCTCGGCGCTGTGCGGCTTGAACGTGATGTTGCTGGTATTATAAACGCGGCGGTTGCTGGTGGGAAGTACGGCTTGCGAGATTCGTTTGCCAGATGCACGCAGATGACGCTCGTCATGAACATGGAAGAGGATGAGTGGGAAGAAGCTGCCAGGGAAGAAGTAGGGAAGGAAGCTGGTATTGCGTGGGTCTTGGATGCGGAGGATAGGAGAAGAGCAAGGGCTATCGTAAAGGATAGAGCTGGATGAGCAGAAGCGTTGCCAAGAACACCATCATTTACTATCCCTTCGTGTGGCAGGATTTCTTGCACTTTTCGTATATGCACGCCTCTTCAGCCAATCTAGAGGCTCTATACTGTATATAGCTTGGTGTTGAAGCCTTGGTCAGTGCGATTGCTCGGCGGTAGGGGTATAGGCGCATCTGACGTTCGAATATTGTGGTGAGCAGCAGCAACATGGCTAGGAAACCTATATAGAATATAAAATATATGGTGGTATAGTTAATCAAAAAGCCTCAATATTATTGCTACCTATTTAATTATTAAATCCTCAGCAAGATATCATCCTTATGCCACCCAGAAAATATTATGCATCTTCAGCTCTAAAGCCTCTAAAAGCCCTAAAAGCTTCAAAAGCTCCAAAGCCTCCAAAAGCACCTTAAGCATAGGAGTCTTATTCACAATCCTTTTCAGCAACGCAGTATACACATGGTGTTTTGGTAGGGCTTGCAAAAAAATCGCGCTAGCTAGGGTGCCTGTAGCATGCTAACCCAACCAAAAGCCCAATACGAAAAGTGACTTCTGCCAGACGAAGGGATAACAAGCATTACCACGTCCCAAGCACTTTCCCTTCCCGTTCAGGGAACTGAGCTGCTCCTGCTCCAGCCTGAGCTGTGGCTGAGAAGAGACTATGTAAAACTAGGAAATATTTAAAAACGAATATTATTCCTTACTCTATGTCACGATGACGAAGTATTATATGCGAACGCTAGATGAACAAGCATCAGATTCGAAGAATTGATAGCTACGTATGGCTGTCGTGGAGACTCAAGAGGATTGCTGGAGACCTCGACAGGAATGCGGCTGTGGCTAAATCTATATAGGGGCAACGGGGCGGATAATCTATCTGCCGAATGACGCTAAGGAAGGAAAACAAATAAACAAAGAAAAGAATCCTATGACGCCGGCTATGCGTATGGCGTAGCGCATGTAATGGGCAGTCCCGTGACACTCTAATCTCTAGTAACATATATACTTATATGGCTAAATTTCTTTAGAAAGTAGAGTAGCTATATAATTCTATAGACAAAGCTAAGTAGAATAGTAATAATGGAAGTTAAACATTTCGAATAGTATATTAGACACCTTTTTCCGCCTACACTCCCACTAAAACTATTAGAATTTTCAAGAGAGGTAAACGTATTAGGGAATACTGTATATCTAATAAGCGTAAGCTAAGTAAAAAGGCCAGTATAGATGTTATATCACGTTTAAGCTTAATTAGCTTAGATAGATATTACTATATATAGCGTTTATAAAGTAGGTACTTTGTTAAAAACATATTCGTAGTCTACTATAGACCTTAATAAATAGGTCTAAAGATAGTTAATTAAGGGACCCCTTTTTAGCCGGGCCAAATCTTGCCCCTATAGACCTAAAAATAGGCCTATACTACTATCCGGCTAGGCACCTCTAGCGAAGCTTACTAATCTCCAAGTAAAAGTTAATAAGCTTAATAATATAGTGCATAATTTCTAAAGTAAAGTTAGTAAGCTTAATAAGGAATAATATCTAAGTCTAAATAACAGTAGGTATAAAAGAAGTGTAAGATAAGACCTTGGCTCTTAAAAGAGACTAATAGGCTAAGAAAGATATAAGTAGGAAAGCTAGATTATATTAACAGTATCTGGAGTTCTAAGCGCTCTTTATAGTATTACCAGATAATAAAAATTTCCTCTTTAAGTGAATTAATTCCTTATTATGGCCTAAGCTGGTTAGATTCGGATATTATATCTTAAACCGCAGTAATAAGCAGACGGAATTACTTATAAAAATTCTTTAGACTTTACCGCCTAAAGATACAATTAAAGCATTTCGGTCTATATAATAAATTCCTCCCCATCTCTTAATTGTTACAGTACTGGCAGAATACGGCAGAAAGCTAGCAGAAAACGACAAATTGCGGTTACGTAATTAGAGGATCTTATAAAACGTTAAGTAGCGCTACCACTCTCCTCCTTTCCTTTTTTCTAGCTTTAGATCCTCGTTTATAGACAATCCAATTGTATAGGCTTGCATACGTCCTTCTTGCTGTGCTCGTGCCTTGATTAACTAAGTCGCTAATATTAATTATAAAGAATCTTACGCCTAAATCTAGGAACCTTATTATAAAAAAGCTAATAGAGGCTAAAATTAAGAATATAAGGGAGGCTTGCGAGGACCTAAGGGATAAGAACGGCTTTATTACTATAAAAAGATTTATTAAAGCCTTGCCCTATTTAGCGCGAATATACTCTAACGAAGAATGCGTTATAATGTAGTTTAGAGGATCTAGGGACTTTAAAGACTATATAACTTTCGTAATAACACACTACTTTAACTACTTATTTTACCTTACTAACCAAATACATTATAATTGCGTATAAATTGGTTAGTCTTTAAATATATACTAAAAGATTTCTTATTTACTAGATTAACTGGAAATTCTTATACAGTAAAATAAACCTTATAGTTTTGTTCTTTTAATAGCTTATCTATAATTAAATAGTTTATAGCATTTTATGGTTTCTTAACAGTTTGTGTCTAAAGGAAAGACTAACGTCCCTCCCTATATGGCGAGACACCCTCTATGCCAAGATATATAAGGGGTACTTTGACTTTAAGCAACTTAATTTCTACGCATATGTTAATATGTGCTACAGTTTTATATAAGTTTTATACTATAGCTATTTATAAATATCCAAAACCCCTTTTACCTAAAAATTACCTTTATATTATTATTATTACATTTAAGTTATAAAAAGCCTTCTTTTTATATAGAATAGTGCTTTTTTACTACAGTATTATCTATTAAGCTTTTACTGTAAGGTAAAGATGTAGATAGGGAGCTTAATAATGGAACAATAGGGTATATTATATAGATAGACGAATCCTTAAGGGAAAAGGAGGAGTCTATATGCAAGTAGGAAGGGTTTTCCCTAGGTATGTGTAGCACACATACCTTATAGGCAAGTCACCCCTAGGTTGCCTTAGGGTCGCCTATACCTTACAGCTATATAACTATCTACTTAGGTTTCACCTAATAATCCCCCCCCCCTAAAAGGGTTGTCCCTAATCCTTTATATACTTAAGCCTTAATAAAACCCTATAAAACCTTAATAAGAAAAAAAAATTGGAGGGGAAAGAGTGTCTTGATTTTATATATAGAGAGATAGGTAGTATATATACGCGGCACGAGGATACTAAGGAACTCTAACGATTAGTTAAAGTTATCTAATTAGTTAGATTTGCCTTACTAAAACTCCCCACATTTAACTAAGCTAATAGCGATTTTCTATTACTAGGATGGAAAATCCTAATTAGTCTATTTAGGGCTTGCCCAAATTTAGTAAACTATTAAAAAATATTCCAAAAGCTCGCTTGCGTAGGTAGGTCGCTAGTACCTTATAGGTAGGTTATAGGCTATTTATATACAGCCAGATTTATAGACGGCAAGACTATATACCCATTAAATCCATAGCTAACCCATACTTTAGCCTTATGCTATACCGGCGTAGCGCTATATATACTTTATGGGTAGGTTATAGGTTACTTATTGTCTGTATAAGTAGAGGTTGTAAATTGCATTACGCGCAGAGCGTATACGGCAGGGGCCGCATGGCGTAGCGTAGGTCACCTGACCACCTACGGCCCGATAGATAGCCCGACCTTTACTACCCCTTTCTTTCTCTTTTGGTAGACAAGATAGACACGAATAAACCAAGAACCAGAACTACTTATTATAATTGCAGTACCCCCCGGGTGATACCGACACTGATCAGTGATATCACAGATCAGAATCCGGTGTTATTACAAAGAGAGACAATACGCGATCGCTCCTACCAAGGCCCGTCGATCTCGTCGCGTTTGCTAAAGAGAACCCTTCCTACCAAGGCCCTGGGAACTTAAAGAACCGGCTCCTACCAAGGCTTCGTCCGGTTCGCGTCCATCACGCAAATCAATACCTAGTATGACCTCTTTACTGAGCGCTAGTATACCTAGCAGCGTCAGCAGCACCCCTACCTACACCACGATCTATACTAGTCAATTATGTCTAACATAGGAATTCAACGTCCGGACTAGGGCAACGGGATTACCCTAACTAATAAGACTACTGCAAAAGATATTACTAACTATATTAACTTCAAAATTAATGAGTATACTAAGCGCAACTTTAAGGATAAAAGCTTATGGGAATCATACCAAGAGGACTTTAACAATTTCGAGGTATAGACATTTAAGGACGCTCATAGGTCCGCAATTAAGGAACTCAAACAACTACTCTAACGTAATGGAGTATGGGTCTTTAATAAAAAGAGCAAGTTAGTACCATAAGTACTATACAATGTCGCCTATGAGGACGACCCTATGGAATGGTCAGATAAAGAAATTAAGCTATACATTAATAATAAAGGACCCTTTAATTTGTATATTATTAACCACCGTCTTAAATTACGTTTATTAACCCCCTTAACGTCACCTACCCCAACCCCAGCTGTCTTAAATGACCTCCCTACGGCCGAGCCCCCCTCATCTACGAATGTCACGGCTCCCCTAACAAACGTCACGGCTCCCCCTACGAACGCCACGGCTCTCTCTACAAATATTACGGCTTCCCCTATAAACGTCGCAGCTCCTTCTACAAAAGTTACAGCTACTATCAACTATAGTAGAGACTTAGCAACCCTAGTAAAGATATATACGGAGGAAAGCAAATACAGTAGAGAGGATAATAACTTTAACTGCAAGCTTATGATTTTCAACGACCTTTGTAACAGAGTTGGTATACTACAAGAGGCAAAAATTAAAGGCTTTCCGATAATGCTATATAGTATTGCTCTTAACTTCTACTATAAGAACAAGGCAACCTATACTACCTTTAACAGTATCTGTAACGCTATACGTAACTACTTTAAAGGACTAGAATATAAGCGTGGAGTTCTAATAAAGTGGAACGCTATAACTCTTAAGACAGTAATGATAAAGAGTAAGGGCAAGTCTATAGAGGACTGCCTATAGCTACTGCTTAACGACCTCCGTCATTTATAGCATGGTCTCGACGCTAACCTCCGCAACAACGATTTCCTATATAATAAGCTTATTATCGCTTGTTAAGACGTTACTGCTTACTAGATAGCTTGCTCTAACCCACCTACTACACTCACCAGCCTTATAAACAGCCTACAATCGTCAATTGTCACCTACGGAAAGATTAATAGTACTATAGGACAACCCACTAATGTGTTCTTATAGCCTACAGAACAGCCTGCTAACGTATTCTTTACTAACCGTTGCTACTACCAATTAATATCTCGACCAAGTTCATTAAATAACCGTTACGGTAATAATAACACCAGGACGTGCTTTATGTGTAAGAAAGGAGACTGTTGGTTAACTAGACACACTAAAGAAGAACGTAACAAAGTAAGAGAAGGATTTAAAAGACGTGTCCACCAGTACCTTGTGGATAATAATATTAATAATTTCAACAAGGATACAATTCCGACTACCACTAGCGGCAATTTCTTCTATAACGACTATGGTGTTGAGCACTTTATAACTTTAAATGGGCTAATACTAATTAAAACCGCTAAGAATATAGTTACATCTATAAACAATAATGCCTTTGTCTACGGCCTTACTGGTAGTATAGAACCTGGTAGTACGGAACCTAGTACAGCAAGGAGTAACAATAAGGGTAAGAGCACCACCTACTTCTGCAATGATAACAATGATGACGTTAATATAGAGAACCTTACTGTTAATATCAACTTCCTTAACTGTCATTTTAACAATAACGGATAGGACTTAGCCCTTCCACCTATTTTCCCCTATGGTCTGCGATAGCTTTATAACTATACCTTCTAAAGCCGTCACACCTTCGGTTCTAACTTCAACTACGCTTTATCACAGGACACCCCGGTAATACCTTGTACGCACTTACCTGTTTCCACCGCGATATCCGTAATGTTTACGATATCCGCAATATCCGCAATATCCGTAACGATATCCGCAACGTCTGTAATATCCGTAATATTCGCAATACCTAAGACATCCGCGATTCCTGCCCCAAGCACCTGTTAACCTAGTAACCAAGTTCCCGATATATACTTCTTCTTTATACTTTCTTACCTTCTTTCTTTTTGTAAATGTCGCCAGTGTCTGTATAAGTAGAGGTTGTAAATTGCATTACGCGCAGAGCGTATGCGGCAGGGGCCGTATGGCGTAGCGTAGGTCACCTAACCACCTACGGCCCGATAGATAGCCCGACCTTTACTACCCCTTTCTTTCTCTTTTGGTAGACAAGATAGACACAAATAAACCAAGAACCAGAACTACTTATTGCAATTGCAGTACCCCCCGGGTGATACCGACACTTATATATAGCCAGATTTATAGACAGTAAGGCTATATACCTATTAAATCCGCCGCTAACCTATGCTTTAGCCTTACGCGTTATCTATATAGCATATACGTAAAATAGTGTATAAGTTATTAGTATAGGTTATTACTAGTAGGTTACTAGTAGGTTATAGACCTTGGTTAAATAGACCCTAGTTAAATAAACCCTAGTTATAAACGGGCCTATTCTCTAATATAATAATCTGCTAAGCTAGTATAGATTAGCAGACTAGGTCTAAGAAGGGTGCGTTTTAAATTAAGCTTTATTACTGGTATACGCCATAGCCTTACCTATAAGTTGCCTATAAGTTGCTAGCATAGCTAGGTTGCGTTAGAGTATAGCTTATATAGGATATTAATTGTCTAAACAAGGTTGTCTGTAACTAATTAGGTTAGTTACGTAAGCTAAGCGAGCTTAGGAAATCCACTAAACTCCATCTATAGAATAGGAGAATTAATAAGTATTAATTAAAATCAGTTACTACCCCTACACTATTATAATAGCAATACATATTACCGGAAGTGATACCAACACTAATTAGTAATTATAGATTAGGAGACATATTATCTACAAAGAGAGACAAGCTTGATTAGTCCCTGCTTATAGGCCTCTACCAAACCCATTTGCTAAGGAGTATTAGTTAATATATATTTAAAGAACCAACCCCCTAATAGGCCCTTAATTCTTTACACATAGTCCTTAGGTACTTAAAGAACCGACCCCTTAACAGGCCCTTGGTTTGCGTCCATTACACACTCTAAAAGGCGTTAGATACTTAAGAAACCAACCCCCTAACAGGCCTTTAGTTTTGTATTTATTACGCGTTTTAAAACCTAAAAACCAAAAACTTAACAAGATAAAAAACCTTAGTTTGCGTCTATTACGCGTTTTAAACCCTATAACTATTATACAAACTTACCCGTTATTATAAGAACCACTATAACGGATATTAGGTAATAAGTTAGAGAAGGATAGAAGAAGTAGGGCAGAGGAATTAATATAGACTCCAATAACATTGATATTATAGATATTAATAACTTTATATAGTTTAAGACCTTAGAATATAAGGTCTATAACTTTAAAGACAATAAACTATAGGAAGCCTATAAGGATAATTTCCAGAACTTTACAGTATAAATCTTTAAAAACTGCAACCAGATATATATTAGAAAGCTTCAATTACTCCTATAGACTAACAGCGTATAGGTAAGAAAGTATAGGAACGCCATAGTTCCCAAATTGCTATTTAACACCCTATGGGAATAAAAACCTATAGAGTGGACTAAGCTTAAGATTAAAGAGTACATAGCAGCTAAAGGGAAGTTTAATTTAGGACAAATCGACTACCTCCTTAAGAACAACTTCGCTAGTGCTAGTACTAGTACTAGTACTACCAAAAATCTAATCTTATAAACTACCATTAAAACCCTAACCCTAACCTCACTAACCCTATAACAACCTATCTCGTTAATATAACCCACCTTATTAAACTAGGGTTTTGGCAAGGAGTTAACAAACCTTATAAAGATATATATAGAAGACAACAAGTATAGTAGAGAAGATAACAACTTTAACTTTAAACTTACTATCTTCTATAACCTCTACAGCAGAGCTAATGTACCTTAAGAAGCCAGGGTTAAAGCCTACCCTATAATACTATACGGCTTAGCACTTAACTATTACTATACTAACCTTAAGAACATCACTATAACCCTTTTATTTAACCAAATCTGCAATACTATACGCAATTACTTTAAGGGACCTAAGTATAGGCGTGGCATACTAGGGCAATAGAACTTAATAACCTTAAGGTCTATAATAAGTAAAGGCGAGAATACTAGAAAATTAACCTTAGACTACCTATAGTTGCTTATTAAAGAACTAAGACACCTCTAGTATGGTCTTAACCCAGACCTATATACTAATAAGTTCCTCTATAACAAACTTATTAACGCTTGCTAGGAGTTACCAGCTTATTAATATACCTGCTTTAAACCTTTGGATAGTCTAACTGGCTTAATTAATAACCTACAATCTTCTATTACAACTTTTAAAAAGTTAAATAATAAGAACCCCTAAGCTTTCTTTACTAACTGCCGTTACCATAAGTAGTACCCCCAGCCATTATCTTAACTACATAATAGACTACCTAACTAATATACACTACCTAAGAAGCGCTGCTTTGTCTACTATAAGGAAGGTTACTAGTTATCTAAACACTTAAGAGAAGAACGCGATAAATTAAAGAAGAAGTTTAAGGATAGATTTAACCGCCGCTTTAATAGACATGCTAAGTAATATATCACTAAGTATAAGGGAATAGATTATAATAATAAACTTAATTTAAAATCTGTTGGTGACGTAATAGAAGCTCTTATAATTAATATTAAGTTACTACTAGCATCCTCAACCCAGGAATAGACTAAATTATTTCTTACCTTTTTTAGAACAATATAGTACGAAGGAGCCATTAATACTATAACTAACTTAACAGACCGATCCTTTACCTATATAATTACTAGCACCAACCCAACTGCTTACCATAATAACTCGGACCTATTCGCCTATATTACTACCAGCTAATATACCTCCAATAAGTTCTATAGAGTGATGATTAACACCGGAGCTTTAAAGAGATTAATAGTAGGTTATAGATAATACCTTACATACAGGAAGACCTATAATACTATTATTAATACCTTAAAGGCCGGCGCTATTAATGTCTAGTTTAGCATTGGCTCTACCCCTTCTATTAGTTCCGTTATAGTTAATACACTAGTTAGCAATGTTGAGTTTTATATTATAAAGGCCGATATACCCTTCCTACTATATCTTGCAGATATGGATATACTAAAGGTCTATTATAATAACCTTAAGAACGTCCTAGTTACCCCAACAAAATCAATACTAGTGGTTTGCCAATTCGGTCACCCCTTTTTATTATAGGAAGAGTTACTATGGTTATTTATAACCTACTTATTTAATTAAAACCCTTGCTACCTGACCACCACTAAACTCCGCCAACTCCACCGTCACTTTAGATACCCATTGGCAGATAAGCTGTATAAAGTATTAGAACGCTCTGGCCATAATAATATTAATAAGTAGGTTATTAACTATTTTACCAAGTACTATTCCTACTACTAGAAATACGGCAAATCTTCTAAATGGTTTAAGTTTACATTATAAGAAGACCAAGACTCCAATTTTAACTATTCTATCTTTGTTAATATTATGTATATTAACGGAAACCCTATCTACTATATTATTAACAAAGCTACCAGATTTTAAGCCGCAAGATGGCTACGCAATATCTCTATAAAACATACATAGGATATCCTATAACTATGCTGGATTAATACCTATATTAGACTACCTAACTACATTACCCATAACGCTGGGAAGAACTTTGTAAGCAAGGAGTTTTGACAGCACGCTATAGCAATGGCCATATTAACCAAGAGTGTTCTAGTGGAAGCTCACTGGTCTATCAGAATGGTAGAAAGAGCTTATCTAACCCTACACCGAGCATACTAGATTGACTTTATTATTACACTTACGGACAAAAATAATAAGGCTAATATCCTCCACTGGTTATCTATTAAATGCAAGCGAGTTATACGAAGTGTCTTGGCATCTAAATTATATGGAATGGCCTATGGATTTAACACTAGAGCTGCAATTAAAGCAACTATTGAGAAGATCCTATAACTCGAATGACTGCTGCTTATCCTTTGTACCAATTCAAAATCTCTATATAACTGCTTAGTTAAACTCAGGACAATATAAGAGAAACGACTTATGGTTAACCTAATGTGTTTATAACAATTATATAAGAGAAGAGAGATAGTAGAGATTAAATAGATTAACGGGGGCAGTAACCCTATAGACGCTCTAATAAAATTAAAGCCTTGCTAGGCGTTAAAGGACCTAATTAATATAAATATATTTAAGCTATAAGTTACCAAGTGGGTAGAGAGAGGAGAAGACGTTAAAGTAGGAATAGAGAGCGTAAAGACGCAAGGCTAGCCGCCAAGGCGCTAGTACTAAGCGAGCCAATAGCGATTTTCCATCCCGGGTGTTAGCGACTCAGTCAATCGAGGCACAAGCACGGCAAGAGGGACGCGCAAGCCTGTACAATTGGTAGTCTATAAACGAGAATCCAAAGCTAGAGAAAGAAAAGGAAAGGAAGGGTAGCGCCGCTTGAGGTTTTATACGGTCGTCTAGTCACGTGGACTGCGACTGTCTAAAATAGTAAGAAACTGTCTGCGATTGTCCGCCACAATCCACCGTTTTCCACCAGCGCCGTAATATTACCCTCCCCTCCGAAAAAGCCTGCCCTTAGGCTTTGTATGTCCGTATTATATCCGTAGGGTATTCTTATCTTTATGCTTAATAGGTAGCTTATTATTTTTGCTATACTAGCACTCCATCCACTTATCTAGATACTTTGGGGGTCCTGGCTTATTAGGGTATTGGTTATAGAATTCTTTAAGCTTTTAGGGGCAACCTATAAAGTTCCAGGCGGGGTACTAGGTTAGGTCTAGGTTGTAACCTTTCCATTAGATACGGTATTTTAGCGTTCCTTATACTAGTTTATAGGCTAGTATTTTATTAACTTCCTATTTATCGTCGCTATTAACTTAAATCAGCAGTGGGGGCTCATTCTTTTGTCTAGGTAGTGGGTTATTTACAGCTTTCCGTAGCTTATCTGGTAAGAAAATATGGTGGACTTTAATCAAGTCTAGGAGCTTAACCTTATACAAGTTGCCTTCTTTATTAAGGATCTTATATAGTCCTGCCATTTTATAGTCTAGCTTATGGCTAGGCCGTTCTGTCTCCCAGTTCTTTATTATAACCTAGACCTTATTACCTATAGTGAAGTCAGGCTCGCGCCTGTGCTTGTTTGCCTACTGTTCTATTAATCTCTAGGCCTTTTTTAGATTTGTATAGGCTACTACCCAGGCTTCTTCTAAGCGTTTGGCGTATTGCTGGGCTTCCTTATAAGACAGTTTTTCGCGTACGGTCTGTGGGCCTTCTGGTCTATTCCAGTCAAAGCTAGTATAGGGTAAATATCCTATTTCTAGCTAAATAGGTGCAAATCCCGTAGAGTTATAGGGTAGGGTCGCCTGGGCGTAGTCTATTAGGGGTAGTAGTTCGCCCTAGTTGTCCTAGAAGTAGTTAACAAAGGGCCAGAGTCTCTAGTCTAAGTATTAATTTACAATCTCCATCTGACTATCTGTCTGGGGGTAGTATACTATAGAAAGCTTTAACCTAATACCTAGGATCCGGGTAAACTTATTCTAGAAGGCTGATATAAACTATAGCTTTTAATTGGATATAATAGTATCTAGTGGTCCGTAAATTTGGTAGACATAATAGATATATAGTTGGGCCACCTCTTTAGCATCAATATCCTTGTAACAGGGGATTAAGAATGGGCGCTTGCTAAAGTGGTTAACTAGAATTATAACTATATTATATCCGTTACGGTCCATAGGTAGCTCATAAAAGTCCATAGAGATATACTGCTAGGGGTGTTCTAGTATCGGGAGTGGTTTTAATAGCCCTAGGGTCTTGTCTCGCGGAATTATAGACCTATAGTAGTCGTTATAGTTCCGTATATAGCGGTTAATATCTATAACCATTCTGGGCTAGTAGTAGCGGTTGCCAATAATCCTATAGGTCTTATTTTTTCTGGGGTGGGCTATAGAGACCTAGGTATATACTTTAGTAATAAGTTAAGTCTGTAAGTTCTATTTTTTTGCTACTACTAGCTGTTCCTAATGCTTAAGTAATCCATTTTCAAGGGACTATGGGTTGGTAATATTCTTTGCCTTTTTATAGTACTCCTGTAGAGAAGGGGCCGTATGGTTTATCTATAGCAATTTATTAATTAAGTTAAGTCCTAAAGGGTTAATAGGATATATCTTGGCGCCTAAGGAGTCTATACTTAGTTCTACCTATATCCGGGGGTTAAGGTGCTCTGGTTATAGTAGTGTTTAGGTCTATAATAAGATCTTTATAGCCGTCTAATTACCTAGGTCTTATTCACGCCTTATAAGAGCATCCGCATGGTTCATAGCGCCTAGTCTATATATAATTAAGAAGTAAAACTGAGATAGGATATCTACCCAGCGTACCTACCGGGCCGTAAGGGCCTTAGTTATTATAAAGTATTCTAGTGTAACGGGACTAGCCTAGTTACAGTAGGAATGTCTCGGTAAAACACTCGACAAGATAAACTTGACGCTTTGACCGAATTCTGCTGAATTCTGCCAGCTTAATCGACTTCTGCCAAGTTCTGCCAGATCAATCGAATTCTACCGAAGTCCGTCCGCGTGCGTATGTGCGTACGTATTGACCAAGACCCCTAACTATTTAATTACAAGATTCTCTGGTTATTCCCTTCTCTTCTTTACGCAACGTCTTGTTCTCTTAAAAAGCTATATACCCTTAGATTTAGATAGAATTTATATTATTCCTTTAAATCTTCCCTAAAGCCTCTTCGCGCCCTAACATTATGTTGCGTTAAAAATAACTATTATTAAAATGGCAAACAAACCCAAATCCTCTTTGATAACTATAAGTATTATATCCCTAGTTAGGGAACAGTTAACCATAATACAACAGTCCTTTATGGATGCCTTAGCTTAGCAGCGGGCTGCACTAGAAGCCTAGCATTAGCGATTAATAGAAGCACTCTATAAAGAACTCCATAATATCTAAGCATTTACGTTAGAGACCCTAACACCGCCTATAAATAAAATTAATATAACTGTATCTAAACCTGGCCCGTTAAATACAAACCCTAAACTAGTAATGGTAGCTTAACCTATACCTATAACGAACCTAGTACCTGCCGCGAAATTAGAAAAGCTTCCTAACCCTCTAATATTTAATAGAAATTAAAATAACCTATATCCCTTTATAACCAAGCTCCATCTTAAACTTTTAATAAACTATAACCGATACCCTACTAAAGCTAGTAAGGTTAGCTATAGAATATCTTATTTAAGCAAAGATGCTGTATAAACCATAGACCCATTCTTCTGTAATGGCACCTTCGTTAATTTCGAAACCTTCGTCTCTCTGCTAGAACGAACATATAATAACGCCAGCCATAAATATACCGCTGTTACCAAACTTAAAAACCTATAATAACGGAACTGAGACTTTACAAGCTTCTTTTTAGAATTTTTAGGCCTTATTAGCGAACTGGATTAAAATAAAGCCGCTAGAGTTACTGCTCTTTAATAAGCTATTTCAGATAAAATCAGAGCATAGTTAGTAGGTAGGGAACTGCCAAAGGACCTACCCAAATTTACTATAATATGTCAACGAATTAATAAGGACCTTTAATATAATAAACAGACTTATTCTCTAAAGCTAACTACACCTCATGTTTAAAGCTCTACGAAACTAATATATACCCTAAAGCGCGACCCTTCTCTAAAACCTATGCACGACCCTATGGACCTTGACGCCACTCAATTCTACGCACCCTTAGGAACTAATAAACAAAGAACTTAAGCCGCAAATAGAGAATACTTTAGATGTGGTAGAAAAGGATATATCTAAAGGAATTACCGAACTTACCCTTTTAAAAAAGTCCGCTGTAGTTCCTCCTGGTCTTTAAATTGCACCCACTCCTTAAATCGCACTCGTTCTTTAAGCCGTACTTACTTCTTAACTTGTACTTATTCTATAAATTATACCCAGTTGTTATAAAGCATCTTACCCTTAGCTAACTTGGAAAACGAATCATTCTAGGGCTAAGTCGCGCCTTAAGACAAGAAGTGGAAGAGTATAAGTGTCTAGGCTCTTTTAGCGCTGATATATAATATAACTCCCTTAATATACTTAGCGAAATTTAAATACTTAGAAAGTAGAAGGAGGTATAAATTCTTATAGACAGCGGAGCCACTAGTATGGGCTTTATTAATACGAACTACGCAAAAACCCAACGCCTAAATTTAAAGAAACTTAATAAGCCCTAAGGCCTATAAGGCTTTAACAGCAAACCCTTAATATATAGCGAATTAACACACTACGCTCTTATAAAAATATGGATAGGCGAACACCTTAAATATATTTCCCTATTTATAACACCCCTAAAGCAATATAAGATGATACTTAGACATAGATGGCTAAAATAACACAACCCTTTAATTAGCTGGGTTAAAGAAACACTAAAGTTCCATACAACCTACTACTAAAGTTATTGCTTAAAAACCCATTTGCCCTATAAATATATATATAACTATTCAAATTTAAAATAATATAAATTACCCTTACCACAAACCTTAAACTAATATGATAAAGCTACAACTGCCGATTACAGTAAATAATGTAAAGATGTTACGTTAAAACCTCTTAAAATTTATATAATATAGGCCATACCCTTTATCTTATTAGCAAAAAGATGAGATCATAAAATCTTTGCTATAACTATAGAAGACATTAAAAAAGCACTAGAACTAAAATAGTATATTAATCCTCAACCTCTTGTACCTAAAGAGTACTATAATCTAATTAACGAGTTTAAAAAACGATTTATAAACCAACTAGCCCCACACCAAAATAAGCATGATTTTAAGATAGAACTTAAGCCTGGTATAACACTAAAGTTCGGTCCGCTATACGGTATATCACGAGAAGAACTGCTTATAATACAACAATACCTCAACAAGCATCTAGAAAAAGGATTTATTTGCCCTAGTTAATCTCTATTCGCCTTACCTATACTATTCATTAAAAAGCCAGGAGGAGGCTTAAGATTTTATATTAATTATTAAGCTCTAAACGCAATTATGATTTAAAACTAATATCCGATTCCCCTAATTTAAGAAACGCTTAACCGTTTAGCAAAGGCACGGTACTTTATAAAGCTTAACATAGTCGCTGCCTTTAATAAAATCCATATACATAAAGGAGATGAGAAGTACACAGCTTTTTGTATACAATAGGGACTCTTTGAATACCTAGTAATGCCATTTAGCGTAAAAAACGGTCCTGGTATGTTTTAGTAATACGTTAACGATACACTTTATAAATTCCTTAATATATTTGTTACCGCGTATATTAACAATATCTTAATCTACTTGTCCTTACTTTCTAAATATTGGAAATACGTTAGAATGGTTCTTAAACGCCTACAAAATGCAGGCTTATAATGTAATATTAAGAAATATAAGTTCCACACGTCCGAGGTTATATACTTAGGCTTAATTATATCCTATAACGGAATTAAAATGGACCCTAAGAAAGTTGCCGTAATTATAAACTAGGGAAGCCCTAGCAATATATAAGACGTTTAAGGATTTTTAAAATTTGTAAACTTCTATTATTAATTTATTAACCACTTCTTAGAAATTGCCCAGCCATTAGTAAACCTAACAAGAAAGAATATAAAATTTAAATAGACCACTAAATATAAATAAGCTTTTAACGACCTAAAGCATCGTTTTATGACTGCTCCAATTCTTGCCTACTTTAACCCTAACCTTGAATGTATTATTAAAACAGATTCGTCTAATTATGCACTAGGAGGAGTGTTATCGCAATATAATAAGAACAGTGAGCTACGTCTAGTAGCCTTTCTCTCTTAGAAACTCGCCCCTGCTAAATTAAACTACGAGATATATGATAAGGAACTGCTTATAATTATTAAATGCTTTGAACAATGGCGTTCTAAGCTTAAAGGATCGTTGTTCCCAATACGCGTATTAACGGACTATAAGAACCTGCAGTACTTTATAACTATAAAACAATTAACGCAGCGCTAAATTCATTGGGCCGAATACCTCTTATAATTTAACTTTAAGATTATATACTAACTAGGTAAACTTAATCAGAAGCCTAACGCATTAATATGACAATTATAGGACCTACCTGCGAACGCTTTGGACGAACGGATTATAAATTAATTACAGATCTTACTGCCCCCTAAACGTTTTGAAAAGCTATGTCTTATATTCCTAGATGCGGAACTTAACAGAAATAAATTAGAAGTTAATAAATAGGAAATAGAAATTAATAAGCTAATAGAATACAAATATAAGAATAATATATGGATAATAGATATAATAAAAGCAATTTAAACAGGAAAATAATAGTATAAGGATATTATACTCGCTGAATGCGAAATTCGAAACAATTAATTATACTATTAATAGAAGATGGTAGTTCTAAATTCCAAACCTTTATAATTTAAGATACTTAATTTTATATACAACTTCCCTATAGCAGGGTATCCTGGCCGTATAAAGACCTATAAGATTATTTAATGAGCATACTACTGGCCTATAATGCACAACTATGTACAAAAATACGTTTGAGCATGCAGGATATACGTATATAAAAAGACCTCTTATATAAAGAAGTAAGGAGTACTTTAACCGCTACCAATTCTAATATAAAGATAGCGCGATATCTTAATTAACTTTATAGTCAACTTGCCTAGCAGTAATGGGTTTATAAATATTATAGTAGTTATTAACCGCCTTATAAAAATGTAATATATAATTCCCATGGACTTAATTAATATAATATTAGTAGCCGAATGTTTTGTTAAGTATATCTTTAAGCTACACGGACTTCCTAACTTAATAATATCTAACTGTAGAAGCTAGTTTGTTTTAGACTTTTAGTAAGCTCTATATAAACAATTAAGTATTTAAACACAACTCTTAACTGCATTTTATCCGGAAACAGATAGTTAAACCGAAATTATAAACACGATTATAGAACAATACCTATAAATATACTACTCCTACCTGCAAGACAACTAGGAAAAATGGCTGCCTTTAGCTAAGTTTACTGCGAATAATATAATAAACGTATTAACAGGCATGACGCCGTTCTACGCGACCTACGGATAAAACCCTTAACTTGGATTTAAACCATGACCTAAAATTAATATAATAGGACCCACAATTAAACGGATCCAGTTAATTAACGTGTATAACTTCGCTGATTAAATAAAGCAGTTAATAGAACTATTACAAAGTAAATTAACGTACGCTTAAACGGTACAGGAATGGCATGCGAACAAAGAACAAGCTCCCATATAGGACTTTAAGGAAGGTAATATAGCTTACCTAAATACACAAAACATATGGACTTAACGGCCCTTAAAGAAACTCAATTGGAAGTTTGTGGGGCCGTACTAAATTAAGAAGAAACTAAGCCTATACGCCTATAAGCTTAAACTGCTAACTGAGATGAAAATATACCTAACGTTTTATATAAGCTTGTTGCAACCTTTAAAAGATAATCCTATAACTTATAAAGTACTACCGCCACCTCCCGTAATTGTTGATAATGGTAACGGTTCTTACTTTATTAACTTAATTAACGATATGCGATAAAAACCACAATCTAAACAATTTAAACTTCTTGTTAAGTGGGAAGGATATAAAACACGAACCTAGAAAACCTATAATTAGATTAAGGCCGACGCGCCTTCCCTAGTAAAAGAATTCCATAAGGACTATCCTTTGCGGCCTACTCTAGCTAGATGGATATAACATAAAGGCAAATAACTACCACCTAACATAAATACACGAAACTCGAATTTAAAAAGAACTTAAAATAAGTTATAACGTTTATAACGCGATTATGTAACACGCAAGATGTCAAGGAACTTTAACCAGCGGTTAAAGTTGTCTGATTGGTTAGATCTGCATTGCCAAAACCACCACCTAACGCAAAAATACAATATATGATAAAAAAAATTATAAATTCTTAACTAAATTGAATTATTTTAAACCTTTGGCTAAAGGGGGGGTACTGTAACGGGACTAGCCTAGTTATAGTAGGAATGTCTCAGTAAAACACTTGACAAGATAAACTTAACGCTTTAACCGAATTCTGCCGAATTCTGCCAGCTTAATCGACTTCTGCCAAGTTCTACTAGATTAATCGAATTCTACCGAAGTCCGTCCGCGTGCGTACGTGCGCACGCATCGACCAAGACCCCTGACTATTTAATTACAAGATTCTCTGGTTATTCCCTTCTCTTCTTTACGCAACGTCTTGTTCTCTTGAAAAGCTATATACCCTTAGATTTAGATAGAATTTATATTGTTCCTTTAAATCTTCCCTAAAGCCTCTTCGCGCCCTAACATCTAGGGCCTTATAATCTAAAACTACCTTAATAGGCTTAGGGGTCCCCTCTAGCTATATACACCAGTGCTAAAAGCTAGAGATAATAGCCAGCATTTCTTTATTATAGATGTGGTAGTTCAGCTTAGCATCTATTATAGTCTTTAAGTAGTATGCAATAGGGTGCTATTCTCCGTCTAGTTACTTCTAGGAAAAAACACCGGCTATCGCGCTATCTAAGGCATCAGTTTCTAGCATTAAGGGCCATTTTAGGTTAAAGTGGGCGAGTAGGGGAGCTAATACTAGCCGTTTTTTAAGCTTATTAAAGGCCTGCGTATATATAGCGTCAAAATAGAAGGGCTGGTCTTTCCTAGTAAGACGGTTAAGAGGCCAGGCGATCCTGCTATAGTTCTTAATAAAGCGTTGGTAGAAGTTACAGAAGCCTAAAAATAATTATACCCCCTTTATAGTCCGTGGGGGTGCCCACCAGTTAATTACGGCCGTTTTCTCTGGGTTAGCCTTAACTCCGTCTATACTAATAATAAAACTTAGGTACTTTATACGCTTAACACTAAATTCTAAGTTCTTAATATTGGCCTGGAGGCCAGCCTCGCGGAGCCATTATAAAACTTTATAGACGTGCTCCTTATGTTCCAGCTTGTTTTTAAAGTAAATTATAATATTATCTAGGTAGGCCGTATAGAAGTTATTAAGGTAGTTAAAGAGTACATTATTTATATACCGCTGGTACGTAGCCGGTCCGTTAGTTAGTCTAAAAGGAAGTACTTTGCATTTATATGTTCTATAACGGGTCTAAAATATAGTAAGATCTTCTAATCCAGGGTTTATCCTAATTTGGTAAAAAGCCTAACGGATATTAAGCTTAATAAAGATCTTAGCTCTACTTATTTAGGCTAGAGTCTCCTTAAGTAAGGGCAGTGGATAGCGGTCCTTATGGGTTATATTGTTAAGTTTATGGTAGTTAATGCAGAAACGAAGTCCTCCATTTGGCTTTTTAGCAAAGAGAATAGGCGAGTCAAAAGGGGCTTAACTAGGCTTAATAAAGCCCTTATTTAGGTTATTAATAAGATACTACTTTATAGCCTATAATTCAGCAGTAGACTGCTAATAAAGGGGGCTATAACTAAGGGTGTCTTCCTTGTTTGGCTCAATCTCAATCTTGTAGTTGTACGGTTGGTGAGGTGGGAGTATATCAGACACTACCTTAGAGAATATATCCTTGAATTTCTGGTATTAACGGGGCAGTTTCTGTTCTACTAGCTCCTTATCTATAAGCTTACTTTCCTGTCCGCTAAGCTCGCTTTTCTTTTCCTTAATTATTTAATCAATTTCATATAAGCTGGTAGTAAAGGCAATAGTATTAGGTTGAACTAAGTTTTAGTAGAATCCTACGGCGCTAATGCAGCAGATATTAACTGGGGGAAGGTCTATAGGTTTCTTTACAGACTTTTATTAGGCCGTATTTTGCGGTATAGGGTTTATAGTCTTCCTTAGCTTATATTTCATTTTCTATAAGTTATCCTTCCAGTCTATTAGTTTAGTATGGCGTCTAGTATTCCTAGCCTTTCTTTATAGCTGCGTAGGGCCTAAGTTCTCCGTAGGGGACTTAGCTAGGTCACTACTGATTTCCTAGATCTCTGGTATGGGTGGTATAACATAGGTGGTCTGGGGGCGGCGTAGTATATAAATCCATTACGGATTAAGCTGTATATCTTTCTTAAAGGCCTAGTCCCTACGCATAGCATCGGCCTAGTAAATAGTATTAATCTAGGGCTATATAAGGTTCTCCATTGTAATACTAATTTCTTTTATAAAGGAAGGGGTTAGGGGTAGGGATTTAGGCCAAATAAGCCGTCTACTCCATACGTTAAGCTGTAAGCCTAAATAGGCTAGCCATTTTCTTTCTAAGATTATATCATGGCTTCCTAGGTCTATAATAAGAAAGGGGACGTTATACTACCTTTATCTATTAACACGGAGGTAGATCCGTAAGATAGTTATAATAGGTAGTCCTATCCGTCCATTATACCCGCGAATAGGGACTAGTTTAGGCAGTTCTTTAAGAGGCGCATTTAAAAACTTAGCTAGCTTTACGGCGCACTAGGTATCTATTAAGGCAAAGGCATTTGCTCTAGAGTTAGCTAAAGCGGAGGTTAAAACTTAATATCTATTATAAAATAAAGTATAAGGGATAGTGCAGCTTCTTCTACTAACTAGCCA
>Ga0307507_10002499_pt1 | contig 38395 bp, 55 predicted proteins | sample 7_EM_MG_FD_207223 | JGI IMG/M metagenome (GOLD analysis project Ga0307507, IMG submission 207223) | Populus trichocarpa ectomycorrhiza microbial communities from riparian zone in the Pacific Northwest, United States - 7_EM | ecosystem: Host-associated > Plants > Roots > Unclassified | place...
GCTACAGTAGAATAAGCATCCGACTCACTGCAGGTGGATTGACAACAAATTGTTGCGGTGGTGCTGGAGGCGGCTGTTGTGATTGATACGTGGGCGAAACCTCAGCTGACGGATTTTGTTGGTTAATGTAAGGATTTCGGAACGTGTTGGCCGCTTGAGACTGTGCTTGTGCAGTGTAAGCTTGATGCTGTGCGAGATGATGGTTGTACGAAGCAGCATCTGTGTAAGCTCTGGTTCCTTTGGGTTGTGAGGGAACGAGACCACCGTATGGACGCTTAGGATCAGTTCCAGACGACGTTAAAACGGAGAGGCCATCCGGCTGAGAAACTTATTACTATATAAGACAGAAATGGGTGAAATAAATACATACAATGAAGGGTTTCGTAAATTTCTCTCCAGTAATAAAAGGATGGAGCCTTGCTTGCTGAGGTGTCCAGCGTGTCACAGGATTCAAGTTCAGAAGACCTTGACAAAAATCAATGAACGCAGCCCGGTTATTGAGTTCTATCCACGGTTATCTGAGAAATATTATCAAACAGACAAAGTAAAAGCCTACCTTTGTCAATTTCCTGGGTCGAGCGTGAAGACTTTGACGCGGGCATCGGGGCTTGGTTGATAATTTCTGGTAAAGAATTCGCTTTGAAATACTGCTTTCCGGGCTGCTCATTCGTGTTATGCTCCCGTGAGTATTGTTCTATGCCTTTCAGGCGGTACTTCTTCTCGTTTTGGTGGAGATGCGGATTCCAAACATCGAAGGAGTCGAAGAATTGAGCAGCTTGTTTTCCGGTGTTCAGCATGCTTAATGGTGGTATACTATACCAAGAAAACTTTCAGAATGACCTCGACATGGTCGGAGAAACATACCCTAGCATCTCAATGATGCGAGTCAATTGGTTGTACTCGCTGGTTCCAGGGAAAAGCGGTAAACCGAGGAAGAGTTCTACTGCAATGCACCCAAGAGACCACATGTCAATGGCAGTGTGATATGGCATGCCAAGAAGGACCTCAGGGGAACGATAGAAACGCGACTGAATATAAGTGTACACCGTTTGTCGTTCATGGCATGCTGAACCAAAGTCGATTACTTTGATTTGTGGAGATTGTAGACTAAGGAAGCAGTGGTGAGGTTGATATTACAAGAAAAACATCAGCGGACTTACGATTTCAACAAAATATTCTCCGGCTTGAGATCACAATGAATAAGGCGGGCTTCCTTCAAAACTGTCAAGGCATCAAGAAGTTGTGCCATGAAAACCTTGACAAGTTGTGTGCTCAAGCCTTGGAACTGATTTTGTTTGATAAGTTCGTATAGATTCGATGAAAGCAACTCGAAAACGAGGCACAGGTGACTTCGGTGGATGAATGAGTCACGAAGTCGCAAAATGTGGTGTTCGTCATTGGGGTCACACTGTTTGTTAAGCTGCGGATAAAAGTTAGAGTGCAATGCTACGGCTCGGAGGGGATACACACCAATTCTAAGATGGTCACTTCCATCATGCTTTGATTGAAATATGCCGGCTTATTTTTGACCACCTTCACTGCAACAATCTCGTGTGTTTTCATGTTCTGGCATTTGACAACTTGACCAAAAGTTCCCTGTCCCAGAATATCAAGAATGAGGTACCTTTGACAAGTGTCAGCAAGGGATCAATCTCAATTAAAATAGCATACTTGTGACCATCCTCGGTGCCCAGCCAATCGTTGACATATAATATATAGTCATAGTCGTCATTGTCATAACCGTCATTATGCGCTGGTTTACTGGGCTTCGTCAGCACGCGTCTCGGGTTGTGAGTTGACTCGTAGTGGAATTGTGGGTTGCAAATGCGATACGTCTCCACGATGTTAGTGGTTAATTGTCGCAGTGGCTAAGAGGGAGCATTGAGGTAAGTACGGATATGACACAGAAAAGTCAAAAAACACACAGAAAGGTAGGTCCCGTCCTGAGCCATTCGCCGTGCCGCAGGTGGGGCATCAAGCTTTGGCTGAAGATCATGCAATGTCCTCACATGACGAAATCCGACGGGTCTACGTTTCGGAGGGCTGTCAACGACCATGGGTTGGTCATGTGGATAATAATGAGGGCCATGTGTTACAGCTGAGCCAAGACTTGAATTCGGAGACAGTGTTACACTCCCAGCCCCATATGACAAAGGTGTTGAAGGTGTTGACAATGAGGATTTCATGCTAATAGTTTTTGTACTTAGATGTGGTTGTATTGATGGGTGAGGACTTGAAGTTTCCATAGCATAGGGTGTCGAATAATTGCCAGAAGGGTAAGTATTACTGGAGGGCTGAGAAGGATAAGATGTCGATAAAGGGGGAGTAGCATTCTCTGTTTTGACTTGCGAATGACTACGATTGTGAGTTTGAAATGGTGGAGGGTGAGGTCGTTGGTCTACTCCGTAAGAATAGGAGGAGGTCGTTGTTGGCGAGTACTGGGTCTGCTGTGAATAGTCAAGCGGCGAGGCGGAGATGGGCGTATTTGGAATGCGGAGAGGAGATCGACCTCCACGATTGGCATTAGATTCCTGTTGCCCAGTTTGCAGACGTTTTGGGGGGTTGGATGAAGAACCATTATAGTATATGTCGGTATACGCCTCATTTGAAGCATTCGGCCCACCTCCTGAAAGGGATTGAGGCGGATAACCTACGCTTGGGGAATAAAAGTAGTTGTTGGGCAACGGCTGTTGCTGCCGTGAGCTCGCAATCGCGTGATTATCGGAATTCAATGCGCCTTCAAGATCGTCTTGCGGATGGCGTCGAAGACGGGTAGCTGCGAACGTGCTTCCGGCGCTGGCACCCAAGGACGTGCTACGACTCAACTGGCTCTGCCCGCCAGAAGAATATGGTGAGAGGCTTGCTCCGAATTGTTGTTCTTGCTCGACTAACTGAGAGATACGGGGTTGTTTGGTCGGAGGGACCGTGCCCTGGTAAACTGGCTGGATCCGCTGCGACGATGACTGCGGCGGCGGTGGCGGTGGACCTGGATAGAGATAAGGGGACTGGGTAGCATGGGGTGCCTGAGCTGAGGATGAAAGAGGGTCGACTTGAGTTTGCCAACGGGGTAGATCGTAACTTTCGTTTGAGTCCTGCATGTAGAGTTCAGATTCGGACATGCTTCAAATTGCTCGAATAAAAAGGTTGACGCCGTTCTCTGTTCTCCTTTGCAATCGACGATAAATGTGCCCGGACAGAGGCACTGGACAACGTGCAGAGCAACGAGCAGGGTTGCGGCAAGATGACAGATGGCGGTCAGAAGATGAGCGAGCGGTTCAGGGTTGGCAATCATCGATTCAGGTGCTCGCAACCACCACCACACATTTTACATATTTCACTGCACTATGATATCACAATCTTTTCTAATGTCTCTACGATACCCCTTTCTGCCTCAAACACAAGCTGTTCGCCCTGTCCAAGGGTGAGCGGAAGATCAACAGCTAAAAAGATTTGTTTTCGAAATCGCTTTGCTGACACGATTCATTTGAACACCAAACAAAAGGAATACGTGACGAGGACTCTCACCTAGACGCTGTGCCATGGACAGTGCAACATCTGAGCTTGACGACCGGAACAGAGAAGTAGCTGCTGGAGGTAATGCGTGCTAGCATCCAATTAGCTTCAGTGGTGTATTTTTCGCAACCACCTACATTCATCTTGGTTGGCATTGCACAAGCCCAGTCCTTGCACAGACTCCCATCCACGATCGCCCTCTGCGCATCATCGAGATCACCACTGGATGAGACACCAACCCAGAGCATATAACTATCAACTAAATGGATTACGTGCAGCACCAAAGGAGGGAGTGTTGGCTTGCTCGAAGGGAGGACCTTGGTTTGGATTTTAATACTATTTTCCATCATCCTCTGGAATCGACTGAAGTTGACTGCCCCTAATGTTCAGAGTTGCGGCGAAACACTGTCAAGAAAGCGATTCTAGTCAGGGCAAGGCGCATCAGTCCGATAAAGCAAGCCTTCCCCACGGTGGCTACTACTGTCTCAGTTCTGCGCCCTCTCATCTCTATAATCTATCGAATGGAAACAAGTCATCCTGACCTCAAATGTCATCACAACTTGACACCGAGGAGCTACACTAGCAAAAGCATAAATTCTCTGGGCCGGTGTGTTAATACTTTGCTGATTTCATTTCTCTAACAATCAATACAGACCTTTCATTCGCTGCCCAAAGCCAATCGGCGAGCAGTGCAATTTCTTCTGTAAGCGTGACCTACACAGTTAACCGCCATCCGTTTACTCCTTTCCAGTATGGATGGACGAGGAACCGTCCCAGAATCAGGTCTTACCTCCCACTCCGCAGTCCTCTCAGGCGTCCCCGTCTGTACCGACATTGCATGAGCCTCCTTCAACGCCAACACCATTGTCAAGGAAACGAGCTTCTCCGAATGATACTTTGAGTTCTGCAACGTTGTCCTGGCAAAGTCAGAAACGTGCAAGGCACGACGATGAAGGTGTCGAAGTTAGCACAATTAACTTGAAACTGTGACTTGATTTCAAAACACTCAACCATTCTCGTAGGACCAATCTGAACCAAGGATCAATACCACAAAATCTGAACATGATGGACCGTCCATGTCGCAAGAAACAGATTGTTCCTCAATTTCAGAGGATTTTTCAGCAGAATCTGTTGCAAGGAAAATTCAGTTTTTCAATGAACTACCAGACTATATTCGCAAACTCGAAAGGAGAAGAGTGGCTGCAGAGATGAGTAGGGATGCAAAAGCTCGAAAGATTCTGGATCTCCAGGCTGAAATTGAGAGGTGCTTCCCTTGATTTAACAACCCTTTGATCTCAGGCTGACAAGATACAAAGGTTGAAGCAAAGAGAAAGAGAGCTTGAAGAACTGGTCGCATTCCTTGAAAAGTGAAGTTTTCTAAATATTATATCTTGTGCTTGATCTAGTTAGCTCCAATAGACTTGATCGTCTAAAACGTAAATGTTTTATTTGACGATTATTATGTAATCAAGGCGCTTAAGCCATGTTTGTTGGTTGAAGTTGATTCGTCTTCCAACACAATGTTCGCCCCTCAAAAACGTTTCTCTGAGACGAATAATTCCGACTTTACAAACTGCGCGAAGATGAAATGCCGTTGTGGGCTCGAAGCTGCCCTCAAGGTTTCAAGTAGCGGCAGGTGAGTCGCCCATACTAGTTGGTTAAAGCTGACATACACATTTGATTCCAATAGGAAGTATTTGGGTTGTCCGCGAAGGGCGGCCTCTGGCCAATGCGAGTTTACGCGGATGCTTTCCGACAATGCTCAGGAAGGCGCCTCGCCTACGCACAGCCCAAACGTGAACCACATGGAGGATGATTCAAACACATCCCGAAACGAGATTGATCCGACTTTCACTGCACACCTGCCGTCTACCGGTCTGAATCCCATGAAACGTATCACCCCTGCAATAGAAAACGAGGACGATCCGCAAATGTTACCATCGCAAAAGCGTGCAAGGATCATAGCGGCTGCGCTCAGGGAAGCACCAGGTCCTCCTTCAGTCTCTCCGACACAGATTACAGCCATGCAAGAGGCACTATGCAGATCCGTCTCCCGTCCACACTCTGATAATGGGGCGATTCCTACTGCCTTCCCTGTATCAATTGCCCTTCCAAATGATTTTTCTGCCGTCAATACCCCAGACACGAAATATCAGGAAGTTCGGGCCGAAACGGTCGTATTGTCCAATGACTCCTCCCAGTCAATTGGCTGTTCGAGTGGTAAGATGGATCCTCCTTCCTTGGATGGTGTACCATCGTCTCGGGCTGTCAATATTGATAAAACCTGGCTGTTGCATACGCCTAAACGGACCGAGTTTGAGAGATCGGCGAGTCTTACATCTGTTTTGAGCTCTCCGGGACCTTCGCCTTCTAAGGGCAAACAGAGAGCAAATGAATGGCACAAGGAAAAACCCGCGATTGATGTGCGTGTTTGTTAAGAAATATAATTTTATAACTAACGATCTGGATTCAGACATCTGAAGAGTCGCCTTCGAAGAAGCGTTATTCTGCTGCTTCAGTGACTCAAACTTTGGAAGGGCTTTCTGGCCTTCCTAATTATCTTCGAGCCTTCGAAAAAGACCAGGAAATAAAGGACATGAAGATTAAGCATCTTGAAAATGAAGTCCAAAGGTACATACCATCCAATAGTTCTGTTGATTCCTCTTCTAAACCAAGGCGAACATAACCAGACTAAAGAGCAAGCAAGCGGAACTAGAGGTGCTGCTACGGATGTACGAACAGCATTCATCCATAACCCACAGTGCTTAGCATCATAAATGACTCTTCACTTTCCGTTTAACTATCGCAAATGTATTGATTCAAAACCTTTCTTGTACAGTACTGCAAATGTCACTTCGGTCCGAACTTGACCGGCGCTACAATTATTTCATTTCTTGCCAAGTGCAATTCACTTATGGGGTGCTAATTTCGGTTGAAAACAAGATCAGTAATTGGAAGTGCCAATGCGGGCTGGAATCTTGACTCTGGGACGGTTGACGGAACTTTCCGAGGAACCTTCCAATAATATCAGAATGACAATATCCTGAATCTTGAAGTCCCGACAGTGTAGAAAGGATCCCTCCGCATGCAAAAGCCAAGTGTTTGGACTCACTATGTATTGTTCTCGAAACTGCAATCCGAATTTGAGCGCTGATTAATGATTAATATTCCGTGCTGAACGGCACGTGGCCCTAGTGACCAGATTCATCCCATCGCATCAGTTCTAATTCGTGAGTGTTCATCAAGCCATTATGCTCATGCTTCATGATTATCAGATTATTTATCTCCAATTTCCTGTCTGGAATGGTCGCGTAGACGACACAATTTGTGAGTGATAAAATACAAATTATATGGTGTGTGTTAAGTCCGCCACTAGTATTGACGTCTTCTTCACTTAGTGATGTACCAAGTAATGGATGGTTATACCAGAGATAGTGCTGCAGTTCTAGCTCAGGTTGATACCATTATATAAGAGAATGATGTATTCTTAATTTATCGCATCGGACTTCGGGTTCGTGAGAAGGACGATGAAGGTTTGGCAAAATTCTTATGTTCAATAAGAATATTTTGGGATTTCAAATTCGTACATTGCCGTCATAAGTACCAAGTGATAAAATGCCTTGAAGATGGGCAAGTAACCCGGCAGCTAGCGGCCGAGCTGAAAGTCAGGAAAGATATGAAGGTGATCATGGTAGTTGTAAGAAAGAAGATTGCAGTCCTTGACAATGAGAAGGAGGGGAAGGGGGTATGTGATAAATGAGCGTGTTGTATAAGTAGCAGTTTGATGAATGCGATGTATTGGAGCACAGGATAGATATACGATATGCAGGGGATTCAAACTGAGAGATGAAGGTATGGATGTAACAGAAAGAATGTAAGTGTTCGAATGCTGAATACACAAATTGTCCTAATTTGGGGATAAGCGGAAGATGAGATGAAAGCAAGAAACCCACACAAAGGGAAGTCAACAAAATATCCTCCTCCACCAGATCATGAACCTTTCCCACCATCCACCTTCCCAGCCCTGACTTCGTTGTTTTGAGCTCACCCAGATTGTTCCAGTTCCAAAACGAATTGTCCGTCCCTCCGCTCCATCGTCTTCGCCTTCTTCGATATCTAGGTGCCGAGGGCTAGGCACCGGAAACCGAGGTAACGGTCGGCGAGTGATGAAAGTCGGGAACAATTTGATAAGTTGCGCCAGTTCCGGGTTGGTCAGGTCAGGAGACGTCCACACCCTCAAGTACTGCTCCTCTTCATCATCAAATCTGCCCTCATCAGTTTGGGAGAAAGGTGGGGCCTCATGTGAGGCAATCCTTGGGCTAGATGGCTCATCCATATCTTGACCGTTTGTGGTCAAAATTGATTCCGCATTCGGAGAGTGCGACTTTGATCCACCAACAGAAGGAGCATCTAAGAATGGATCGCTTGGAGCTCTTGGTCGCTTGCCTGCCTCAACTTTTGAGACCAATGGCTGTGCTCGTCGTATGCGGGATGGAAATGAGGGAGAGGTTGCATCTTTGTGAAAAGTGGGATCTGGAAGCTTGGAGGGTATGTCCTCGAATCCAAGAACCTAGACTAAATGTCAAGCATCCGCCATAAGATTCGATTCTCGGAAAAGACCTACCCCTTTGAGTACATCAATAACTTCAAGCATGAAATTCTTTCCACTGCATGAAAACAAATTAATAACTGGGAAATCGATACTAAAGTCCACACAGCTTACGCTGATTCCTTAAAAACAGTATCATCAATTTCCCATTCTAGTCGATTTTGTCCAGCACCGCCAAGGTTTTCTGGAATGATCTGAAGTCGCATAATTCCCCACAAACTGCGAAGAAAGTTGAAGAAATGATGTACTGAATTGGATAGAACATACCTTTCAAAGAATGGTGTGGTACCAGGCATGCCCGAGTCGCACCATGTATGTATGAAGCGGGTCAACCTTTCATAACGGTCTGGATTGTGAAGCGTAAGTGCTTATCGGTCAACCACAAATGATGATTCACCTTTCTGAGCGGCCACTCCACGTGGATCTGCTCTTGCATGGGCGAGTAGAGAGCCACCAGGGGTAGTGGCGCTAAGATGAGCACGAAATTCAGCATTTTTCCGAGCGTTCACAGAACGATGGTATGCTGATCTAATTGACGCTTGAATTCGAGAAAATGGGGCGCGCTGCGAAGAGGGAAGTGTGGCAAGAGTTTGTGTCATTAAACGGCCAGCATTATCATCTTGCTGGTAATACCTAAGGGCAGGCAGCGCGTGTCAATGGATGTTTTAAACGAAGAATATTTAAAATACCATGCTCGACAATATTCCGCGAATTGTTCCAGTTCACTTTGGGCAACCCCTTGAGGCGTTTGGGATCGATTTCGGGAACTTGGAGGGGGAGTAGGACGTCCGTTTCTTCGTCCTCTTGCACGTCCAGAAAAAGTAGGAGATGTGGGAGACGCTATCCGTCCAGGTGATCTAGAACCTATCAAGGGTGGGGACATTGAGGCGGTGGGAGGCAAATCGTATAATAGATCAGGCTCTTGTGTGGCAGTCAACATAGACGGAGATTTAGAAGAGTTGTTTAAAACGAGGGGAGAGGGAGCCCGCCTGGGCCGTGGTGCTTCCAAGCGATAGGAAGGACCAGACATGCTGTGCGGCGTCGTGGGGTTGGGCTACGAGACACGGTGTGTCCAAAGGAAAGAATATTTCCTTGAGACAAGATAAAATACAGAGATGATAGCCGGGGGCGTTGTCGATAACAAATGGACGCAAGAGTCTCAGAAACCGATTGCTGTTGCACGGTCAAACCATTGGCGGCGTCGGACAGCAACGGTGACCATCGTCACTTGACCGCCAGTCACGTAACGCCTCCAGGCTCTCCGCGAATCGTTGACCTTTTTACCCTGCGGCCGGATCTGTGCTGCACCACTTGTTCACGGAGGTCCATATAGCTTTTCGGTCCGTGGACGGTCTTGGCGCCATTTAACTGGGTGTATTCCAGTTCATTTGTTCAGAGTCATTCATCCCTAACGGTTCGGACACCGCATGGTCTAACAATTCAGCTCTTCATCCTCCCTTTCCATGCGCAGTTGTAGAGGTGCGTCAATGTCTCCTGGGTACAAACTTTGTCATCTTTTTTTCTGGGTTGGAAACAGGATACACCTTCTGATTTTTCACGCCTCCACAAATGGAAACAGTCCATGATCATTCCAATTCTGCCACGCAACCTCACATTTTGACCATCACTAATGTAGTGGAATCAAACGGGACCAATTGCAAGTACACGGTATGTATCACCTCTATCAAAACTTTGTGGCGTATTCTAAAATGTTGGTTTACATTCCTTCACCTTGAGGGAGGATCATTACTTCCGTTGGCCATCCTTCTCAACGGACATCAGCACAGCACAGACTTCGGGATCCGGCTCAGGCTCTCCAGGGTACCGCCGGCTTCTGCTTGACAGCGTAAAGCATATGATCCAGCCTTCGGTCGGCATATCGGACCATGGTCTTAGAACAAGGTTGTAATGCCTTTCGGGATGGTAGTCATGAGAGTACCCTTTTGGTAATGAGGTGATATATTATGAAATTGGGGGTTGTCCGCCAACAATTGAGTCGGGCATAGAACCCAGAAAGGAGAATTTGCAAGGGATGATTTCGACCGAAATTGGAGTTCTGAAGCAAAAATATAACTCAGCAAGATAGCTTTTGAACAAGAAGAAAAAATAGGGTCCCTCCTGAAGAGCGAAGAGGAAGACTCCTGTTTCGTCTCGAATGACCGGGAAATGCCGAGGACTGAGTTGATCGGGATCGATCCTCAATATTTCCGCCACACGATAGGCACGCGGTGTTTGCTTGGAGGAGTAGGTGCTAGATTCGTATACTTTGGAGATTATATTTTGTGGGGATTTAGCGGATAAAAAGAGTCCCAGATCTTGTGCCCAAAAAAAAAAAAACATCACCGGCATCGGCCGGCACGGGCATCAGAGCAAAAGGTAATTTCGAACGACAGCCCTTGACATACATAAATTTCTTGAATTCATGCAGCACAACTCCTACGCCCATATTTCTCCCTTCGACACCATGGACAACGGCGACCACTCTCCGTATGCCCTCTTCCACGATCCAGCAGCTTCCTCCTCCTTCAACTCCCACCGTTACCGCACAAACGCGTCCTCGTCGTCCTCCTTGGGTCCAAGCTATGCCATTACCTCTGATCCTATATACCCACACGCGTCTTTCCAGGAAGCTGTCTCCCCATACAACTCTTCCAGCGCGAACCCCTATGATATGATGGCAATGAGCAACGGCAGGGTCTCCCCAATGACGCCCAATGACCCGACTTTGCAGCACTATACCCCTCCCGTATCAGGAAAGGAATTTCCCCCGCAGCACTTTGGAGGCGACATCCATGACAGGCGCCTACCAGGTGTCAGTTCGAACGGGTACCAAACTGACTATCCAGATGACTACACTATGGCTGGCATCAACCCTAACACCAGCATCCCTTTCAGCCCTTCATCAATCCAGCAGTTTCCAGACAGAATGGCTCGTTTCCCTTCCGAAAGGTATAGCCACCACACAGTCCCTAATGTTGTTCCCCAAATGCACAGTAATCATTCCACCGATATCCTGCGCAATGCAGTACCGCCTCCGGCTACACAATCTTTCCGTGACACCAACATTTCACCTTACAACGAAATGCAGTATCTCGGAAATTCTGAGATGCGCATGTACGCTGTCGACGAAACTTTGTCCCGAATGAAGCTCCAGGGTAATCCAATGATGGGACCCGCAAGTGATCTGCAAACATTTATTCGGTAGGCACTCACTTACCAATCGTGGACCATCAGCTGAGCTCGCCTGTAGTCCCTTCCTCGACCAATATATCCGTACATCCAATCGGTTGGCCTTTGGAGAGCGTTCTGTCATCGTCATGTCAAGCAAAGTTGCTCAGAAATCATATGGCACCGAAAAGCGGTTAGTCAATTGATACCTTTCCTAAAATCTTAAGTCACTAATATTCACCGCCAGGTTCCTCTGCCCTCCTCCAACTGCTATCCTGATTGGAAATTCCTGGTGGTCTGACACTGTGCGACGAAACGAAGAACCAAAACTTTGTCCTCCAAGAGTCGTTGTTTCCATTTCTGGTGAACCTGCCCCTCAAGAAGGGACCATTGAATGGACAACCTCAAACGGCAAGTCTTTCGACGTAAATGACACACCTCCAGGAACGACGTATATCGGTCGTTGTGTCGGCAAGCAACTCTTCATCTCTGATGTAGACGAAAAGAAGAAAAAAGTCGAGGCCCTCGCTAAAGTCATTGCGCCCGCATCAGAAGATGAAATTGAGCGGGTCATTGGTATCTTCCCTAGTCGGCCAATCAAGGTCATCAGCAAACCCAGTAAGAAGAGGCAAAGTGCAAAAAATCTTGAGCGTTGGTCCTTTTTTCTGCCCAAATTAATCCGTCGTTAAATTTCCGTTGACAGTTTGCATTAACCACGGCTCCACGATCTCATTATTCCATCGACTGCGATCCCAGACTGTTTCTACGAAGTACCTCTGTGTATCTGGCTCTGGATCGTCTTTCAAGGGATCAGACGGTGCCTCGATGTTGGGTCTAGATCAGCGAGTGCGAGCAACCACTCCTTCATTTATTGCGCGTACTGCGAGCTGGGGTAAGATTTTATATTGAAGACCGCAACTTTCAGACTTCCTCACATTTTTACATCTTTCTCCAGACCCTTTTATCATTTATATTGTCGATGTTACCAAGCCAGCTGGTGGCCCTCTCGACGTCCCACCGCCTCCACCTCCGCAACCAGATTATCCATCCCCTCCTCCAAATGCCATTCCTTTCACAAATAATGGTTCTCAAATACCCGTATACTATAACCAAACCGTTGTTTTACAGTGCTTGACCTCTGGAGTTGTCAGTCCTGTGCTTATCATCCGCAAAGTGGATCACCAAACCACGGCTGTGGGCGGGGGACTCCAGGAAGGTGCCAAGGGCATTGCTGATCACTATTGTGCCCCTGGTGAGGTTTGCGGTGACCCCGTCTCTCAACTTCATAAGGTCGCGTTTGAAGTCTACGACCCTAGCAAAATTCATCCCGAGCCTGGTACTCCTGGTGTTACTGGTGCATTCCTGTCGTGCATGGGCGAGAAGGTTAACACGTACCGTCCAATCGAAGGTAGACACTGGAATACAAATCAGGGTACTGAACCAAACTCTCCTGTAATTCCTGGTTCTCCAGTCTCTCAGACCGCCGTTCCTTCAAATGAGTACTTCCCACTTCCTGGCAAGATGGACAGCGCGCCTGCCTCTCCTGCGGCCTCTGACTTCCCTTCGAATGATGGCGGACGTGTCATGAAGAAAAAACGCTCGACTTCGAGTGCAGGTGGGATGGTCAAGCCGGTTGTCAAAAATAGGCGAAGGCCCAGCTCAGCTGGATCCGTTTCTTCCCGTCGTGGCAATTCTAGCGATGGTGGCCCCTCTTCGGGAGCACTTTGGCAAGTGGATATTGGCGAGACTAGTGTTTGGACCATTGTTGGGACAGGTTTGTAGACATCAACCTAGTGCTCACCATGCTTTGCTTATCTTTTGCCTTCTTTTAATCAGATCAAGTCCGTTACAACTTTTACGTCCCCCCTGTCCTGTTCGACAACCAGAATGCGCCGCATACAGGGACATTCCCGGTGCCTTCCAGGCCTGTTACACCCTTCCCAGCCGTCGTCAAATACCTTCCTCCTGATCGTGCATCAGAAGCACCCAAATCTAACTGTTCACAATCACGCGCATTGCTTGCAAAGCCCAATCCACACATATCAAAAATGCTCACTCTATATGGCGAAAACTTCAACAAGGCAGATCCTGTCAATATATTCTTCGGATCGGAACCCTCGTCTTATGTGGAAGTTCGCTGCACTGAGGCGATCGGGTGCCTTCCTCCGGATTCCCAAGTTGTCAAACGCCGACCAATTATACTCGTCCGTTCAGATGGTGTTGTGTTCCCTTCGAATGTCATGTATCCCTGAACATGAGAACCTTTCTTTTCACACTGCTATCTCTGCCTTTTACGTTATCCTTCGGTTTTCATCTCCTTTTTTTTAAAATTTACATGTTGCTGGATTTGTACAGTGTATTTTCCTGTTCTGCTCGCACGTGCACCTATTTCAACCTCTGTATTTCATAGACAAGCCCTTTTAGCATTATATATACCCCGGTCAAAGTGACAGTTATTCGACGTGCTGAGATCTGAGGTCTAATCACATAGGAAAATTACGTAAATTCACAACCTTCGACAGCCAACATTCATGATCGCATCCAATCCAGCAATCTGAGATGAATATCACCCAATACGCCATCGACTTCGGTGCCCAAATATCACATATATCGCCCTCGTCCATTCCCTCTACACTATGGGATTATTATGTGCAATACCTCTGGTACTATAACCCAGATTCAGTCGTCGCAAGAATTGCATATACTTTCCGGCTTCTTGCTCTGCTCCTAATTATGCCGGCTGTCATCCTGATACTACTGGTTAGTCCTATTTTTTCAGGTTACAGATACAACTTATCCATTCTTTGAAAGGACATATCGGCATACCTCCTTGCGCGAACGTTGGGAGTCGTTGATGATGTCAAGGCTTCGACTAGCGACAAAGGGAGTGTGCATCCCCCGCATGAGACGTGTCAGCCTCCGACGATCGTCGTCCAAGCGCCCTTGGAGGCGTCTCTAGTGGACAGCAATGCAGAAAATGAATCCCGGCCACCAGTATTCTATGCCAGTGGAGACGATCAAAGCAATCTCCAGCTTTCCGGAGTTGGGGTCTTTTCTCCCGCAGTGTCATCGCCTCCTTCGCCAAAGACGACTCAGTGGCATGGTGGAAAGGATCAACTTCGTCAAAGAAATCAACCCCAAACGGAGACTGAGAGTTGAATGATGAATGAGGGCTGAACGAGCTCAAGGAGTCCAAAAGTATTTATTATACTACACTTCGAAGAATTCAATATTGCAGACGTAAGTATCAGAAACCGAAACGTAGTTGATCGCGAGTAAATACAGGGGGCTTCCATCTCAGCAACTCAGGATGAATGTTCCTCCTTTTCTTAGCTTTCGTCTTTTGATGTTTCTCAAGGACAGCGTTGTTGAGACAAATCATATGCTGCCCTTTATAATGCTTGAAAAGTTGAAGAGTCGTGCACCTAAAACGTAATCAGTAAAGAAAGCTTTGCTTTTGGCCTCGAGCCTACGTATTCATCACGTCGGCATGCGTGATTGAGGTTTTCTGCGCGATCTCTTCTATGCTCATCTCAGACTCGCCAGAATTCAAGAGGAGGTCAATGATGGTTTCCGCCCAGTACGCGCGGTACCCCAGCAGCCCTAAATCGCTAAGAGGCTTCTCAGGGCTACCGAGCTTGCCTTCCTTTTTGCTGAGCTCGTAAGAGAATTCGATCAAGAGTTTTCCATAACCATGCCGTTGGTGTTGGGGCAGAGTAAGAATGCAAGCTACATTATAATTATCGGCAGATTCTTTTTCCTTGGAGAAGTAACCGATGATATGGCAGCCAGAGGTGTCACGTTTGGCCTTGAAAGTGGGGGTTAACAAAAATCCCTCAAAGAAAACAAAGTGCTAACCATAACATAGTAGAGAAAAGGTGTCACGTCGTAATAAAGTGTCTTGCTGTTGAATGTGATCAGACCGAACTATATCTTTAAGAGGGCGACTTACTGATCTAGGAAGCATTTAGAAAGCAGGCTCAAATTTCGACACCATGTTAGTTGACGTTTCCCGTCGATTTCATAGAATGAGATGTCCTCGTGTCGATAAATTTCATTACCAGGAGGATGCATCATTGTACAGCGTTTTCGGTGCCGTGAAAGGGTGAATTGAGAGGAAAAGAAGGCGAGACAGAATTCACAGATGCAGAGGATCGGTAGGTGCGCGTATTCCTTTGGGTACGGGCTGAAATACCACGCTTCAACTTCGTGTCGTCCTATTTGGAGGCGGTTAAGGTTTTTGACGCGAGCAATCTCGGAAACGGATTGTGTCATCGATCCTGATGTTCGCAGCTTCTCTATTTCCTTCTCTTTGCTGAATGCAGTAATCGATGGGGGTGCTTGAGGACTTTCATGGAAGTTGAGCTCAAAAGTTTCGACTTCGCCTTCCCCATCAACATCCATCTCTCCTTCTGCGTCTGCATCCTCGCCTTCAGCGTCTTCTTCTTCTTCTTCTTCCTCTTCTTCATCATGTGGCAACTTTCGCTTATTTGACGATGATGGCACAGGAGATGGTGATGGAGGGTAGTCATCAACCACCATAGGAGTGGACGGTGCAGGAGACGCAGCGATCGCGGCATTAGAGGTTGCCTTCCTCAGAAGACTTTGAGTGCGGGGGGCTTTTCCTGGTTTCTTGGTAGGTGTGGATTTTTTGTTGGGCTGTACGGGGACTTTGGGCCGTGGCCATTCAAGATCCCTATTTAAAATAATACGGGAACCAGAAACCCATTCGTCCAGACGTTTATTGAACTGGTCCCAATGAACGAAGAATTCCCGATCCTGTGGCTTAGGGGTGCCATTGTCCTCGAGCTTGCGCTGTCCATATCCATTCACGGGCTGGTCACGTATCGATAGAACTTCTGCTAGGCGCTCCTCAGCCTCACCACTGTGTCCTGGCCGTTTAATGTAAACCTTGCAGCCAACACTAATTGCCTGTGCTGAGCTTAGTCACAGTTCATGAGGTTGAATCAGATGACTCACAGCAATTGAATACGTTCCACCAGGCGTAATTATGGGAGGGCCAACTTCCACTGGCGTCGCTGGTTGTGATACCATAACAAAATAAACAAAACTGGAGGTAAGACGAGACCACAGTGCTGCAGAGTCAGCGCAAACTGATAATGGCGTGTCACGTGCTGGACACCACACCGATAACCGACGGTGTCGAAAACTGCAGGTGTTCAATGGACAATGATCTCGTTCTAAATATTGCAGTTGACACTGCTCCTTCCAACAGATTTGCCGGACTACAGAAAGGTGGAAGATGGATAGACAGGTGTTTATTTATTTATTACCTTTTTATCATCATCTATTTACATACTCAATGCAGGCTCAAAGTGAAGCGGTCTCGCAAGAGAAAGGCTAGGACGGATAATTTTTTGTCTGTAGGTGCCCCGACCCGTTCGGAAGATATACAGCCCCCTCCTCATAAGAAGGCACGCACGGATGACCAACAGGCGACACATACACCTTCTCATTCCCAACGCCCAACTCAAATTATCTCATCTTTATTCTCCTTCAACCCGAAGGTTGTTCAGCCTATCCAGGAACAACGGACCTCTGAAACAATCTCTCCTAGTAATGCACCACTTGATTCGTCTACCTTTCCTGGACTTGGTCTCAACCCACTCTTAACCTCCCACCTTGCAAATAAAATGGGCATTCAGAAGCCCACCGCCGTTCAACAAGCTTCTCTTACTGTCCTACTTTCCGACCTCGCCTCATCCAGAGACGTTTTTCTTCAATCACAGACAGGATCTGGCAAAACTCTTGCGTATCTTTTACCTATTGTCCAAGATTTGCTTCCACTCAGTTCTCTATCTTATATCGATCGGTCGATAGGAACATTAGCGGTGATCATCGCCCCAACGCGAGAATTGGCGAGGCAAATATCAGATGTGGTGGATGCACTCCTGAAATTACGGCTACGCCCCGTCAGTGAATCAATAACAGAACCCGACACAGCTACACGACTGACCCGTTGGCTCGTGCCTGGTCTGCTCATCGGCGGTGCCACGCGAACTCACGAAAAAGCAAAGCTACGGAAAGGTGTGCCGATTCTTGTGTCCACTCCTGGTCGGCTGCTGGACCATCTACAAAATACATCCTCCTTCGACGTCGGAAAGTGTCGGTGGCTGATCCTTGACGAAGCTGATCAACTCATGGAGTTGGGCTTCGAGGATACGATAAAAGGCATCATACAGGCACTCGACGGGCGTAGCCGTCTTGCCAAGCAAGCTAATGCGGAGGGAAGGAATGCCGAGGTCGCTGGAGGGGATTGGGAACGACGCAGGAGGACAATCCTATGTTCGGCCACGATTCGAGAGGATGTCCAAAAGCTCGCGGGGACGGCACTAGTTGATCCGCTGGTGATCAGAGCAGCCGAACTAGACAAGAATGTGAACCTGCCACGGACGACTGGAAACTTCACAACAGATTTGCCATCAAAATCGTTGTCACCCCCTTCACAACTTCTTCAAAAATACATAGTGGTGCCCCTCAAGCTACGATTAGTGACACTTATTGCGCTGCTTCGTATGCTTATTTCCCAGACCGTTCAGAAGGGTTTCAAGATCATTGTTTTTCTCAGCTGCACAGACTCTGTGGACTTCCATTGGAGGTTGTTTAGCGACTTTGCTATGGGACAAAGTGATTCGAACAATCTGTCTGACAAATTTTCAGAAGAAGAAGAATTGGATTGCATGCACAGTATCAAAAGTGATCCCGACAAGGTTGAAGCAAAGTGCGCTTTATTACCTGGTGTCCCCATTTACCGCCTCCATGGGTCTCTGACAACGCATGCACGATTGGCCGCTCTACGTGGGTTTTCTGGGAACAAAACGAAAGGCTCGGTTACTTCTGTACTGTTCTGCACTTCCGTCGCATCTCGTGGTCTCGACTTGCCTCTTGTACGAGCAGTCATTCAGTATGATCTGCCAACAGAGGGAGGCGGTACAGAGTACATACACCGAGTTGGAAGAACAGCTCGAGCGGGCAAAGGAGGCGAAGCTTGGAGTTTTGTCGCGCCTAGTGAAGTAGGTTGGGTTAATCGGATGCAAGATAAAATGCGAGGCGAGAAGAATAAGGTTGATTCCAATATTTCTCTTTCTTCCGTAACTGTTGAAGAGGTCCTTGGCGCTGGCTTTGGTGGAAAGCGATCTGATTACGAGGAACGTGCAACAGAAGTGCAGCTCTCATTTGAGCGATGGGTGTTGCAAAGTAAAGAGGTAAGCTTCTTCTCATTGCAATCAGTAATATGCAGTTGACCTTGTCAACTAGAATGCATCAATTGCCCGCAAAGCATACCTGTCGCATATGAGGGCCTATGCTACTCACTCCTCTGGTGAGAAGGACCTGTTCCACATTCGCCATCTACATCTTGGTCACTTGGCGAAGGCCTTTGCGCTGCGAGAAGCACCAAAAGCTGTCAAAGGCGTGTACAACAAGTCACCCAGATCCAACAAGAAGGCCCAGAAAGTCCGTCAAAGGGACGACACAGACGACGACAGCGGTTTGGATACCAGTCGCAAGTCCCTTGTGTCTGAAAAGCGGATGCAGGCGGCTGTGCGTGCTCAAGGTCGGCTGACCAAGAAGGGAGGGATTTTAGCCTCCAGCGGTGTATCCGAGTTTCAGGTATCAAATGTTGTGGAGTTGGAAAGGCTTCTCAGTAAATAAACCATGATATGAAATTTGGAGAGTAATCCTTTGAAATTTTGGCTCGGCAATGCTGACTCTTCATTGCGGCTCAAAGAGGCTCGCGGCTCGCAAATGCTTTAGGAACCAGACAGTGGAACTTTCCGCAATCAACGGAAACTACTCTACCAACACCTACATAAGTGGTGCCATCCATTGTATCTACAATTCCCCGCTTGTTCAAACGATTGAGTCGTTCCGCAAATGTTGCTATTCTGTTGCCGGTTGGTGCCCCAACGGTATATTGCTCAACGATCTGGATGAGTACCCGGTGCACTTCAGAAACCAAAGTACAACACACACAGCTACTGTCAATGGCCATTGCGATCCATAGTTATGGCCAACGACGTCCCCAAAACGGTGCCTCTGATTACTACCAACGAAATTGCCGTTTGTCGGAAAGTTTTCTCGAGGTTTTGGTCCCGGCTCCTATTAATTTGACTTGGTATAACCCCACTCGCCGCAGTTTTTTCACTGTTACAAGCGCTCTTTTCCACTGCTGAGGGCGAGGATGATTCGCGCAGGCAGGAGGAGATGGTCCTGTGGTTGTTGTGGACAAATACGCCGGATGTGGGGGAGGCCTGCAAGGGAGGGGGGACAGTTGGAAGAGCAACCCAAATGAGCTTGGTTCTACCACTCCTAGAATTTCTAACAATGGAAGACTTTTGGGTGGACACCAGTGATTCCCTCATATATGATGTTTATTCAGTTGGTTTCTGATGTGGTGGTCCTCGCAAGCATAATAGAGATTTATGGATAGTTTGCAATCAGTTGCATGGACGACGATGGTGCTGCTTTCTTGTCCGTGGGTTGAACCTTTTTATGGAAGCGATACTATGTTCAACGACAATAATTTTTTTTTTTGCACTTGGTACTTTTCCTTTCACAAAAAATGTTTGCTCCTACTACTATAAGTGGAAATTCTCACGGCGCGATCAGTTCATAAAGTGCCACGTTTGGCCATATGTAACTTGCTTCGTTGTCACCATGTTTGGCAGAATTTCATTGTTCTTCATCGTTGTCTCTCTAACAGCATTCTTCTGTACTCAATCTGTGGAGGCAGCAAAGGGTCCAAGAATTACGCACCAGGTCTACTTTGACATCAAACACGGCGACAAAGACCTTGGAAGGAGTAAGCTAATTCATAACTCTTCCAATTCGCTGAATGATCTGTGATCACAGTTGTTATCGGCCTCTTTGGCGGAGTGCGTGACGGTTTCAATAAAACATGTCTTTAATGATTAACATGAGTATTGCAGACCGTACCTAAAACTGTTGAGAACTTCCGCGCTTTGGCAACGGGTCACAAGAAGAGCGGCGAAGAGCTGGGCTATGGCTTCAAGGGGTCTAAATTCCACCGCGTTATCAAGGATTTCATGTGAGCAGAGTTGGGTTTTGCATCTGGTTGTCCTGATCATATCATAGGATTCAAGGTGGTGACTTCAGTGAGTCGAGAAATTGCGCCTCGAGTAATCATTAATGACGCACTTACAGCTCGCGGTGACGGAACTGGTGGAAAGTCCATTTACGGTGACAGGTTTGCCGACGAGAATTTGTTCGTTTAAAAATTGCTTCGTTGGACATTCTTTTTATCAAGTCTTCCCCTTTATAGCAAACTTCATCACACAGGACCTGGTATTCTCTCCATGGCCAATGCAGGGAAAGATACAAATGGTAAGAAATTCCAACGCTTGCCTGTCATTTTGATGTTAAAACTGCACTAGGTTCCCAATTCGTGAGTGTTGTGTTTATTTCAGCTTTTGGGCTGTAATTATCTCGTGGGTGCTAGTTCATCACCACGGTCAAGACTACTTGGCTTGATGGTCGCCATGTTGTCTTCGGCAAAATTGTCAAGGGTATGGACGTTGTGACTGCAATTGGTAATTGTTTAGTTATTCCTTATTCAAATTTGATTAATTCCTTGAACAGAAAATGTTGAAAAAGGATCGAATGACCGACCTAATATTGACGTTGTTATTGTCGAGTCTGGAGAAGTATGTTCGTTGTTTGCTTCGAAGTCTTCAGATTCTAAGTTGGCCATTTCCAGTTACCGGTTGATACGGTGAAGGATGCTGATGGAAAAGAGGTACCTGTTCACGCTGAGCTTTGAGGCTAGGCTTTTGTGCCAAAGTTTCGTCTTAGTAAAACGGTTTTGTAACCCCACAGGACCATGACCCAATAACTACTGCGGAACCTCCTGCCATCAGTGAAAATCCCCCGCTGAAAGAGCCCATTAATGTGGAACCAATGATCGATTCCTCCAACGCATCCTCGTCACGAATCGGTATCTCCCTTATCTTTGTCCTCTTTATTATCCTTGTAGCTGCCCTTGCATGGGTGTGGCGTGCAAACCTCCTCGCTCACCTCCTTCCCGATGGCGTGAAGGCTCGCTATGGTCTCGTTTCCGACGACCCTCTGAAGTAAGAATTGAGTTCGTCAGAATTGTTTATCAGTCAACTTTTACCCCTAGACGTATTGCATGAAAAACAAGTGAACAATATTATGCTGCAGGGGTTTGTCAAGTATATCAAGACACTTAGCATCAGAATCTGACTTCAACCAGCAGAATAGAAATTGAAGGAGACGAATGTGTATGTGTAACATGTCAAATAGTAACTAAGCATGAAAGCTCCAAGGTGGAAAAATGGAAGCGGTGACAAAGTTGCCCCACGACTTGTTCTTGTATCGGGGCTGTAGGCACATTTGTGAAGCGACTCCTTTGAAGACCTGGAAAACTTACGGGATACCACTTTTGTCTGAATAAGATGGGCAACTGGCAGAAGAATTTCCTGGTTGTGGCTGCCCAGGGCAACAAGCGCCTGTACCGAGAGATTTGACGCTACCGAGAGCAGCAGTATCCCTATATCCACCCCAATTTGACACGCACGAGACACTTTGATACGAGATGTTCCATACACCGAAGTCCTGAGGGATTCTATTTCTTTTCCGTATACTGATGATTGTGGTAGTTACCTTGTAACCGTAGAGGGAAACATTAGATGGGAAGAAGTCATCTGGAATGGCACTAGAGGGATATACAAGATCGAAATTGAGGTAAGCCCCAGCACTATATATAGGTGTCCAAGTTGTTATTTGAACTTTGAAGCGACAAAAAATGGAGCTGCTTACGAATTTGGTTTTTTCTTAGTTCCAGAACACCAACCAGCAGATGAAAGGGGACATAGATCAGTGACTTTAACAACCACGGATTTTACCATGTTCGGATGGAAGGGGGGTGTTGCAATGATTGGATTCTGTAAGGTCAATTGGAAACACCGGCCGCATGCAGGCCCTGTAATCAAGAAGTTCAACGCTGCCCACTTGGATAAGAGAATACAATCGCACCGTAACTTACGCTACTGCCGTATGCCATTTGAGACAAGGCCGCAGTAGGGTAGTTGGTGCTCGCGCCAGTGCACCCGCACGACGCGATATAACCCTGTGGCATAGTATAGTGGGTCATTGTTGCATAACCACTAGCTGGGTATTCTATCCACTCGTTGGCAAAAACCCATCCGGAAAGGAAGGATATATAGATAGAAAAAAATAAGGGAAACATGAGCTGTACATGTGTTCCATGGCCGTAGGAGAGCGCTAGGCAACGGCGGCCCGGTTTTACATTGCCCCGGCCATTCTTGAATCAAACCAAGGATCATCAATGAAGGTCGCATATCCTCATTCGCAAATATTCGATGAACTAGACTCTTCATTACTTTCCCTTAAGATTGCACGACATTCACCGTGTTCAATATGTCATGATTGCACTGGACTTCACCCACCACATAAAGTCGATGTCGTCCTGGACGGACACAGTGATTCTGGATTAGGCGACCTCGGACAGTATGGATCAGACGACGACGACGAAGAGGTCTCGTCATACCTTCAAATTTGTGCTTGTGGGCATGATATCAATGAGCACAGTGCCAATGAAGCGGCGCTGGGGGAGGCAGAATTTACGCGGAGAGGACGAGTGGCTATTCGAATAGATGAATTTCTTCAGGTTAGTACTGGTGTACTTACCTAGTATTAACTGTCTGAACCACAACACAGGTGAGACTTGCTCCCTATCCCTGAACTAATTTATATCATACGACCCACAAAGGACTCTGGTCGACTGCTGGACTTCGATTACACGGATGAAGATATCTTGTCCCTGCGCAAGCAGATGAGGCATCCCTTATCATCTGTTACAATTGCAAGCACATCTTCTCTACCCAACTCATCACCCAGTATTTTGCTTCTCGATATAATAAATCAACCATGTCTAATCTTCTCATCAGGTCAAAACCCACGCAGCATTGCAGAGTCACCAGATTCTTCGGTATTAAGTGACCTATCAAAAAAGAAACGTCGTGCATCTTCTTCCTCCTTGAGCGATGCAGAGAACAAGAGTAGTGACGAAGATGAAGAAGAAAACAGGCCTTTAGCATCACGCATGATTAGAGGAACTCGCTCTGTCCCCATCAAAAGAAGTGGAAAGCAACCTCCTGGAAAAAAATCTAAACAATCTTCGGGACAAATGAATGGTGCGGAAAACACAGCAAATGGTCGTGTCAATGGCGTCAATGGACATACGGCAAAAGTAAAGGCTGAAGAGAGGATGGATGAAGGTCAGCTGAGCAGATTGACTGCTGGCGTGCCCGTCGATGCAATAGGACGATCATCCACTGCAGTAAGTAGCTGGGAATTCGAGATATCGCCATTTACACACCTTCTTTAGCCCGTACGAACAGAAAAGCCTTCCACCCTTGAACTACGGAAAGGAATCATAAGGATCATTCCAGTAGAGAACGACATGCAGGCGAAATCCCTCATTCTCCTGACTGGGCTCAAAACCCTTTTTCAGAAGCAACTTCCGAAAATGCCTAGAGAATACATTGCCCGTCTTGTATACGACGAGAACTCGAAATGCTTGTCTATCGTCAAACGTGGCCTCAAAGTTGTCGGTGGAATCTGCTATCGACCCTTTCCACATCGAGGTTTTGCAGAGATTGTTTTCTTTGCTACAAATTCTGCAGACCAGGAAAAGGTAACCAACTGCTATATCTGGTAAATTTCACTCACAGTTTTGCAGGGATATGGTGGAATGCTTATGGATCATTTCAAGGCCCATATACGAAAAACTCATCCGGACATGTGGCATTTCCTCACTTACGCAGATAACTATGCCGTTGGTTACTTCGAGAAACAGGGTTTCTCCAAAGAGATCGCCCTTGAACGTTCTGTATGGGCTGGTTACATAAAAGACTACGAAGGAGGCACCATCATGCAATGCACGATGCTACCCAAGGTGGACTATCTAAATAAGTTTGAAATATTCAAGATTCAGCAAGAAGCCGTCATGAAAAAGATACGGGAGTTATCCAAATCGCATGTCATTCATCCAGGGCTTCAGCAATTTCAGCCAGGAGCACCGAGGACAACAGTGGATCCCAAGGATGTTCCAGGCCTAAGTGATTTAAACGAGTATTCTTGTTGACAACATCATCTGACATTGCTTCAAGGAGAAACCGGTTGGACATCAGAGTCAGGGACTAACATAACGCGCCCTGTTGGGAAGAATGCAACAAAAGCTCGCATGGAAGAACTTCTAGCTCAACTCGTTGCTGAACCAAGAGGATGGGCATTCCTTGAACCTGTTAACCCTACCGATGTGGAAGACTACTATGAGGTTATCAAGCAACCTATGGGTATGCGAGAATTAAATGGATTTGCAAGTTCACACTGACGCTTCGCTCATAGATTTCAAGACCATTCAACAGAAAATTGACTTAAACGAATACAAGTCTTTCGACGCCTTCGTGGACGATGTGCAACTTGTCTTTGACAACTGCAGACAATACAATCCCGAATCATCTATATATGCAAAAAATGCCAGACATATGGATGGCTTCTTCAAGAAGCTGCTAACAAAGCATGAGAAAGATTCATGACACCTACCTGATGATACATGGCTTTCGCTCTCTTTCATTGTGTGTAAGAGTATAGTTGTAAATTTGTACTATTTACTATTCTTTATGCTTTGCTTTCTGGTTTCTTTATATCCTGTATACCACCACCATCTCTGAGGTAGTTACTCGGATAGGTTAATATCTCGCTTTATACTCCAGTATTTGAATCAGGCTGAGCATTTCTGAACCCATGTCATACTATTCAGCATCTTTCGATCAACACGGAAATTACTTATGTAGGGGGTGACCTTTTTAATTGTGCATTCAGGAAACAATATTGTACAATTTTATTGACATATGCCGCATCGACATTCTACTTGCGTTGACCATCTGAAGGAGAATGAGCAATAACACAACGCTTTATCATAACTGAAGCTCACAGGCGCTGGTCTCATACTTTCCAATGCCGACAATGACATTCTGAGGTTCTTGAGCTTTGCCCTGGAGATAGTTCTCAAGGATGCTCTTGACTCCATTAGCATAGCGAGCCTGTGCATCGAGAGTCGTCCCAGAGTAGTGCGGAACCATACCATTCCCTCCCCCGTGGATATTCTTCATCGTGCGCCAAACATGATCTTTGGCGGCGGGCTGGACATCCCAAACATCACCAGCATACCCTCTAAGTCTACCACTGGCAAGGGCGTTGGCGACGGCTGCCTTGTCACAAATTGCACCTCGGGCAGTGTTGACGAGCCATGCGCCCTGTTTGAAATGCTTGAGAAGCTCTGAATTGACAAGTCCTCGAGTGTTTTCATGCAGTGGACAGTTTACAGTAACGATATCACATTGTGACACAAATTCGTTGATATCCTCGATTCGGCGAGCGTTGACAGCCTTTGTAGCCTCTGGGAAAAAGTTATCAAGACTGGTCCAAGGAAGAGGGTCGAAAATATTCACCAGGTGACAAAGGCATATAGTCATAGTACAGCAGTTCCTTTGGATCGAAGGGGACAAGTCGCTGCAGAACGCGATAGCCAATCCGACCAGCCCCAATGGTTCCGATCACTTTACCTTCAATATCAAACGCATCTCTGGCAATTTCTGAAACATTCCAATCACCGCGTTCAATCATCTCATGAGCAGGTACGAAGTTTCGGACAAGAAGAAGGATGTTCATAACAACGTGCTCTGCAACAGATGTGACGTTCGAACCAGAAACCTCCAAGACCTGGATGTTGTGATCTACGGCAGCGTTAAGATCGATGTGGTCAGAACCAACCCCAGCCGTGATACACAATTTGAGATTTTTTGACTTCAAAACGCTGGTTGAGTGAGGTGTGAACAGAGAAGGAAAATGATGCTTACCTTTTGGATGATCTCGCGCGTCAGATATCTGAATAGAGATCTAAGTCAGTATGGGAGAATCGCTATTTTGTTTTTGATCATACGCAGGATGGAAAGGGGTCGTAATGAGAACTTCGGCCTGAATAAATGTAAGCTCAGCGCAATCATTCTACGACCAAACGCATACATCAACAATATGCTTCTGGAAGTTGCTCTCAGGCCCTTCTTTGCAGCTAGAAACCTAAAGATGTGAACGGCGGATTCAGAAAGCCCGATCATTGAGTAGAATATCAACACACTGTTCAATACGTCAACATCGTCGGAGGGCGTACGACGAGATGTTGCTCACCAATGAATTCATGGCCTTGGGACTCAAGCCACTTCTGTATCCCAAGCTTGTTCTCCACAGTCCCGAGGAGACGGGGCTCTTCCTCAGCAGCCTTACCGCCGTCGTAGAGTATAGCAAGAACCTTGCGTGGTGTGTCTAGAGTTAGAAATAAACCCATAAAAAAGTCTGGATATTCATTACCTTCATCATATAGAGAAATTTTTCAAAGAGAGGTTGTCACGTCCGATGCCTTATGTATATCCAGGTCAGTCATCTGACCCATTGGCTTGAACTCCGCGACTCGACAGAAAAGGCAAATAGCGTTCTAACGTAACACGAGGGTGTTTCTAGTGTGAGGTGTAACCTTATTCATTCAAATCCATGATGGGGATTAATGGCTTGTATTATTAGTGGATTGTCGGGTGATCCAGATAAAGTAGATTCTACAATGCAACTAATAACATAGGGTCAATCAGTCTTGTCGAAATGAGAGCAACATACTAAGTTATTTCGCCCCGATCCGTACGTTCATGTCGAAGGCGATGTGGAAACCATCTCATAATCGCCTTCGTCTCCACTGTGATCGTCCAACAGGGGTGTGCCAATTCTGTCTTCTCCGATTCTGATGGCTTCCCATTCGACTCGAATAAAGACCCATAACCACCTCCGGACGAGCTCTGCGACTTCTAGCCAGAAGAATGCAAAACTACCATCGCGCGGACTTTGGACATGGGTTGAAAGTTTGATAGACCACGTCATCCGCAGCAGAAGGTTGAGGAATACCAAGATCGGATAGACTGCTCGTGGATAGATTAATACTGGGCGTAATCCGCGGCAGGATTGGCGATATTGGCGTTTGAACATATCCTTATTGCGGAAAGTATGACTCTCGGTCTGTGGACTTAGAGCTGGTCTTTCGTCCCTTGAAATTGTTCCTGAACGCTGCCGGTTGAGAGCTTTTGTATGGTGCGGGTATTGGTTTTGAGGTGCTTCACATTTCAGCAGATCCAGGCCCCAATCATGAGTCACATCCCACCAAAATGAAAAGAGGGAGTTTATAACAGCAGCCAGCAACCTTGGGTAAATTGAGTACCTAAGCGAAGAGACTTTGTTTAAAGTCTTACCAAAGTCGGAAAAGTGGGTGCTCTGATGCTTTAATACGTGCTTGATCCTTCATGGCATCTGCAGTGACAAGTCGTTGAGCTGCGGAGAGGAATATGACAGGGAATGAGGTGGCATATTTCAATGCATTGTATAGAGGTTTACGACTCTCGTTCGCTGGCATGTTATACTCAACCAAACACTGTCTGAAGCGTAAAAAGAATGGAATGCTAAGCAGAAGTTAGTCATCTTGCCAACATCCAACAGTCAAACTATACCTCATCATGGTTGGCAGTATCCAACGTAGCCAATTATCCTGAACAGGAGGCATCAGAATACTGTTTCCAGGTTTAAGCATCCAGATCGATTGCCACGCATCACCGAAAACCTTTGCGAATGAAGTCCCGATGTCAGACAGAATCACGTCTGAGAAATAGACAGGCCCTGGAAAAAGGCATCTGCGGATAGCGCTAGCAAAGGATAAATTCGATTTAGATAACAAGGAGGAGAAGTCCTCTCACCTAGTGAACTTCTCGCGTTCCGACCTGACCAGGATGTCGTAAGGGCATAATAAGAGGAATACAATCCCAATAGCTGTTAATACTGGGATATAACCATACTTGTCCGTAAGCGAAGGATCACCATGCGTCATGACCCTGAAGAGGACCCAAGAGAATATGCAAATGCTGGTATACGACAGAAACAACCGGTAGGCAGCTTGATATAGCGAAACTATTTTCAAGGGGTTGAACGCAGAATGGTAAGTTGGTGGGTTCATTTCAACACGAAAGGTCATTGCTCCTGCAACGTCTACCCCGCATGAGTTCAGGCCATGTAGATTTGTAGCCCATGCCAAAATTCCAAGACCGATTAGGAAGAGCACACGATATGGTAGGGGGAAAGATAGATTGGTGAGAAACTCGCTGTCGGGCGTGGCAGGCATTCTATGGCGTGGATATTTGTGATATTGACGATTGCCAGACCATTAGCTCAAATGACAAAAGGTTTTTCCCTAAATCTTAGGACGTAGTCGACGTTGTCAACGGTCACGTGGCACTGGATGCCTGATCTGCACTGTCATGACTGAGAAATCTGGTGCGTACGAGACGACGGCGAAAGACACAGATTTCAGGCGAAAATGGGACAAGGAAGAGTATGCCGAAAAAGGGAGGAAGAAAGATGACGAGGAGAGGGACCGTATGAAGGAGAACGAAGAGCGAATGAAGAAAGGTATGGATTGTACATTGCACGATACAGGCTCATGATTTGATTCAGAACAGGGAAAAGACCACTCAAAGGGAAACGAACTGATCTACCCAAGCCCACCGAGCTAATGAAACAGAGAGAGGGCCCTCTGGAACTCGATAAAAACTTGGGCAAGACGATGGTTGTTGAAAACTCCGGAGGGCGGGGCCCTGGACAGCCTGGGTTCCACTGTGAGACTTGTAATCGGACATACAAAGATACTATAGGCTATCTGGATCATATAAACAGCAAAGCTCGTGAGACATGTTTCTAGCATACATTCGTTCTGCTGATAATTGCAATCAGATTTGCGTGCCTTGGGTCAAACGACCAAAATAGAAAGGTCGACTCTTGCTCAAGTTCAAGCTCGGATCGCTTTTCTTCGCGAAAAGACAAAGGAAGCTGCCTCTGCTAAGGCTTATGATTTCGACAAACGCTTAGAAGAAGTCCGACAGAAAGAACGGGAGCAACGTGAACAGAAGAAGGCAGAGAGGAAGGCAGAGAAAGAGAAAGCCCGCGCGGCACTGGAAAGCACAGAAGACACAGAAATGACAATGATTATGGGTTTTGGTGGATTTGGGTCCTCCAAAAAATGACTTTTTTGAAGGGTATGATCACATGTAAATTTCTCTATAAACAACAAATTCGATTCAATTCCTAAAAGATCAGGGCTTTGCCAGGTATAACTTAAACTTCGTGTCATCGATCTCTTGTTCTTCTTCCAGGATGATCTCTGCATCCGCTCGCTTCTCCTTCACATTGGTAGGAAGTGAACCAACTATCTTTGTGATGACTTCAGTATTTGCTTGGATTGCGGATAGGAGGTCAACCCCCAACCCTTCCTCAAAATGATAGAAGACATCCACATCATCTGTCGCCTGAAGCCCCGCCTTCTTTCGCAATTTCTGAACTCGGTTTGTAAGTTCCCGAGAGAGCCGTTCTCCCTGCAGATCTTCATATAACTGTATGTCGAGACGAATAACGACATCATTGTCCGTGTTAGTTGCGAACTGTCCTTCGCTTGATGGCGGGACTTCGAGATACCGTTGGACCGTGAGGTCACCTTCGACAAGGTCGATTCCATCAACTGTAATCTTTCCGGTGGTTGTGTATGCCTTGACATCATCACTAGGAACTTTAGGAAGGGCCGTCTTGACACGAGCAAGATCCTTTCGCAGCTTCCGGCCAAGAACACCCCAGTCAGCCACAGCTGAGTAACGTACGCCGGAGAGTGCCTCATCAAAGCTGAACACTACATCACGCACGTTCAACTCAGACTGGATGTACCTCTGCAAAGACTGGATGTCCGCAAGGTAACCCTCGTCGGGGTGGAAGACTAGAAGTTCTTTGAGGGGCACCTGGAGACCTTCCAGTTAGACAGTGAAAACTTCAAGGTATCGACGTACTTTGAGTGAAATGTTATGCTTTTCTCTGACGTTTCTTGTAAGCTCGATAACAGTTTGCATTCTTTTCATTTTTCGTTCAATGTCGGCATCAAAGTACACTTCTTTGACCTCCGGGAACATGAGGAAATGGACAGAACGTGTGTCTCCAGCATTCGGATCTTCTGGGATGTAGTTTTTGAGGGATTGATAAATATTTTCTGTCAAGAACGGTGTGTACGAGGACTGGACGAATGAATTAGATCAATACTGGTGGTTTCTCGAAGGCTTACCATGGTACGGCACAATGTAAACAAAGTTTCGAAGAGAGTATTCAGAGCAGCTACGGTATCATCTTCCCCATCTTCTCCTTTCAAACGTTTGCGATTGAAGCGAATATACCAGTTGGTCAATTCGTCAATCAGGGCGAGTAACCGGGGTATGATGGTATAGAGTCGGTATACGGCCATCTCTTCCCGAACAAGCTTGATCAACGACTGGCACCGCGCAAGAATCCACCGGTCCATGACATTTTTCGGCAGGGGTGCCTGAACGTTGTAATAAAAGTCGTGTCCGGTCGCCTTCTTCAACAACGCTGCATGGCCCATGAAAAATCGGAAGGAATTCAACCAAGGAAGTAGGACACGAGCGACAACCTCTCGAACCCCCTCTTCACGGAAACGAAGGTTATCACCACGCACTACGGGAGAGTTGACGAGAAACATTCTAGAGAGGCCGTCAGTTAAAACTTGATGTATCTTATGCTATTGCCCTCCACCTTGTCGCATCGGCTCCGTACTTGTTAATCACAAGATTCGGATCAGGATAATTCTGAAGACTTTTACTCATCTTCTTCCCATCGCTAAAAGTCATAAGAAATGGAATTTGTGAGGGTTGTTGAAAGACTTACGCGGCAAGAACGAGTCCAGTGACTATGAGATTTTTCCAAGGCGCTTTCCCAAAGAGATGGGTCGAAAGCACAAGTAATGTATAGAACCAGCCACGAGTTTGATCAATTCCTTCAGATACGAAGTCTGCGGGATGAGTGCTTTCAAATTGTTCTTTGTTTTCGAAGGGGTAGTGTAGTTGAGCATATGGCATGCTGCCAGACTCAAACCAGCAATCAAGGACTTCTTCAACCCGTTTCAAGTACCCTTTGCCTCGCTTAGAAGGGATGGTAATATGATCTATTTTGTGTCGGTGGATGTCAGTGATGCCTTTGATGCCAGATAGCTCCTCTAGTTCTGATACTGAGCCAACACAAACAACCTGCAATGGATAAAATAAGTAACCAGATAAATAACTGAAACCTCACTTCTTCCATGTCATCGCTGACCCAGAGGGGAATCGGTGTGCCCCAGTATCGGTTACGGGAGATATTCCAATCTCTGGCATTAGCTAACCAGTTACCGAACCTATTTTCGCCAACATGTTGCGGCACCCATCTTGTGTCTTCGTTGTTCGAGACAAGTTGATCTATTATCGGAGTGACTTTGACGAACCAAGCTGGAATAGCACGGTATATGAGCGGAGTGCCCGATCTGACAAGACACTCAGATGGAGGGATCATGCGGAGAGAAGGATCAACATACCTCCAACAGAATGGGTAGCTATGGTTCAAAGTAGATTGAACAATGAGACGGCCCTTGCTCTTCAAGGCCTTCTGGATCAAACTATCTGCAGCCTGACAATCCGTTATATAAACTATGACAGCTTGAAATAGATACTTCCTTACCTTTACGTGAAGACCAGCAAAGTCGGGAACCTCCTTGGTGAAGTGTCCCTTGTCATCAACGGGGCATGGTGGCATGTCATCCGGCTTCAAGACCCCGTTCGAAATAGCAATGCGGTGGTCATCTTCACCGAAAGCGGGGGCTTGGTGCACGATACCCGTTCCATCCGCGTCAGTTACGTAGGTGTCGACAAGCACCCTGAAGGCCTTATCCTCGAACTAAAAAAATGACTTTAGCATTGACCGCGTGCATCATATGGGTTAACCTAACTTGTTCCGTAAAATACTCGAATAGAGGGACATATCGCCACCCTTTCATGTCGGAGCCCAGGAATTGACCAAGTTTTTTATACTTCGCCTTTTTGGGGTCCTTGAACAAAGTCCTGAGGAGATCCTCGTGGATAATGAAATTTTGGTTTCGGTCTACATCGTAAATTTTGATGTAAGTATAATCTGGGTGAACACAGAGACCAAGATTTGAAGGTAGAGTCCATGGCGTAGTCGTCCAAGCCAGCAACGATGTGCTGGGGTCATCAACAAGGGGAAATGCGACCGTAACTGTGAAAGGTCAGTCGCAGAGTAAGACCAAGTCCACAGAACGTACTAGCCGGGTCATTGACATCCTTGTAAGAGAGACCTGCTTCGAAATTAGACAGAGGGGTTGTGCATCCTGTTGAGTAAGGCATAACCCTCAATCCACGATAGACGAGATCCTTCTTGAAAAGTTGGCTGAAAGCCCACCAAACAGACTCCATAAATGTGATATTAAGGGTTTTGTAGTCATTGTCAAAATCAATCCATCGACCGATGCGTTCCACGGTATGACGCCATTCCGATGCATATCTCATGACGATCTTTCGACATTCTTCGTTGTACTTGTCAATGCCCATGGCAAGTACATCGGCTTTCCCAGTGATTCCCAAGCGTTTGTCAATCTCATATTCGACAGGTAAACCATGGGTATCCCATCCAAATCGCCTGACCACATGGTGTCCACTGACGTGGGCATGTCGGGTGACAATATCCTGTCCACACGAAGTCATGGTCGGAATTTTGTATTTGCTCATATCACATACCTTGATGGTCCCAGCGAGCAAGTGACCGTAATGAGGTAAACCAGTCGCGAATGGAGGCCCATCGTAGAAGGAATACTCTGGTCGTCCTTCAGAAAGCTTCAAACTCGTGCGAAATGCATCTATGTCCCTCCAAAAAGCTAACACCTTTTCTTCTTCCTTCGGAAAATCGAACGGAGCAGAAACTTCGGGAAGTTCAATTAGCCTGTATTCACCACAACAAAAGAATCGACTAACTGTCGTGTGGAGGGAATGACATCCTCTGCCTGTAGGTAACTCAAAGAAAGACTTAAGTTCTGAGATATCAATCAGTCAAGATAAACTGACTCGTGAGTTACGGCATTTGCCGAAGAGAGATAATCAATGCGACATACAACTTGATACAAAATAGTTCGATTGACGCGCGTCTAATACTTTCAAGACTTTGAACTAGGTAATGGTCCCGCAAGAACTTTTATTGGCAGCTGGATACCTAGCAGGAAATTTTTTGGATAGCTTGAGACAGCAGGAAAGCATCGACAACAATTTCCTTTTGTCAGGCCTGGTCATCCACACCCCTTCTGTTGCATTCGACTCAAACGGTTCATTTTGTTTTGATATACCACAAAGCTTTGCTACAATATTCATCTGGGCATCCGTATAACAGATTGTCCGACCCCTTTTCGTCTTTCTTTATCCGCCACCAAGCTGTCTTCATTTGGTCTTCATAGTGTTACAATTGTCCAGTGTTCCTGACAAAGTACGTGCATTGCGCGTTTTATCGAGTCACACATATTTGACAGATGGGATCTGCAGTGAAATATGGATATCGGTCCTTCGAAGCATTTCTAACATTTAGGTCCCATTGCTAAATCATTTCTCAACAGTGAGTTGGGGGTGCATTTAATTCTCGCCCAGTTCCGGTGCTGAATCATCCATCAGGATCCAAGTTCTAATATACCCAAAGACCTTCGATAAACCCACAAGGACATCCTGGTTTTGTCCTTTCTAGATTCAACAATCGTCCCAGGAGATAACACGTCTTCAAGAAGTTTCAAGCACCGGGTGACTTGTTTCTTATATTACAGGCTTCACCTCTACGAACCCTTGTCAATATTTGGCAGTTTGATTAACCGGGAAATGCACCCTATTCTCGACATAGACCCTTGCAAGCACACTTTCATTCTATATTTGCCTCTTGTAAGCTTTAGCCATATTTCCCGTCCTGTTTGTCACACTTCAGATCGTATATTAAGATCGATCATACCATTGGCAGGCCCCTCTTCGACAAAACATTCGGACCGATGTTTGCATTTTTTCAACCCTCTTGATAATATGTATCCTTTGCTTTCATCCCCTATCCTTCTGGCAACAGGACCAAATCACTGCACAGCAAGGGCCCAATACGGAAATGGAACCAATATGGGAATAGACTGCTTCTAAGTGGAAAGAACTGCAACTCCGTGTTTTTTTGTCTAAAACTCGTGACGACTTGCCAGCGTGAGGTGCAACCCCCTGTCATATTCATACACCCAGGTTTTGTAAATCTATACCATTGGAATTCGATATGCCCTTTAGACGTCTTCCTCAGGTCTCAATTCTGGGCATTCCCCGTTTCAGCGCTATTTCTGGCGGCAAATTCTTGTAAACCTTGGTGTATTCTAGAAACTTTCGTATTTGAGCTCACCTTCTTAACCAGGTTGCGGTATGGACCACCGGTCCGTCAGTGCAGGGCCTGGTGACCTCCATGTCCTGATTTTCGGGACCGCGCAAACACCAATTTCAAGTTGATGGAAACAGTGGAAAGTCTTGACAACTAACTGGGATCAAATTTTGAAACCATTCACCGGTACCTATACCCAGACGCCACCTACCGAAGCACCGGGTTCTGCCCGATTCCGCAAGGACATATGTAATTCAACCAAATTCCTGGTTCAAATTGTGTTGCCTTCACATCGATCCCCATCCATAGATACGCCGCAGACCTGGGTATCACCCCAAAAGTGTTCTTGTGTTTCTCCAGGACGGGTCGATCAAATCTCTGAAGCGCGAAGATCCAGCCCAGGAAACGGCGATTTGCCTGTCCCCTGAATGCAGAGTCTTCCGACAAATTTTGCCATGTCTTCGAAAGTATTATACATACGCTGAAGTCATGTCCACGTTAGCCGTAAAATAACGACAGATTTCCAGGCTCCGTTCCATCAACCCGCATATCTGAGTCTCGTTGTAGTGTTGGTCGACCATCCACTTTGGTTAGTAATGATTTCACCCTTCAACTTCCCCACTCTCATCGTCTACAGATTTACTTACATAGCTCAGGGCCCTTGCCCCGAAGGGTTACGCCACTGTCATCTGACGCCCTCCACTCCCAATTCATATAATTTGTGGACAATTTCCTTACAGCGCCCATATATCAGCACTCTTCCGTATTCGTCCTCACAGATGTTTGAACTATGGCTATCACTTTCCGGACCAAGGTGACAACCTTCTCTTCCTTACGAACACGTTGCACGACGCTAATGTAGCTCTCTCAATTCTCACGAGTAACTATACAGCCCCTTGGTATCTCTTGGTGGTTGTATAATTGATTTTATTGGTAGAACTGACGCAACTACACAATTGTGAGTTAGTCGTTGTTTCCGATCCTCAGCCTCAGCCCATTTGGTACTTCAACTATGAATGTCTATTCCCTAACCAGATTTCATGACGGCGGTTGACCTTGAGGGCCGAGGCGGTATTATTCTATGGGTCCCTGCTACGCTCTCCCCTCACGCTCTGGTTCAGCAAGCTACCAAAGAGCTTAAAGGCGGCAATCTGTCCCAAAGTCGTCACTGTGAAGCCCTTCGTGGAGCTTGACGATCTCGATTGTACCCGGACCTCCCTCATTTCTCTCAAGCCTTGTCGGGCTAGGCGACAGTTGCTTGTATGCATGTAGTTCCAAGATGGTTATGTCTGCTATGGGCACTGCTGCAATTGGGAATGCATGGGGGCGACTGGTTATCCCGAACATTATGTCAAGGTTTCTGGACAATGGGGTGAGTGTATTCTCAGGCCTGGGACAACCTTACAGGAGCAGATTCTGGAGAAAGACCCTTGTTCGACCAAGGTCGTCAATGAATTCAGCATTGCCTCATACCACGAATGTCATCCCCCCACGAAATGTCACTAATTGCTGGTTCGAAGCAAGATTGATGTTCGCACGATCTTCAAGTTCGGACATGCTTAGACGCACTACACAGCATGCAAAAAAGGGTCCACCACTCAGCTGCATTAATTATCGGTACAGCTCGTTTCATTCTTCAGCTCAAGCGCCAAGATAACGTCGCTTTTTGAAAATCAGCAGTCACGAAAGAGCACCAAATATGCCTCAATAAAGGATGGGTAAATCTACTATAGAGGAATAGCTTCGAACATCCACTGCAAAAAAAACAAAGTAAGAAATAAATTTTCATTTGCATAAAGCACTCGGATTGAAGGCAATATGGCTGAAGGGCCACTGGGCCACTGAGTTAGTATACTTACTTACAAGACTGGCAATGATGAAGTGATCGCGGAATTGATAGCATGATGGGATCAGTGTCGAATTGGGATGGTTGGAAGTCACTTACTTACATGAATCACGGCGGGCAATGAACGTTAATGAACTGTAATCGTTTGACGCGTGAGTGAGCTGTGAATGACTTGTGAATGGAATGCACTTGACCAATCACTGTTGCTCATCCACTGAGCGAGACAATTTGGGTCTGTTGTCAGAGACTCAGAGTACACCGTAAGATAGCTAATAATTAAGTACCTGCTTGCAACCAGAGGAAGGCTTGATTTGCAATCTGTTGGGGAAAGTAGCGCGAAGTAACTATATCATGGAGCACTCGTCTGGGAGGTGAAAAAAAGTTGCCCTCGTTAAGTAACGATGAGGTTTAAATTGAATGTTGAACTGACTTGCCATCCTCAAATAGCATGACTAAGTATCACAGTACTACAGGACGCCACTGTACACATTCACAGACAGTCCAGATCTTGAGGCATTTTAAACAAGCTGATTGTGGACAAGATGAGGTTACTGTGATTGGAGTACAATAGATTGTTAAGGAAACATCGTGGCAAAGTGAAAACTGAAACCAGGGGGATATCGCGTAGAACCCCATCCACAACAGATTTGAATGGTACACCAAATATCTGCTCGATAGGTAAAGGAATCAGATAGGAATGGACAAGGGAAGAAAACGAGGGAGATAAGGAATGAATGGCGGAAGGAGATGAGACCAAGAAACAAGGAGACGCAAGTCGAGAATAGAGGTAGGACCTTCCTAGGCAGGCTTGCGCTTTCTACGTAAGTGTTCGTCGTCATAGTGTAGCGCAAACCCGACTCTAGTGAAGGTTTCGGCACATATTGGGCAACAGACATCGTCATCGTCGTCCGAAGGTTCCGGCTCCGAGGAATCCTGTGACAAATGATGATCAGGGTATGATTCACGATTGCATGGCATGAAACATACTTGGGACGAGGCCTCGTCAATCTGCCACAACTTGAGCTCAAATCCAGGGAGGACGTCTCGACCATCCAGAACTGTCGCAATGCCATCGGTATCGTACCAGTCATGGTTACGTCGTCGCACAGTACCATCCTTGTCCCGCTTAAACACATATACCTCTTTGTTGATAGGGTCAACAAGCCAGCCGAGTTTGAGACCTGCCGGGAAATACGTGTCTTTGAATTTGTGTGTGAGTTCTGAGAGTTTCCCCGTCGCTATGAGATCTTCTACTTCAACTGCGAATGTCGGCGAGAAAAGGTCGCCTTGAAAGGATCTCCGTTGTTCTTCGTTTAGAGCTCGGTAAACCTCCTTTGGCGTGAATGCCACATCCGGGGCCTGGATTGCCCCGTTAAAGTTGAAGCCGCCTTGAGACGAAGTACACGCGCCGTTTTGGCCAGTTCTAATATTCCAGCTGGCCAGTTGGCGGGCGATCTCGCCAACAGCAATTTCTTTTTCAATTGGTGTTTGAGGCATTGGGATCAGGTATTTCTTGGAGTCGAGATCGAAGTGGCTGATTGGTGTGTCATCAATCATAACGTCGTGGACCCTGGTCGAGGAATTGACTTCCTCAAACTCTGCAAGGGAATAGGTGCGACCTGGGTCGTAGAAGAAGGTTTTCATCTTGAAGATGTGGTGATGGTGTTAGTGGAGAATAGTGGATAGATTGCGAAAATTATGTAATGACAGGCTATTATGTAAGTAATTTCCGCTACCTTCAACTTGAAACTTAAAGCCGAGTTGTCCTAAGTGTAGTATTGGCCACTACAAGCAATTCCATTTTGACAATTCACAGGTCATTCACAAGT
>Ga0307507_10002500_pt1 | contig 38391 bp, 47 predicted proteins | sample 7_EM_MG_FD_207223 | JGI IMG/M metagenome (GOLD analysis project Ga0307507, IMG submission 207223) | Populus trichocarpa ectomycorrhiza microbial communities from riparian zone in the Pacific Northwest, United States - 7_EM | ecosystem: Host-associated > Plants > Roots > Unclassified | place...
TATGTTTTTGCCCCCCGCCCCCCCCCCCCCCCCATGGCCCGCACTTTACAGCTGTGATTCTAAGTTGCTGCACCGTTTCTTGGCCTTTACTTGTGGTAACTAGACACACTGCTATGACTTTCATTTTTCCACACAGATTATGCTAACTTGGAAAAATTACAGTTGCAGGGTATTATACAATTTATATTTTGCGATTTTAGCACTTTGGAAAAACTAGTGCCAACCAGAGTACAGCACCCTCAGCTTTTTCAGTCTCCTGGTTCCTGCAGGGTCGAATTTCTCTCACCCTATATGACAAGATTGTTCAATAATAACCTAGTCTGAGCAGAATCAGATGACTAGACTCCTCCTAATTGCACAGGGTTTTAATTGTTTCTTGGCATCTTAGCCACTGCGCCTCGCTAGGTATTTTCACATCATATCACGATAGGAATAGATACCTAACTTTATCATCTTGTTGTTAGGGAAAAAACAATTCATCTGATGCTAAAGACGATGATGGTATAATACCTATTAAATACATAATATAATGCATTACAGGAACAAACACACCCTTCCTTAAACGAAGAAAAACCATAAATCTCAATCACCAATACCCAACCACGCTGCCCCTTTATATGCAAAGCGATAATCACAGCCGAAACATCAGTGCTAGAAAAACGGTGTAGAAGACAGAATTAGGAGAGAGTTTGCAGGATATATATGTGCCGCTGAAGGCCATCATCCTGAACGCCAAGATTAATAATAGGTTTATAATTGGTAAGTGCAATGATGATGCCAAATTCATAACCCATTATAGACTTGTTCAAAGCATTGCGTTTGACTTTCAAGTTCGGTGTCAGGAGCACTTCATCTCTTATTATTATTATTAAGTCAAAGGAAGTTGACAGGATGGAAGTTTGTGTAGCTAGCGGGGGGTAGTTAGTTATGGGAGAGTCCTGGTATTCAGGTTACTATCATACTTCAATTTGGGAACAGTGCTACTGTCAGCGTTGACTCTTCGGGATCTGGAGGGGGTTGGGGGCGGTTTGCGACTTGCACAGTGGTCTGAATGGTTGAGATCTTCAGCGTAATAACACATAGCTCTAGATATCAATTGATTGTGTTTTTCTTCTGCTCTTCCATAATATCAGAGGACCAGATCAGACCTCTCGATAAGTCGCATAGTATATAAGTAGATAAACTCTCACTAATATTACTTACATAGCATAGCATACTAAGTCTTCCGAGTGACACCTCATGAGTATAACTGATCCTTCCACAAGTGACGACATATTCCTCTCCTTCAAAAAATCGAGTGCAAAATCATGACGGGCAAAGATTACTACTGTAGCAACAGACAGCTGTTATACCATTAACTTAAAGCACATACACCACTAACCGACACCAGTATATACAATGTCAAACCGAAAATCCCCAGCCACATACTCTACATCCATACGATCGACCCCCCAGGGAAAAAGAAAAAAAGAAAACTTTTTTAAAGTATGATACGCAGCAAGTAAGTTTATCCAGCGAAGATTAATCAAGTCAACCCCCTCTCTACCTGAGGTGAACCAAATCATAGCATTATTCCAAACTACAATGATATTATTAAAAGACCGAAATCTAATTATCGCGGCAACCGGATACCGCGATGAGAATTCTATAGACCAACTACTAAGTTACGGCATCATGCCTACCACCCACTCCAATTCGAAATCTAGTCAAATATTAATTTATATCATCCTACAGTACATGCATCAACCAACTCACTCCGGTTTTATCCATTTTGCCATTCATTTGCGCAAACTGCTTGTTGTGTACGTACATATGTATGTGTATGTAATATTCCATGTTTGTTTCGTTTCGTCTTCCTGGGCAATTTCGCCCGGCTTTGATTGACGGACTGTTTGACTGACGGACTAACTGGTTAGGATACGGTACAATAGAGTACAGTACAAGCGATGACTAGAATGACGGACGAACGGATAAAAATCGTAGAAGGGAGAAGAAGTATTCAAGTAAAGGAGAGAGAAGAAAACAAAGGGTTAAGTAGTAGAGTAATAGGAAAAAAAGAAAGCAGCAACAGCCACAAGACCAAGTAAGTAATACTGGGCACAGCACAATAATGAAAAGAAATGGGGAAGAAGAAAAAAAGAAAATAGCTATTTTTGTCGCCCCTCCCCTCTCTCCCCTCCTTCACTCCCTTCCTCCGAGATCACGAAACCAACTGAACTATCCGAACCATCCCCCACCATCATTCCCACCAAGACCCGCATACCCGTCGATGCCACTAATCCCCATTCCTACACCCACACCCACGCCGACACTGACGCCGAATTCGACTTCCTCGCCCACTTCGGCTGTATTTGATCCGGTGGCCGGGACGGAGGTGCTAGTGGTGGTGGCATTAGCGGGGGTGTTGTTGGCGTCGACATCAACGTCATCTTCGCCGACTGCATCCTCCTCTTCCTCTTCCTCTTCCTCTTCCTCCTCTTCTTCCTCCTCCTCTTCTTCTTCCTCCATTTCTTCCTCGTCGTCGTCGTCGATGACCTCGATCTCCTCGGGAACTGCTGAGATAACAGCTCTCTCAACCTTTTTTTGTTGCGGTTGGGGCTGCTGTTGCTGCGGCTGTTGTTGCTGCTGTTGTTCCTTCATGCGTAGTCCTCTATTCCCGCTAGTAGTAGTAGTTCCTCCTGTGTCGAGGGTTTTACCACCGTTCTTACTCCCCTTTGGGCGACCACGTTTACGCTTCTCTGGGGTGTCGGTGGTTGTGGTACCTGCGTTCGAGGTAGACGGCTGGTTAGAGGAAGGATCGTTGCTGGTGCCGGCCATTGCGGCAGTGGCGCTGGCGAGGAGGGTTAGGTCTGCGGTTGAGATTGCTGGGTCCTCTAGAGGGTGGTGGGAGGAGTGCTGGTGGGAGTGGTGAGCATGGTGAGCATGGTGTGGAGTTTGAGGGGTTGTGGGGGAGGTGGCTGTAGTCGAAGGGCTGGCAGTTGGAAGGGTTGTTGGAGGTTGATGACGGGGAGAGGCGTTTGAGGTAGAGGCTGGTTCGGTATATTGCGTCCAGAAAGAGGATTGGTCCTGGGGGTGGGCGCGCTGTTGTTGATGGTGAGGGTGCGGGTGTTGTTGAGTGGGGGTGGAGGCAGTGGGATCTTTAGCCGTGACAGTTGCAGACGAGGATGAAGCCGTTGATGTTGGGATTGGCATAGCCTTGCTGCGAGTCTTACTACCTTTTGGCCTTCCGCGCTTGCGCTTAGGCGGACTATCCGGTGAATCTTCTACTTGTTGTTGTTGCGGTTGCTGCGGTTGTTGCGGTTGTTGCGGTTGTTGCTGCTGTTGGTGGCGATGGTGCTGCTGCTGTTGATACGCGGATTGCTGCCCTTGCGGAGGCGGCGGTGGCGGCTGCTGAATTTGCTGCTGCTGCGGATGCCCACCATACTGCTGCGCCCCCCCGGTCGGTCCAGCTATACTTCTACCGCCTCCAGGAAGCATGGTCCATCCTTCTTCCTTCGGATCCTCCTGCTCTCCATTAGCTTGTGAGTGATCTTCTGCCCCTTGTCCACCCTTTTGTTTCTTATCCCCATCACCATGTATTTTCCTCCCTTTGCCCGGCTTCAATCCCAACTTCTCCCTCACCCCAGCTTCAGTGGTATGCTTCCCGACAAAACACCACCCACCTGTCCTGTCATCTTCCTTCCGCGGCCACATCAACAGCTCGTTCGATGTGCTCTGCACTTCTCTCCCGCAACACTTCCATTTCCAGGTAGTCTTGTAATTATTCTTGCGCCTAGCAGGAGTAACCACCTCGAGACCTGACGGAAAGTCTTTGAACGGGTGTTTAACTGCGCATGTAGCTTCCGAGGAGGGATCAGAGGCGGGGGTAGCCCTCCAGGTGGGATTGAAATACTTCAAACAACGTGTGCATTGTAGCAGCTTCCCCCCGTCTGTCTGACTGCGCTTGGCGGCGGCTGGTGGTGGTTGAGATGGCGGCGCAACAGGAGCTATCTGAGCTTGTGGACCAGGCGCAATGTACGGTAGCGGCGGGGGCGGCATAGCGGCTAGATTAGCCGCGATGGGCACTGTTGCAGAGCTGCCATCATTCAATTTGGCTTTCTTCCCAGGCGGTCTTCCACGCTTCTTCTTGGGGGGTTCCTGAGGACTGGCGGCGCTATTCGATGGCCCGGGAACCCCCGCTGGGCTAGGGGCTGGTAATGGTGGAAAGATCTCACCAATGCGGCGGAGGAGACTGCCCTCCAAGACACTCGGCCAGCTAATCAGAGCGTCCGAGATGATTTTGACAACCATCTCCGGAGCCGTATTACGCAGAATATTCAGAACCCGAGAGAGCTCCCAAACCGCCTCTTGTGGAACCGTAGCAGGATTATAGGGGACCATACCATTGGTCATGATTGGAGAGGGAGCGAGAGGTCGTGGGTGGATCGGCAACTGCATAAACCATGACTCCAAAATCAGCACAAAATGCCCGCAAACATCATAAGACAAACGTGTAACTTTCCGATCCCTTTCCCTCGCAAAATCGCCCAGGGGAAGAGAGAGAAAGAATAAGGCCGTAAAAATATAACAAAACTACCAAGAAAGATCTCACTACTCACAACTTGCTTCAATCCCTGCGCCTGAGCAGAGGGTACTGTAATTTTCTGCAAAACACCTCTCGTCGATCCCGCCGCAGCCGCCACGGAAGTGCTTGTTTGTTGTGGACCAGAATTATCCACGTCCATATGCATGACTGAGAAACTTCCCGCCCGCGGAGTCGTAGCAGACGAAGGTGAGCCATCTGACGCGGATCTCCCACCGTTCGTTGCAACGCCCGGAGGGGGCGGTGGTGGGGGCGGCGGAGGATCAGCCTGAGAGGCCCATGGGACGAAATCAGTAACGCGAAACCGCGAGCAGTGGCCGCCAGGAGAAGCGCTCGTAGGGCTAGACTCGACACGGTTGAACTCCGACAACCTGAACCTATGGAATTGGGCCTGGGCCGAGGTGGGAGTGGCAGAAGGTGGCGCGTTGGACGACGACGACTTCGGCGACGGTTTGACCGGGCTGGGCGAGGGCCCCGTTGGTGAAGTTCCCGTTGAACCAGCGCCATCGCCTGACGAAGGGTTGGCCATAGCGGGTCTGCAGGTCGGTGTGCTTGGGGAGGGGAGCGTATGTTTTAAGATCTGGAAAAGGAATGCAGAGTAAGAAAATTAGGCCGGAAGTTGGAAAGTTTTCCCCCCAAAAGAAACTTGAATTGACAATCAAGGGGGGGCCAGGGGGGGGGGGGACGGCGTTGTGAAGTTGTTTGGCTAGCCGATCGGGTAGTTTGGGTGAATGGACAGATGCAATGTGAAGGTGGTAGTGGGGGAGGGGAAGGTCAACGGGGGTGGGAAGGTTCGGACGCGTAGAGAGAAGTTGACTTTTGGTTAACCCAGGAGAAAAGGAAGCCGCAACGCAGAAGCAGTTAGAAGAAAAAAACGAGGATCGCCGCGACGTGACGACTCGCCTGTCGCCTATCGCTGGATCGTGAAAGGGAAACGACGACACCAGTCCAGGTATGATATCGTAACGCGCAGGGTAAAATGGTAATAATAATAATGGTAATAGCAACAAGAGAGTGTGTATTCTTTTTTCTTTTTCTCCTTATAAAAGAAAACCGGGGAAAAGCAGGAAGGAGAGAGTGTGTGTGTAGAGCAGAGAGAGAAGTTCAATTTTCCTTACCGGCCAACCAGCTCTCTGTTGTGATGATGAGGATTATTAACTCTTCTTTGCCCTATTCCCCTTCCGCGCTTTGCTCTCAGCCCTCACCGTGTTCTGATGCTCTTCCTCTTCCTCCTCCTCCTCCTTCTTATTATTATTCTTCTTCCCGCTTTCTCTCCTTCTCCTCTTCCTCACTTCCCTTTTTTTTTCTCGGATCCGATGCTCTCTCTTTCAGCACACCAATTCTCACGCTCCTTCGATGGGTGATCAGCCAAGCAAAAGAAGCACAGCAATGGCTCCCTCACTCTCACCCTCCGCCTTCCGAGCAAAGCAAAGAAAAGGAAAGAAAAGAAGAAAAGAAGGAAAGAAAAAAAGAAAAAGGTTATCCTCAAAGAATTGCTCCAACTTTCTTTACCCTAACCGCACACGGTATTTTTTTTAATTTTTTTTTTTCCTCCCTTTTATCGATTATGAACTCGATGAGGGAGCACAAACACAATTTTAGATGGAACGGATGTACTCGCAGGTTAACATGGAAATAGAGTACGATACGGCAAGTAAGTAAATAGCAGCAGGCAGTTAATCGGAAAAGGGAAGCAGAAATGTGTGGAGGGAGGTTTGGTTAGGTCAGGTTGATGGGGAGGGCGGGGGTAGGGCGAGAAGTGAGAGGGATGAGCGGAGCGCGCAACGGTCGGTTGGTCGGTCGGTCGGGAATGCGATGCTCTTCCTTCTTCCCTTCTCTCTCTCTCCCTCTCTCCCTCTGCCCCCCCTCTCTCTCTCTTTCCTCTCCACTCAATTATCCAGTCCAGCACCCAGTCCAACCAACCCAATCTGAGCAGCCAGCCATTGATCGATCCACCCACCCACCCAACATAAAAAAATAAAAAAATAATACTTCGCTCTCGAGCTCCAAAATCAAAAACTCGCAATAACCTACCGTTCTTCATAGAGCATTTTTTTTCACGCAAAAAATGATATTACGTGCCGTATGGTGCCAAGCACTTGAAATCAAACCAAAACCAACACCAAATTCCCAGCCACAGCTTTAGGAAGATGTGGTTTGATAGAAGGGCTCAGAAGAGGCTCCTCTCTAGTTTTATGTTTCTGATTTTCAATAAGAGCAATATTTATGGTGATGGCAAAATTTGTAAATTACCTATGCATAATTTTTTGTGTGTATTACATAAGCCAGAGGAACTCTCCATGAGTGTCGATTTCAAGTGCCCGGCATCATACCCACCAAAATCACGAACTTACCCTCCCTTGCACACCTACCGGTAACCATAAGCAACATGTCACTCACACACTCCCTCGGGTCCCTTCACATGTAAACTAAGTTCAACCCCACCCACACTCAATCCTCGCCTGCTCTTGGATCCCTACAGCACAGCACTCGGCCATTCCCTTGATACAAAAAAAAAAAATACCGTACTGCACTGGTTACCCCAAAGTCTAGATTTCGGAACGAGCAATAACCCCGTACAAAAAATAAATGAATTAAGATCCGATTCAGCCTGTAATACCGCAAAAATCATCATGTTCCACGACAAAACACATTCGGTACCGTACTTGTGCGTGTGTCTCCATGCCAAGAATTGCCAGAAACCCATCCATAGAAAGCGCAAACGGACACCAATTCCTTTCGCTGGGGAACACAAGTATCTAAACGGGGGCCGTTATTCGGCACGATGACTGCAGCGCAGTATCATATTATTATACCAAAAATAATAATAATAATCGAGCTTGGACTTCAGCCTAAAACCTAAGATGGCAGTAAGTTACCGTAGACAAACTTAGACAATGCTGTCCTTCCGCAGTACGATGCGCCCACGCCGGTAAAAGTTCTCGTACTCCTCCTTGTATCTCGAGAACGATATCTGTAACCGAATAGTGGAAAAAGAGAGGGCGAGCGAAGCGTTTCCAAGATCTGGTGGCAGTGGTATAGAACTTTGCGGACGCGGCTATGCGCACAGTATTGTGCATACAGTGCCGGTATTAGATCTTCAGCATAACGCTCGCCGTATGCACACACTATCTCATTCCCGAAACGAGCACTGGAAACGAACACAACTTGAATTCCACCCGCAATTGTAACCCACGGAGTAAATAATATCTCAGCGCGATAGCCCCACTGTAGGCGCCAGTACAGTACTTGAAGGTAGGTATAATACAAGTAGGTACCTGCGTGCAAAGCCAAGTTCGAGAGCAACCCGCCCTTCGACTCTCGTGTGTCCATCAACATCAAAACTTAATCCGCACGCAAGCAGGGGGGCGAGGGAGCAAAAAAAAAAAAGTTTCGATTGGCCGCAAATGAGTTATTGTTATTTTTGGAGGACTGCTGCTTTGTTGAATACGGTGCGGGATAGGGCAGCGAGCAGGAAATTATGGAGCCACTGTGGCAGGAGGAAAGTTCACCTGACATCCCCCAACACTCAAGGGAGAAAGAAACAAGGACCGCCCATGCTGATGCCACTTCGGATGCTTATTCCTTGGCCGGTCTGAAACAGCATAAAGTTCGTCGCCAGACGCCAATCTCCTTTTGGGAGAATCCGAGTATTGTGATTCGCCGGAAAACCGAGGGCTGCTAGGGTGCTGAGTCACTTGAACTTTAAAAAGCCCGCATGCATAACCTGAAATGGTTAGCTGCTGATTGATACGGAGTAGTGTGCCCGGCTATCATACGAGCTCTCATCACCACTGTCCCAGGCGGCTCAAAGGATAATTTAGTTTGTTGGTGGAGATTGGAGTCGCCTCACTTATGCTCTCTCCCCTAAATAATTTGAGATAAGTATAATGTATGAATCTTTATAATTTCCCAAAATTTTTGACGATTCCGGTGAGGTAGAAAAGAGAGGGATGTTTCCATCATATCTTTGACAAGCACGGCCATTTATTGACGGCGTTAGAGGGGGGGGAGAAAGGGGTGAAGAATACCACACTACCGTTAGGTACCATAAGCTGATCCGCGAACACAGTCGTATTGGCCAAACAGCTGTAGATACTCTCTCTCCGGCAAATCAGGAATCGTACAATATCATAAAGCGGTCACGGAATTCCATCTCTTTTGCAATCGATAGGGTCAGCCGCATGTCAGAAGCGAGAGCATCCATCGGGAATGTTCACTGACTACCGGTAGCCCTAGCATCCGAGTAGGCAGGCCAGGAGTTGAGAGGCGGAGAGCAATCAGAAGTTGGCATTTGTGGTGAGCATAGAGTTGGTAGAGAGCACCGGTGTAAAGGCTGAGTGCGCCCGCTCACTCCTGGCTCTCACGTTTTTCTGCAGTGCTAGGACAAAACGTTTCGTCCGATACCATGAGGTATGCATATTATATTGGTTGCCATACTTTTTTGTATGATATGGAGCCCATACAGGAATTTAGGTCACTTTCACATCGGTTGATGCAATTATGAACAATGAACACAACTTTGATCTCTTGCACTTCTGCCTCTAGAGGCTTAAATGCATAGCAATTCTCTAGCTGATGGAAGGATTTAAAGTGTTTTTTTTTTTTCATACAAGTAGCATTGAAAATGACCATTTTCGTTATAAAACCCCGTGTCGGACAGAACGCTCTGTCCTGATACTTTACTTAGCGTGATTTATAGGATTTGCCGGAGACAGGTAACGGTGTGTCCGAAGTAGGTATGATACATTATAGCAAGAGAGGTTTAAGAAGCGAAGCGAAATACTTTTCGAACAAAGGAAGAAACGATGAGGTTCTTTGTTTTGTTTTTTACTCTGAATAAAATCAGTATGAATTATCAGATCTTCCAATTCAATCATCTCTCCCATCCAATCCTACCCGTGAAAACGCCTAATGGCATATATGTATATGTAGATAGATAAAAAAAAAGGAACGAATAATTAGTAATTTCAATCAGACAGAAACGGCTGAGATGACCACAAAAAATAAAATAAAAATAAAACTCCGTCGTGAGTGCAACTTATTGCACCTCCGTTTAGAGAAGCGCAACTCCCACAACAGCCACTATTCCAGCCACTCCCATTCCAAAAATGAGCCTGGGTCCGGATGAGCCGACGCCACTAGAGGATCCGGTTCCAAGGCTGCCACTGCTACCCTGTCCGTTAGTTGCGATACTCGTCTGGGCAGTTGATCCACCGAGTGTAGTAGAACCAGAGCCAGGCGAATCGGTCTTGCTGCCACTGCCGCTACCGGAAATGGTAGTAGACTTGGGGAGTAAAGAGGTACCGCTGCCGCCGTCGTCGTTGGTACTGCCACTACCTTCCCGGCAAATCGAGGCGGTGGTGTCACAGGTGAATCCATCCTTGCAGCATCCAGTTCCACATCTAACGTCATTGGCAGAGCATGTGGCGTCGCATTTCTTGTCCGGCAAGCACTTAACGCCAGCAGGGCAGCAAGAATCGCTGTCATCGCAGGGGGAATAGTTATTTGGGCAGGTGCCACCGCTGGATGAGCCGGATGGAGTCGGGGAGGATAATGGACGACTGGACGTTGCGGTCGGTTTTGAAGTTCCCATGCTTGATGATGATCCCGATAATCCATAATCACAGGCAGCACTTCCACTGGCGTTGGTAGTGCAGCTAGCATTCGAAGGGCAGCATCCAGTCCCGCATGCAGTCTCGGTAGCCTTGCAGGAGCCGACGCCTGTGCATGTCTTTCCGATAGGGCAACATCCGGTCTGTCCACCATAAGTTCCACAAACAGTACCCTGATTACCTACGCTATGTCAACAATCATGTACCCTACATCGCTCAGATGAAAGCCCTAATGGGTCTCCACTCGCAAAAAACCATCATCAAAATTATAAAATAAAACTTACAGCACCCCTCGAAAGAACAATTGATCTGCCCCACAGTCTCACACCCCCATTGTCTGGTCTCTAATAAACTTCTCTTCTGGACCTTTCCTGGGGCCTCAGCGAGTTCGAATGGTTCGAATGGCCCTGTCACGTCTCTCTTTCGAAGAGCTGGTACGGCCTGCACGGCATTCATAAACACGCCCGGGATCGGCATTGCATCTCGGCGATTGATGAGTTTGACTTTGGGCTTGAATTCATCGGATGCAGCTGCTGCAGTGGCAGAAGCTGCGAGAAATATGAGCGAAGTGACCTTCATGATTATCGGTGTTTGTTGAGGATGAGTTTAACGAAAGACTCTGTATCTGGATAAACTCCAATGTACTGGAAGAAAAGGAAAAAAAGAAGGACTGTCCAATGCAATGTATGGGTGGCAGAAGAAAAAGAGTGGAGGAAAAAAAACTTTTCACCCTGCGAAGGTGAGGGGGGAACAAACTAAACTTATATTTCTCTCACCCCTATTCCTGGCTCGCCTGCTACTTCATTAATTTTATCGTTTTTTATTTGAGGCGCTGCCCTGGGGTTGAAAAAGGCTTTCGCCAAGCTTCGAATTGACTTGTCAGTTTTTGCACACAAAAAAGCGTTACACACACGAGAGTACCGGTATTTCGACTGAGGACTCGCGAGGCTGGCACAAGCCTTTTTCAACCCCGGGCTGGGCGCCTCCACTGACCTTCACGAGATGGGGGACGCTGTCTGTTGTTAAAAAGGCGCTGTGGAGGCTGGACACATGCCGTAGAGCAAGGGATTGATGGTGTCGGTCACACTAGTCTCCCCTTGTCTAATTTACCCCATGATACAAGTGCTAGCAAATACGAGGTCCAACTACCGGCACTTGTTGCAAAAAAGAAGTCCCCAAAAACAGGGGGATATGTTCTATGCAGGCACCCAGATGCGCACACAGATTTTTGCTAGAGATTCCTTTATTTTCGATTTCGAAAGGTTCGTTCATGCTAGGATTTTCCCGGCGATATTTTTTTTCTTTCTTGAAAGCAATTTCCCATAACCTACTTTCCTTTATAATAGGTCACGAACTTTACTTTTCTCAATTAGAATATCAATCTAAGCCCCTACTATGGCGTCGAGAGAAAAAAAGTTGGGAGAATTGAAGGGCCGAGATTGACGAACTTTGAGAAAACAATAATCCCTTGTCTCTGGGTCCTTGCCTAGGACAAGTAGGACTAGTATCATATCTAGCATAAAGTACCGGTATTTGCATAGTCACGCTCTGCTATCCCGACAATCCGGATACCTCGCTGCCCCTTATGAACTTCCAAGAGTTTTAAATTTCTTTACTCGAGCATACAAAAACCTCTCCTAATGCCCCGGATCACCCCGACAGGTTCTGTGGATTTTGGGCATCCGGGATGGCGGGTTGCGACTGGATCTGAAAATATAGTAAGACAGGGGTTTTCTTTTCATCAGTTGGGTGATTGTGTAACCATATCCATAGTGCTTGTGCTGGTATCATACAAACGCCTTGTAAGTACTAGTGCTGGTACTAGTACCTGTGCAGAGTCATCCCTGATATCAAGAAGCGAGAACGTTCGAGTGGCTCACTCACCGATTCTCTGCGCCTGATTTGTCCTTCCCCTTTCCTTCCCCCTCTTCTTCAGGAGCGTGTTACATATGCTGTTTGCTATTGTCATACAAGCAGCATTCCCTTTCACAAGTACAGGCGTTTGTCAAGCAGAGGCGGTGGCCGTGGTTGTACAAGTACTCGTACAGTCTGCAACGGGGGACGACGAAAACCGGTGGCACGAACTAGGGCAATTGGCAGGCAAAAAGTGAACTCGTCAAAGTGCCGGTAGGGTAACAAAAAAAAAAAAATACTAGTTATCATACTAATCCCTATTCGCCAATCGTTGGTTTTCGCCCCGCCCTGTTGAAGCTTGCAGTGGCTTTTGTTTAATTGACTCGTGCCCTACTGGTATGATACAGTACCATTGCACTGTAGAACCCCAATAAGCACTGCTGGACACAATTAGCTCCAAAGCTCTACTGGTGAAAAAAGCTTTCCAGCAGGAGGGCAGAATCCAAAAGCTTACCTTCCTTGGCTATTAATATCATTTATAACCTTCTGTCGAAGGAAAAGGACAAAAAAAGAGAGCTAGCAGATCTCTGATCACTCTGATCAAGCACTTCAAGCAGCCGCAACCAATTGCCAACCGCCTGTGTATCGTCTGCTGGCATAACGTTCCACAAAAGGTGGAACTAGTATCCAAGATAAGCCTAGCGCGGGGCTTCTTCAGCCTATGACATGGATTAATTGGCCTGCAGCGGCGCATAAAGTCTAGCATGCAATAGGGGGAGGGGCGCAGCCATCGGGAAGCCCAACTGTAATGTTTCTCCACAGTAGGACGAGGGAGGAAGAAGGTGAAAGGAAAACAGGCGTTCGCTCTCTTTCTTTGAATTGATGTTTTTATGATGGAGAGTTTGTGGAGTTCGTGAGCTGTGTGTGTGTGTTGCGTTCCGTCCTAGCCTCCTTCTGGGGTGTTCGCGCAATTTCGAATACCACCTAGCAGAACACCAATAGTGCTTGTAGCAGCATGTCATCATGGGAGTGCGATTGCGGCTGCGAAACGAAGTCAATAAGGAAAAAACCGTGCGTGAGGGGCTCCGTTTAGACCAGGATGTCTCTCTATTCTTGGAGAGGAGTGGTTGAGCGCTGTTTTTTTTTATAGTTTTTTTAGAAAACCCTCAGGGGCGGGGGGCTGCGGTGTTGCGGGCTCCCCGAGGGCGGGTTTGGAGATTCTTGTGCCGTAAAGTGCTGCGCCCGAGGACTTTAGCACCTTCTAGGTGCGGTATTCGGTGGGAACTAATGACCGCTCATCAATAGGGGCAAGAGCAGCTGCGTTAAGGGACCCTTCAAAAGTGATGCGGGGCCAAATTGTTCTATGGTCTTTGGCCTAAGACCTACTCACAGTTGGGTGGAAAGAATTGACAACAAAGTATCATAGTGTACTAGTGCATAAGGTTCAATTAAGTATATTGGGGTAAGCTTTGTTGAGGTCTACTTCCTCCATGCCCTCTACAGGCACTTGCTCGCAAATTAGGTTATCCCTTTGTTGGTTCCCTAATTTGACACACTTTCAGCCTTGCACTACTAGGATGATCGGCAATAGGTGGGACAGAAAAAGCAACGACAAACAACACAGATCAAGACCAGGAGGTGTATGATATCAAATAAAATTTCAATTTAGCCCAGGCTTTTGCAAAAAGAGTTTGGATAAGGTAAATGTACTGTAGTTTTGGGCTAGCCAGATCACTATGATAGGATCTGACCCTGGATCTGAAACCACAAAGTCCTCAGATGTAGGGAGGCCGAAGATATTAATTTCAAGAAATAGAAAAAGTATTAAAATAAAAAAACTCTCTAGTTCTAACAACCCCTCTCTAACTATCATCTTTACTCAAAGTGAACAGGGTATTCTGACAGGCAAACAAATTTCTCGGTATTTGGCTTTTCAAGGCATACAATGTTCAACAAGCTGGGATTGTCAACTTTGCATTCATCACTGAAGAACATAGTACTCTACATGTTTTAATAAAAGCATTGGTAGATTTCAAACACAGACAGTTTCTTGAGCGGCTGGGAGTCACGTACGATTGGGCTTACAAATACGGGAGATCAGTACTATTGCTTTTTGTTTCTCTCCATTCCTGAACTGCTTCTCCAGTTCTGAGTATTGGCTGAGGGTCTACCTTCCTTCAAGGCAATTTGCCGGAGAGGTGTTAATAGTGCTCGATCAAGTCTTGCAAGCAGGTCTACATACTGGGTTTCCTTTTCTTGTTCTTTTTCCCCACCGCGGTCTTCAGTGAGGAGCAGCGAGAATGTGTTTGAGGGAAAGTGTTAGATATAATGGGTTGAACGAAGAAGGTAGGTCGTTGCTTAGTCATTGAGCTGTTCTAGCGGTCATTGGTAGCAAGTCTCTTGTGTTTTTCTCAAATCCTCTTCTCCTAACTCTCCATACGAGCATATCATCTCTTTCGCCTCCCGGCTAACAAATTAGCCTACATTGTCCTGCTGTGACCCATTTCATCTTTCCTTCTCTCTTGTCCTCATCTCCGCTAAAGCCACTTCTCACACTCTCCTGCACCTGACTGACCACCCTGCGAACATTCTATCACCGTGCTGCTAATCTCACGACGCTCGCCCTGTATCATTTCTAACACACGGCATGGTTAGATCATGCCGTATCCGCCAGCATGCCACTAAACCTATTGTAAAAGATGGAATGATTGGATTGTAGACTAGAGACTTCAAGAGAGCGAGGCAGACTGAAGAGCCCAATTGTATCGAAGAAGGTCAGAGAGACCCACTATTGGTGCAGTAAAGCAGCAACACATGGCCGTGTGGGAGAGGGGTTGAGGCAAGCAATACAAAAGACAGGGGAAAATAACTGAGAGCGGAATTACATATTTGATCAATCGAGCGGGCAATAACATGGGAGAAAAGGTAAGTGGGGCAAGTTGAGCTCCGACGACTTTAAACTGAACTAAAGAATAAAGACAGACTTTGCCGTACTCGAAGGCGTAAAAAGTGCCTATCAGAAAGTGCTATTTCAACAAAACCGACCCTCAGCTTCACGAGTGATAATCGATGCATCCGAGCACTGAAGGCTCGGTCAGTGGAACCTGGAAGCTGGAACGCCTGCGATGCTGTTAATTCTCTACTTAGAAAACTACCCTACTCCCACTCACTCCTGCTCACCTCTAACATCAGATCTAGCTCTACCCTCGCCGCCTGTGACTCTATCGTAAAATACCGGAAAGCGAAGAGCCGGGCACCCGGCAACCGAAAAATCTCCGGACCGAATGCCCCCCGCCCAACAAACTCCGAGCCCATGAATCAATCAACTCTGAAGGAAACGTCAGGAGAGAGGGATGATCTACCGCATGCCGCAACACACAACAATTCCCTTCGCAGAGGAACTCTCGCACATCTAGCGAGATCTCTCCCCTACCAGCACTTATCCTGGCTCCGCCACCTCCAACCCAATTAAAGTACACTAGCCCAACCCCAACTGCAACCCTCAGCCACTCTCCCATCTCAAGTAGCGAACTCCCCCCGCTCCCTCCCGTGCACTACCCCCTCTATTCAACCCCCTTCCTAAATGCGTGAGGGTGACTCCACCAAATGTGGTTGTAACAATTCCCAGAACCCCCATTCCTTCGAGCAAGCCCATTCAAATCCTTGGCGGAATCGGTCCGGTCACTAATGCAGTGAACGAGCTCTGATAGAGATTTTGCATGGAGGAGGGCATTGTTAGGTCAGGGAGACGGGGTGATGGTAGAATAATTCAAGTAGTAGACCGTTGTATTAGCAATACTGAGGAGCGCAAGTAACAGGAAGCGCAATAGTATGGAGGAGCACTGAAGTGTAGATGAGTGGGCACACTAGGGCATGAACGGATGTATAGGGTACGAGCGGAGACATAGGGCTATACATGTACGAGCAGAGTTTTCACTATTAAATTTTGTAGTCGCTAGCAACCTCCAGTAGAACATACACCTCGACATCTCTTCCCGTCAACACCTGTACACGATCGTGCCAACTTCATCACGGGGCGTGTATCCAAGTTGTGGTATTAAGCATGGGGACTAGAAACAGCGTGGGGTGCGGTGGTTCAAGAATTGCTTGGTCCCCCTGTGAAAGACAATGGGACGTGTGGTGAAATGGAAGTGGAATGAGATGATGGAGTAAGCAAGAAGTAAAATAAAAGCTTACCGGCGCCCGTTATCGGTAAACTCTTTCTCGGCCAGCCATGCCTCGCTTTATATTAGCCTCACCATGGCACGTATAATAGGCAATGTAGCCCCCATAAGTATGATAGATAAACCCTATCCTATCCTAAAGGATCAAGCAAACCAAAGAACCTGCAAACAAAAGTAATTGAACAGCACACAAAAACTACACACACTCCACAATAATGCGCCTAGGGGCTTACTTACTTACACAAACTCGGCGTACTGTAGCGCAATACCGCCTACTCAGTGCTCATAGAAAGGTCGACTTCTTAACTATGGTTGGGGGAGCGAGACACGGGATATCACTCGATGGAGGGTGAACTCTTCCTAGGGGTTTGCAAGCAGAAGGTTAACCTTTCCTCCTTATCAATAGCGTATGCACGATTATATACCTACCCATTACCAAAGCCCCATTGGGATGAATCCCGTGCTCCAAACCTCACCAGAGCTTCCACTGAGCTCACCTTGCATAGTATGAAATCGCATGTATCGAGTAGGCAATGTGCAGCATGATACAACATGTGGGAAGCATGGTAAGGACCCTCCCAAGCCTAGGACAGTTGTAGTGATTACCGGTATAAAGAATATAAACCACATTAGCAAAAAAAGGAAAATCCTGTGTGTCCGATGTATGGGTACAGTCCTGCTTGTACCCCCTTCTTGAATCCCTAGCGTTCTGTGTATGGGGTCGAGTCCGTATGTCTGGTGCATCCCGAGTTGTAACCTGATACACAATATCATATATCTTCAAGACCTCGCTCACCTTTGTTATCTCCTTCTCTTCCATGGCCTTCATCTACCTTATCCCAAACCACCTCCTTCTGACTCTGAAATTCCTACGGCACTGCACATGTTGAAAATAAGGCCATGGTTACACATCCACCCAACCCGCGGAAAAAAACTACCTGTCCCATTTGCGGGTGCCTGTATAATATGATAGTATGCTGGAAACAGGTATAACAACCGGCAACCTCTTGTGAAATCCTCCACCCTAAGTACCGGTGCCATATTAATATCTTACAAAAAAAAACAAAAAATATATATATATAATTGAGGCCTGGGAAAAGTCAACAAAAAAAAAAAAAAAACTCCCCCGAAACCATTAAAAATAAGCTATACAATGCATCCGCTGCAGAAAAGAAGAAACAGAAAAAACAAGGCGATTCAATGCCCGTAAACAGAAACAACAACCTCCCGGGATTAAGCATATCTCACTACTTTATAAGAGAAAGTACAAGTATAATAGTGCCAAATAAAATAAAATAAAATAAAAATAAAATAATAAAAAAAACGCAAAGCGCCCCCCAATATAAACCGACGCCAACCCAAAAATTCAAACAAAAGTCAAGTTCCAAACTACCAGACCAGACCAACCAAAGCCAAAGGTGAAATAACCAAATACGCCAACCCTCCTTCCTGCTATCTTACTACCATATTATCTCGTCAAATTGGGTATCTTTGTACAGGGCTCTTACCACTCTTCCTCGGCGTTCCCAAATTCATCATATCCCCGCTCCCCCACTCCTCCATTTCCTCCACTACCAATCTTCGCTCATCCAGGACGAGCCCAATCTCTCTGATAAACTCCTGAGTGATAGACAAAGGCCTACTCTCCCTCTTCCTAGCGGCGCGAGCCACTTCCTGGACTTCCTCTGTGCCGGCGGACATTACCATAGCCCCGTCTAGTCTGTTGTGGTGGTGGTGTTGGATGCATAAGCTTGTCCTGCTAGTGCCGAACACACTCCCCTCACCCCCTCCACTTGCTCTAGTGCCGGTAAGGCCTCGCGCGGAGGTAACTTCGCAGTATTCTAGATCGAAAGTGTTGGCTCGGGAGCTAGTGTTTAGCTCCGCAATGTGTTTCAGGTCTTCAGGCGGGAAAGTTGGCGTGGGCACTGGTGACAAGTGGAGGTGATTGCGGCGGTTATTGGATTTGGCGCATTTCAGGTTCGGGAAGAGGCGGGTTAGGACTGCTTTGTAGGTGGGTAAACAGGCGCAGATCGTGCCTATGCTGGATTCTAGGGATGTTAAGTTTCCGGAGGTGCTGTCATTGTCTGGGTTTTGTTAGAATAGCCTGGGGGGGAGGGAGGGAAGGAGGGGGGCGATATACAAGTTATATCGTCGCCGGTTCCTGGACCCTGCGCGTTAAACCCCATCCTGACGATACTGACAACGCACGCACTACTTTTATTGCCGGTTGATAGTCAATATTAGTCCGTCCCCCTTCGTCTTCGCTTCGGAAGCAAATAGTAAGGACAACCAACAAACTAGCAACAGTAAAAATTCCCACAACCCACAACTTCTGCCCCCTAGCCACCGGCACCCCCCACATCATCCAGATTGGGAAAGACAGCAGAACCAAGTCCATGAAAACGTTCCCTGCACAATTGTACCAAGTGAAAACAGACACGGACAGCCAGCACTCCCCCACGACGGCGGGGCCGCTTACGTCATAGGCTTTGTGCACGGGGTCGCATTGGAAGATCCAAATGAGGATTTGCACGAGGTAGTTTAGGAGTACGAAGACTAGGAAGATGTAATTTACACGTCGGAAAGCTTGGTCGACGGATATGCGGAGGTACAGGAACAATAGGGAGGTCTTTATTAAGCAGAATTCGAGGTTTATGGGGATGACGGACAAGTAGATTAGCTGTAGAGTACCGGTTAGCTTTGGCGATTGGGAAGGGGTGGAGAGGAGAGGGCACCCTCGTATATGTTGGGAAAGCTTCCTTTGGGACGTATTTCCTGTGTGAACCGCCGCCGTGATGGATCGCTGCGTCTGTCAATTCACGATCAAGCACTGCAGCTAAACGCAGAACAAACCTGAAAGAAATATTCCAGTTCGTATAACCATCAACAACTAAGGTAATCCTCCCGACATCAATCAACATCAGCAACTCTTCTCTTCATCCTTCGCTTTCAACCCAAGTGACAACCATCATACATACCCAAGCAATCAAAATGCAAGCTGTTCCCACGAGTCAGCGAATCACCCATGCATGGGAGAGAGAGGAAGCCCACTATCATCATGCCCAAAATGCTTCGTAATCCTGCACCTGGAATAAATCCTCACCCCGATAGCAAACGAGCTTACGATAAGTAAACAAGTCTGCAACGCTACCATCGACGGCGCCTTACTATCAGGTCCGTACCCAACAACCATCGTGAAGGTGCCAATGTGGTACGAGCGCAGGGCATTCCCAGCTCCCTGGATTGGGGATCCGGTAGGAAGGTAAGGGGAGGAGGCTACAAATTGAAGTGGGAGATGGGATGGGGACATGGTTGTTATAATACTTTTATTAACATCATTGGCATTACGAGATGGTGTGGTATGCGAAGCACAGCAAGCTAAGCTGGGGGAGAAAGAAAAGAGGGAACACAATCTTCTAGGCATGAGGATTCTCATCAAGATCAGCAGGCGCAGTGAAGGTGGAGAAAGGTCCAGCATGATACACTCCAACTTACGAACCCCCACGTATCATTCTCTCCTCGTGCTTTACTGTATCATATCTTTCAAGCCAAAAGGAAAAAAATATAAATAAAAGACGGCATGAACCGCACCCAACCCACGACGACGGTAACGATACGAGTAAAATCCAACCATTCGGGACCCGTGCACACCCAAGGAGGTATTGTGGTGGGGTTAATTTCCCCTATTATTGGTTGGATGGATGAAACGGAGGGAGGAATGGGAGTGTGAACGGGCCTTTTCTAGGTTAGAGTGTTGCGGGATCGGGATCAGGGTGGGGCGGGAGATGGGAGATGGGGGATGGAGGAAGGGAAGGCTTGGTCGGTGGCGGGGATTGAAGTTTCCGATGTCGGACAAAGGCGGCTGACGGGGCCGAGTGGACTGATGAGGAGAGGAGGTGATCATGTTATCTCACTCGAATTTTCGTCGAACTCTAGACTTTGGTGCTGTTGGCAGTGGTCCAGTCCACCCAAGACAGGGTGGGGACACTGTCTTGGGCGGGGGCAAGACATGTCTTGTCTTTGGACGGGGTGGCCGTCGGCTGTGTGCGACTAGAATCTGCCGATTCGCCCAGTTAGACGGGCACTAGTGCTACGGCAAGTTAGAGTGAAAAAAAGACTGTGCACAGACGGGCGGACTTTATTTCTACAAACATGACAACAGATCCAAGAAAGTTTAGCACTGGCGCCGTCCCACCGGGAGACTAGGCATTGGTATTAGTATTTATCATAATACATCACGATTAATCCAGCCTGCTGCGACTGCTAGCCCCTATACACCGACCCTCTCCCATACCAACAATTAGCCCTCTCCTCCCCATCCCTCCCACATATCACCCACCCTTCCCAAATCCCAAATCCCAAACCCTTCACAAAAACGCTCCCAGTCGATCCCTCCAGCCTCTCCACCAATCAAACCTCTCAGTTCCCACCTCCGGTCCAGGTGAGACATATCGGGACCCGAACTTAAATTTTGTTTGCTCAATTTTAGCATTGCCGACTGTGCGGCCCGGCGAATGTTTGCCTGACTTGGCTTGAGATTTCGGGTGGGTAGGTTGAAATGATATCATTTTGTGGTGAGGAAGGGAGGGCGTGGGAGAATAGAATTCACTCCGCGCACATGGGAGGGAGGCAAGCTCCACTGGGGAGCACTCGAGCAAAGCAAAATAATATGAATATGATGCATCGAAGAAAATGAAAGGAAAGACAAAGAGAGGCTTGATTGTCTGTTTGCTTGTTGTTTGAGGGTAGACGGAATGCTCTGCCGTAGTCGCAGGTGTCGATGGGGGCGTTGTTTATCGGGTACTGGGTGGTCGGGACTGGGCCTGTGCTTGAGCCGAGAATGGTAGGGTCTCGCGGTAAGCTGCAGCACTATGCTTCAGCAGCGCGCTCGGATACCCTCGAAACAATTCTGACCTCTCGGCTGAAGCCTCCTTCCTGGTATCCGGAGGTGGTCCACCGGCTTCCCTCCCAACTTCATCAGACCCACCCACCCACCACAACCGCACACAAAACCACACTTCCTGTCACCTCAAATTAACCCACCCAGCCCCGCAAACCACTACGCTCAATCCCCACCACGCCCCCCTCACCAGCCCCACTACACCTCCACCCCCATCACCCGTGCTCTGCACAAATCCACCAACCCCACTTCCTCCCCCACTGGCCACAACTCCGCCTTCGCTTCCCTCCGCTATCTGCCCAACACTCCAAGTCCCACTATCTTCATGATCATGATCACTGGAACCATGACTCGTGGCGGTTGTGTTTCCGGCAGCTGCTATACCCCGACACTGAGTCCTGAACTCGCAGCAGGCGACGGCGCCGGAGTCATCATGCCCGCACGTGTAGTCGACCGGACAGCAAACGGAGGGTTCGGAGATTGTGGCGCAGGAGAGGTAGTTTGGTGGGCAGTTCTCGTCGGCGTGGGAGGCGGCCATGGTTGGGTGGGCGTGGAGCATGGCAAGGAGGAGGGTGGTTAGGAGTAGATAGAGGCGGGAGAGATGTCGGGAAGGCATTGCTTGTTTGTTTGATGTTTGTTTTAGTTATGGATGTGCAAGACGGAAGGAGGAGGGAGGGGTTGGCGCTGGTGGGATTATATTCAGTAGTCAGAAGGGAAGAATGAGAAGAAAAGAGTTTGCGTATGATACTATAGTCCTTCCACAGCACGGCACAGGGTGGTGCACAAAATAAGTTCAAACCCACGATATACCATCAACGTGATACGCTATCATGTACCCTGTCTCCCTTCCTACCCCTTGTCGTCACGCCTGCGTTGTCGAAACGACCACCAGGCCCAACACCCATTAGCCAATCACCATCTTCCAAATCCACCCAACCAATGAGATTCCACCTACCCGCCTTGTTCAGCGCGCCCGCGGCCCATTTTCTTTTCTTTGCTTTTTGGTTTTCGCCGTTGTAGCAGTACTGCAGTAAAGTGCTGGATAGTGAATTGGCGGATTCACTGCCAATAGATGCGGTTTTGGGTTGGGATGCAGAAACATTGAGATACGGGTCTTGGTTTTAAGCGTTGAGGGGTTTTCTATGCACTTGTATGATATGTTGGGCTAGCTGGCATGGTCGCTTTTTTTGGTTGGGTTTTTTTTTAAAAAAATAATAAGAATATTTGGGGGTGAGAAGATAATTGGAAGTGTTGGTCGGGAGGTCTCTGGGTAGATTGCGTACGACTTCTTCTGGGAGGATTACTTTTTCAGTATTCTCTTTCTTTGGTCCGTTCGATGATCGCGAATATCCCCACTAATGTTCCACTGCGGCTACCCACTCTCTAACACCCCACCAAGAATTGGGGACTCAATTTCTACTGCCTACATGCACCGGTTGGGAGACCCCAGGGTAATAGATTGGTTGAATCTCCGAAACCCTTGTTTTCCACTTCCGAGTGATGCCCCATGACGACCGCAATTAGCCTGCTATTATATCAGTGTCTACTGAACGCCCCCGTTTCTTTCAATAAGCTGGAGCGATTACCAATTGGACCAATGTAATGTCTGGCCTCTTAGAAGGCGTATAAGAAACCATCTGACCTCCATGGACGGTAACGATCATCAAGAAAAGTGAATAAAGAGGTCAGAAAAGGGCCATGCTTGCGGAAAGAAAAAGAAAAGCGTAAAAAAACGATATGATAGATTCGTGCAAAGACGCTGGACGGTTAGCGCTCTAATGGCTAATCATAGAAAACCACGTGCCTAGCCAAGGAAAGGAGGGGAGGAGATACTACCAAGTAAGAGCACTATATACCGACCCCGCCCCCGAACTAAAACTCTAATTCATCTTGTCGACTCGACCACCTAGGGGGCCCCGCTCTCTCTAAGAAATCTCAGGAAAGGTGGCTTTTGTCTCTTCCATTTCTTGTTCCTCTATCACTTCAGCTCGCCGTTTTCCGTCAACGATAGGAGCTATGAGTTCCCGTCGCCTCCAGAGGAGTCAAAGGTGCTAACGGGGAAACTTTCCAGCTCAACAATGTCACCGTGAGATAGAATGACCCGGACGGCGGATGAGTAAGATCAGATAGTCCTCTAGGCTCTGATGGCTGCGTCTCGACGTTATGCTAGAGGTAGAGGGAGGGGAAAGCTAGGATTACGCCGCCGCATAAACCAACCCCTAGACCGATAGCCTCTACAAGAGATGTTAGAGGGTTAGGAAGGGAAGGTGGGGGTAAAAAGGTTCTGGGGTTGGGGAGATTGGGGAGGATTGTGCTCGGATAGTGGGCAGGGTGGAGGAGCACGGTGGAGAGGATCCGATGCGGGAGTGGTGCTTGAGAAGGGCTTAGCGGTGGAGGTCTTGATATCGAGCGAGGGCGATCTAGACCTCGAGGATGCCCAATCGGAGGGCTCAGAAGCTGGATTAAAGGTTGGGTGAGGGGAGGGAGGAGGGAGGATTAGGACTGGTAGATGGGCTGGAATCTCGAGCACCTGTCAGCGGTGCCTCAGCGATTGGCAGGATATTGGCTGTGACTAGTGGTATCACTCGGATTGGGCGCGAAGTGGTGATAAGGGATTGCGTGGGAGTGGGGGTAGACGTCGGTTGAATGGCTACAATTAATGTTGCCTATACTGGAGGGGAGTAGGTGGAGTAATAGAGGCCGAAGTTGGTATTAGTAGGGGTGAGGACACCGCTCTGGAGGCCCTTGGCGAATAACAACACTTATAGCTGGTGGAGCGAGAGCTGTGATTGGAGGTTGAACGTCTGTACTCCCGCCTCATCCTTCTTCCCATTCTTTCGGCCCTCCTCTCTTCTATTGCTCTCCAGGATGTCAGGTGGATTATGGCCATCAGGAATGTCCGGATTATCCACCGTGTCTTGAGGTCTGACTTACGGTAGGGGGTGCGATTCGACATGAAGCAAGCCGTCTTTTTAGCTTATGGGGGTGGAAACATACTCGCTCTCAATTCTACCCTCGGGATATTCGGAACCGAGACAAGGGGGCATTACGCGGGGATGACAAAACTACCGTCTTTCAAGGAGCGATATCTCCTTCTTGGGGCTCTCATGTTAGGTATTTGGCACAACCAGGTACGTACCTCCCGGGTGCGCGACTAGGCAACAAATACTGCAGAAGGTACAGAAGGCGAACCCCACTAGCATCAAACCCTTTTCTGCCATGCCCCCATGGGCCTTCATCTGCTGCTTTTAATCTTGCACTCAATACTAAACATCAATTAACCGCCTTAACCGATTCACAACAGAAACTAGGTCTGTCCATAACTGTCTTAGTGTATACAAGTCCGTTTCGTCACAGGTCCTGGCTGTTGGAAGGAAATATGAGGACGTGTTCGTCTCAATTTATGGTACTATGGTATCATGCTGAAATCTCCGGGATCTCATCTGCTTACACTTCTCCGATTATATCCTACCCTTTCTCGTATTGCGCTATAGGATGGGTGCTGGATAGTTGAGGATCATAGGTGTCTAGTGGAGACTAGCCTCTCAGGTGTAACAATCCGGGGATACCCGGGAGCCACTACCCTGATTGACCAGACAGAGCCTCCTCATTTGAACAGCGATATCTACTAGGCTATTTCGGCGAAAAATGGCGGGCCCCTCCCCCACATTATCATTCGGAAAGATCAAAACCGGCACATGCCTCATCGCATATCTATCCTCACATGCCTTACAAAAGCCTGACACTGAATAACATCATTGGCCGTGGGATCAGCTGTGAAGACTAGCTCTTCGCTGAAAAACACCCTAAAGCTACGCTGTGATAGACGAATGGGCATAGTTAAAACACCCCAAACCCAGCCCTCAAAACAGAAGGAATATACACGGCGCCTTGCTATGAGAGGGGGCTACGAAATCCTAGCGTATTTCTCCTATATTATTATTCGAATAAATAGGGTATCTTATAATAGTCTAGTCTCCAACTCAACTCAAGCTTCGAGTGATAGGGTGTGACCATCTAGACAAACCGATCGCTTGTATGATAACCTACTGGTACGGTAATCTGCCGGTATTCCGTCGGCCCTGTTCAACACTCCCCAACGATAAAACCCTCCATCCCCCGACAAACCAAATCACAGATTCCATAAAGTGCCCGGGTGCAAACCCCTCTCTCCTCCCCACCCCACCCCACCCCTAAAGCTTAGATCAGCAACGTCTCTAATTTAACGAATGAATTTGATGACATTGAAATCCCGCCACAATAAACTTTGTTCTAGACGTCCCCACGTAGCAACCTCAAAAAACCCAGCTCACTCACCTCGCTTCCGTACCGTACCGACCTCACCCACCCTTGCAGACCAAATTAAAAAAGAACCCGACGTCACCCCCTCTCGCTTACCTAAACTAACCCAACCATCCATCCCATCAACCACATCAACCACCAACCACACGAACAACTTCATCACCACCGCCACGCCACCATCACCAAACCAAACATGCTCCCCTCGAGAGCCCTCCTCCTCCCCGCCACGCGGCGCTACCGCTACCGCTACATGTCCAGCAGCAGCAGCAGTCACAGCCACTATGACCCACCGAGCGGGTGGTTCCTGAACGTTCCGCCGGGGGAAAAACCAGTGAAGGAGGGGTGGGAGAATGTTTTCTACTGGGGCTTCCTTGGAGGCTTGTTTGCTGCGGGCGTTGCGTACGCGTATAAACCGGATACTTCGTACGTTTTTTTTCTTTTTTTTCTCCCCAGCTTGCTAGGATGGGAGGATGGGTGGGTAGGTGGGTGAGTGGGTGAGTGGTGGCTGATGATGATGTGTGAATGTAGCATTCAGACGTGGGCGCTTGAAGAAGCTAGGAGGAGGTTAGAGGCTGAGGGGATTTTGGAGGATCCGTCGAGTACAGGGACTTCGAAGCATAAGATTAGGACTGTGTCTGGACTTGGGCCTGGGGAGAAGGCGTAAGGGGAGTTTGCTCGCGGGGAGTTGGTGTTGGATAGATGGATTGGGGGATGGATGGATGGATGGATGGGTGTAACTATTTGGGATTCTCATTTTTCTTTCAAGTTTTCGTTTTTACTAAGCCTTTTACCCTACGACGGCGGAGACTCAATTGCGTGGTATTTTTATTTATTTTTGTTACGGAGGGAGGTTTCTTTTGTTCCTCGTTGGACTGCTGGGTTGTGGGTGGATTGGTTAGACTGGGCAGGGGATCACAGTGCAGCGATCTCTTCTGTAGGGAGGGACAAAAACACAAAAAAAACGATGAGATATATCATTTCTATTTGAGTTATGGTGCTTTCCCGGAATAATTGCTACAGTATCTTACGTCGAAAGAGAGATAGAAAGTGAACGGAAGAAAGAAAAAGTGTATAAAATGGTAAGAATCTAATTTTCCCTCAACACCCCACTCCGAAACTGAAGGAAATAAAATGGAAGAAGAAGAAAAAAGGTATCTATCTATCTAGATTAAATTAGAGTTTGTGTTCGGGAATAACATAACTATAGAATTATTAGTTAGTATAATTATGATATCGAAGTAGGGGGTGGATGGGCGGGGGGAGATAACCTCCAATCGCTCTCGACATCTCCGTACTGTCTCTCCTCCATCCACTTCCACAATCTCTCGGCGAGGACACCCGCTTCCTTACCCTCCTGTAGGGGAATCATGATGTCTCTAGGCGTACCACCAATACCACCATCCCAGGCAATGCGTCTAATCGGTGATACAACCGCTGCGGTTCCACTCCCGAAGGCTTCAATCAACCTGCCTTCATCCGCGGCTTTGGCTATCTCACCGACAGTGAATTTTCGCTCGTTAACCTCCCAACCCTCCTTAGTGAGGTGTTCCCTTGCAAGCGCAAGGATAGAGTCTCTGGTGATGCCTTCAAGAATAGTTCCGTCCAAAGGAGCGGTAACAATTTCCTTCTTGCCTTCAGGAGTGATCCATGCAGTGAAGAGGTTCATTGTCCCCACTTCAGTGACATATCCTTCTTCGCCAAAAAGCCAAAGGTTTTGATGGAAGCCGCGAGATGCAGCGTCAAGCTGGGGCACGATACAAGGCGCATAATTTCCTCCGAGTTTCATGTCTCCAACACCACCGGGCCAGGCGCGGATGTAGCGACTGGTCGCCTCAAGGCTGACGGCTTTGAATCCAGTGGGATAATACGGGCCTACCGGGGAAGCGATAGCAAATAGCAATGCGCTCTTCGGTGGGCCAACACCTAAAGTCCTCTGCGTTCCAATTATGGTAGGTCTGAGATAGAGAGAATAACCCCGCTTATCCGGAATGAACCTTTGCTCCAAGTTGACGAATGTGGCAAGACATTTGGTCATTTCCTCAATAGAGAATGCCGGAAGAGCAATGCGAACAGAAGATCTACTCAAGCGCTGCATGTTTTTGTGAGGGCGGAACATGCGGATACTGGGCTTTCCGTTTACGGTGGAACGATAGGCCTTCATTCCTTCAAAGCATGCGAAACCATAGTGGAAGACACAGGTTGCCGGATCAAGGGAGAGGTTTTGATATGGAGTTATCCTGGGGGCGGCCCAGCCAGATTGAGCGGTCCATTCGATGGAAAGCATGTGGTCTACATTCTTTATTGTAAGTTTTCTTGACCGATGTCGCGGTGGGGGAAAGCGGGGATACCGGTGAAGTTGCGCCCAAAGATAAGGTCCTCCGGTTTCTTCAAGGCCTTTGGTGTTTGGGTGCGTGTAATGGTCAATTTTGAAGCATCGATGTCGGAGAGCTTAGTTTGAGTGCTGTAGGCTCTCAGAGCTTGTGGGGTGCGAATCACCCGGAGGAGGGAAGAGCGAAGCATTTTGTGGGATGCTTAGAGATGAGGGGGGAGTTATGAGGGAAGGGTAGAAGGTGGTGAGGAGGGGAGGGTGAGGAAGGGGGGGAGGAGGGTGATAAGGGCTGGTGTAGGACTGGGTTGTCAGTCTAATTGTAGGCGGAAATTGATGACGGGGGGTAAGAGCTGTACTATAGGTCTGCTGCGATAAACTAACATTGAGAAGAAAAATTGGAAGCCATTCTACAAGGGATTTTTAGACTCCAGACTTCTATATTGGAACTTAGTATTGTGTGTGTGGGTCTGGAGGAGGATTCTGCATTTTGTCCATAGCGTACGGTACAGCAACACAGAAGAGGGAAAAAAGACAGGCAAGAAACTACAAGTTCTCTTAACATCATTAACCCCTTATCTAAGCAATGTTTTCATATTTTGGGAAGATCTTATTAGCCCACAGGCCCACAGCACTGGGGATGTGCCCTACCGTATTATAGCTTCGGATAAAATTGCTCCTATCATCAATAATTTCCCTACATGACACAGTCATTGTCTGTGAGGAATGAAGGGATTTTACTTCTGTTGACTGGCGGGTATGGTTTCTGGCTTCAGGACCAATAGGTAAAAATAATGTTAAAAACCCCTCCTGCGCCGTTGTCTTATCACGAGCGGAGCCATAGTCCAGATGGAGTTTAAAGGTGGGGAGTTACCGGTAATTGAAGGTGGGGCAAGACTTTGGGCTCTCGAGCCGCCTTCTCAAGCCTCAGGAGAATCCCTTTGCAATACCGGCACGGTAACTCTGGTTTCACTGCAATTCTGATAGTGATAAGCTTTATTATAGTTATACCTAGGTATACTCTTGCTTCCTTTACTGTGCCATTTTATTCTCAAGGTGAGCGTCGTTCTGGGCATTTGCAGCTATCAGGCTGCGGAAGCAACCGTGTCAATGCTGCGGCTAGCTTGCGTGTTTGCTTGCTCAGCTCAGCCTCCCTTTCTTCCTTCAATACAGTATCAACTCCTTTTGTACCACCTCAAACTTCATCCCTCTTTATCCTTTAACAGAGAGCTTTGCTCCAGCTTCTCCTGAGGAGACAGAGTATAACGACAGAAAATGTTCTCGAACGCTCTGAAGTCGTTCACCTCGAATATAACATCAAATTACACACTTTCACCTTCCCCGACCGGCCATTCGGGGCCGTGGAAGATTTATGATGCAAAAAAAAAGAAAAATCCGAACCAGGCGGCTAGTGTCTTTGTTTTTGAACGAAAATCCCTTGATTCAGGCGGGTCTTCCGGCGGACTTTCCCTTCGTGGGTCCACTTCCAAAGATGGTTTGAGGGCAGCCCAGGACGAAGTGGTCGACCGATTGAAGGGGGAAGCAAGCCTGCTTGCCCGCCTACGACATCCTTCTATTCTCGAGCTCGTGGAGCCGGTGGAGGAGACGAGGGGTGGTGGGCTGATGTTTGCAACGGAACCGGTTATGATGAGTCTGGCGGCCCTGCTTGCTGAGAAGGATGAAGAGGAGCGGAGCAGTGGGGGGAGATATGTTGTCGATGGGAATGGCGGGCGGAAGAGGCGAGAGGTTGAGATTGATGAGCTGGAGATTCAGAAGGGGCTATTGCAAATTGCAAAAGGGTTGGAGTTTCTACATGAGAGCGCTGCGCTTATTCATGGGAATCTAACACCGGAAAGCGTAATGCTCAATGTCAAGGTTGGTCCTTTTCTTCTGAACCAGGTGGATAGGTTAGGGAGTGCTGTCATCCATAACGTTTCACAAGTTACATAGATTATAGCTAACTTGTTGCAGTCCGACTGGAAACTCACCTCCTTCTCGTTCACAGTAACGTCTGTCAATCCCCCACTTCCGGCACCCTACGACCCTCGTCTGCCACCATTTGTCCAATTATCACTCGACTACGCATCTCCGGACCTGATACTTGATCAGAATTTGACGCCTTCTGCAGATCTGTTCTCTCTAGGTCTGCTGGTTGTGGCGCTTTATAATCACCCGCATCGCTCGCCTTTAGAAACGCACCATGCAACCTCAACATATCGCAGATTGTTGGCTTCTGCCTCTACTACACCAAATAGTGGAAACAACTATCTATCTTCTCGCCCACTCCCACGGCCGCTTGTTGAGACGCTCCTCTCCAGACTGCTAACAAGACGACCGGCGGGCAGGGTTACAGCACGCGAATTCCAGCAGAGTCCTTATTTCGACAATATACTTGTTTCAACGCTACGGTTTCTGGAAAGTCTCCCAGCCAAAACACCGTCTGAGAAATCGGCCTTTATGCGTGGGTTGCCAAAAGTGCTCCCGCAATTTCCCCGGGGTGTTCTTGAGAAGAAAATCCTTCCAGGACTTGTTGAGGAACTCCGCGACGGCTCAATGCTAGCCCTGGTTCTCCCAAACATATTTCTAATTGTGGAGAACGCTAGTGCAAGGTTATTCTCTGAGAAGGTGCTCCCGAAGCTGAAAGAAGTCTTCGTAAATCACGTTCCAAGCACAACGGAGCATAAGACCGCCGCCGCAAAGATCGCTGAACGGGAGAGGGAGACTGGGCGTGAGGGCGGGCTAACAGTGCTACTCTCAAGCCTGAATATTATCAAGGATAAGACTACTGCAAAGGAGTTTAAAGAGGATATACTCCCAATACATCACGCAGCACTCGAGTCCCCAACTAATGCCTTGCAAGATCTAGCCCTTCGCTCCATTCCAACAATCCTTCCAAAGCTTGACTTCCCAACTCTAAAAAACGATCTATTCCCCGCTGTTGCTAGTGTGTTCACAAAGACCTCATCCCTCGGGATTAAGATTCGCGGGCTGGAGGCTTTCAAAGTACTCTGTTCGTCTGCCGCTGCTGCAACCTCGGACGCACCAGAATTAGATAAATACACCATCCAGGAAAAGCTTATCCCGTTACTGCGTGGAATCAAAACTAAGGAACCGGCTGTCAGTATGGCGGCACTGGACGTGTTCAAAGTCATTGGCGAGACGTGCGATAGAGAGGTCGTAGCCATGGAGATCCTTCCATGCCTCTGGAGTATGAGCTTTGGGCCCTTATTAGGCGTAGAGCAGTTCAGGGCGTTTATGGAGGTTGTGGGCCAGGTCAGCTCCCGGATTGAGGCAGAGCAAATACGGAAGCTGCAGGAGCTTACAACCGAGGGTGAGATTGGTGCTGGTGCGGGTGACATTTTGAGCTTCGGAGGGATGCCCGGAATGAGCTCTGGAATTATGGGAGGTGGTGCAGGTGGTGGGGACGATAGCTTCGAAAATCTGGTCTTTGGAAGGGGAGGCGGGAATAAGACTCCACCAGTTAATAACGGCGGTTTCGATGCCCCGTGGAATAGCACGAATGCAAGCGGGGGTGGTACGGTTACGGCACAAAAGCCCGAGCCAAAGTTCAGTTGGTCCACCCCTTCCTCGACGACAAATCTCCATTCCTCCTCTTCCTCGTTCTCTGGGGGAGTATTACAACCTCAACAGCAAACTCGGACGATGACTCCAGAAGCCAAAATGAGCTTCCAGCCTTTGACCCCAACCTCTGCATCTCACTCCACCGCCTCAAATTCCACGAACACGAGTGCGTTCTCTAACCTCAACCTCGGCTCAGGTTTTGGGAGCACGGCGTCTCTACGCCCCCAACCTCCCCACTCACAGAGTGCTCGTAATACAAGTTCTAGTGACGGTATAGATTGGTCTGCTGCGGCAGCAAGGCCGAGCTTCCCTTCAACGACCTCAAACACAAACACCCAAGCTAGGAGCCTCTGGAACACCCCACCATTAAAGCCCGCACAATCACCCTTAGGTGGCGGCTTCAAGCCGCCCATCCAACAGAACCAACAACAGAACCACCCTACGATTCTGTATGGCCAGACAAGGCAGCAACCCGCACCGGCTACCTCAACTGGGGCATTCTCCGGTTTCATGATACCGCCCCCGCCGGGGGCTAGCACCAGTAATGCTAGAGGGGGAACGCCAGGAGGAGGGTTTACGTTAACACTGCCGACCAGCATAAATAAGAGTACAGAGAAGAAAGGCTTAGATGCCTACGAGAGTTTATTATGATTTGTTCTGTTTTTCTTCCCCTTTTCTGTATTCCCTTTTCTTCTTCTTTGTAAAGGTTACCTTATTTCTTGTAGGGTGTTAGTAGTATGTATAGATCGGCCGGAGTACTCTTTGATAGGTAGTTTAATTTTCGAGCAAGCAAGCAACGAAACTTATACTATACCATGCCCACAAGTACTTCTCTCTCTCTCTCTCTTTTCTCTTTCCTCCCTCCTCGTGGCAAGCCCTTAGTCTTCCCCACCACGCACTCCAAATCGTTATACGCGACTATCGGAAGCCTGCTCTCGAGCAACTATGGGCCTTACATTGGCCCCGTCCATCCCCCCTTCGGTGGAATACTCACAACTCTTTACACTTCCACCTCTCTCGTCCCCTTAACCTATCAACAGCCGGCACGCTAACGCCCACCTCCCCGAAAACGGGCACTATCTCCCTAGCAATGATATCACGAAGCGTCAACCCGCGAAAAACATCAAGAGACAGCGCTTCAACACCACCACCACCACCACCAGTAGATACCATCCCGAAAGCTTCCCGGATAGTCTCGACAATAGCTTTCCCACTAGTGCCCAATATATTTGCCGGATGTAGGGCGCGGTGGGTCGGGGCGTCGGGAGGGTTTTTGGAAGAGCGTGGAGTGATCCTTGCTATTGGGAGGCCGTTTCTGCGCGGGATAGCTGGGTGGGTAGGGATATGGTTAGGTATGGGAAAAGTGATATCTGGTGAGTATGAGGTGAGTCTAGCGACGACCCCTATAATATTATAACTAGCCTATCATATAGTCTATCTGCCCTATTAGCTCTCCCTTCCCCCTCACAATTCAATTATATGACAGAGAGTATATATTGTATGAGTATGAGTACCCTAGTCTAGGAGGAATGGTCGAGTACGACAGATGGTAGTAGTAGTAGTAGTAGCAGAGTCTCCATGGGGTGCCGGTAGTATCCGTCCGATAGTGTGCCGGCAGCAAGACCCTGCAGGATGGAGAAGACAGAATACTGTGTTCTGCACCCAAGTGTTACAACACCTCTACTATGATAGACTTGACCAGAACCCCCAGAGCAATTCCACCACAACTATCATTCCCCCATTTACCTCTCTCGTACCACAGAATGGTACTCGGACAAAACCTCTGAAGGAACGGGCTGTCTTGGCTGACCGGTCATCCACCCATCGGATCTGAACTAAATCCCGTACGCCAAGCAATCTACCCCACATCCAACCCCACCCGAGCTAACCGTCATCCATGCCCCGCCAAGCCCTCGCTTCCCCCACATTTTCGCTCCCCTGACAGCGAATGTGGACACGGTAGTTGCATAGACTACTTGTACTCAAGTACATCGCCTTTTCGCCGCCATCCTCTCCGTCGTCTCCCTCCTCCTCATCTCCTCTTTTCGTCTATCAGGGTGCGGGTCTCTCGCTTTCTATGCACATATTGTTACGACGCCATTAAAGTCCACAAGTACTCTACAACTCAGCCCGACACTAGCACGAGCGAGGAAGCCTTCAGCAGTTCGCAGTGTATTGAATTGTATTGTATTGTATTGTATTGTATTGTATGTGCGAGTAGTGGGTACATATTGTCCCCCATACAAATACTGCACAATAGCGCAGCATCACCTACCATCAGTACAATACCATACCTTCTATTATATTATCTCACGATGAGTAAATCCTCACCAGATGGTCCCCTCCCCCCCCACCTCCCCAACTACTTCCTCTTTAAAACAGCCCCTGGCTAACAACCACAGACCTCCCAACAACCCTCTCGTACCTAACCCTCACCTCCACCTCCACCTCGACAGGACTGAAACCTTCCCACAAACCAAAACGCAAACCCAAAACCCTTGACTCCTGGGAAGATGCCTCCACCTCATCCTCCTCAGAAGACGAATCAAACCACCCCGAACCACCACCGCCAACGCCCACGACACCCTTCATGCAAACGCACACTAGGAATTCATCTTCAGTGTCTTCGATCGCGTCCCCGCGCGAGACCGGTACCCCTGCCGCTGCGCCTGCAGCGGCGGCGGCGGGTGAAAGGGGCGGTGGAGGGGAAAGGCCAGCAACGACGGATGCTGTCGCCCGAAGGATGATCTCCGCCGCGTTGGGCGTTAGAGCTAAGAGTACCAAGGAGCAGCGCGAGTACGACGCGGCAGTGAAGGCCACGGAGCGGAAGAAGAGGGAGGAAGAGAGGGAGAGGAGTAGGCTCGAAGAGGAGGAGAGAGAGAGGGTTAGGAGAGGGATTTGGGAAGATTAGATTGGGTACTTTGGATATTTTGGCCAGAGGAGTTTTGGTTGGTTTTGGTTGGTTTTGATGATTACTTTTTGGGGAGGGTTATTACAGAGAAGAGGCGGGGTGATTATTGGATGCTACGATACAATACTGTACGAGAAGACTTATGATACAAGACGTGCACATTCTTTCTTCTTTCCTTCAATTATGCCCTTTCTGGAAAATGATTTTTCCATACCAACCATCTCATCGGAATAAGCCTATCATAAAATCCAATACCCAGGCGATATTATGTATTATAACCTGAGCGGGCTAAGCTCTGTCCCGTCCGTATCATCTCGACGCGAAGGTCTTTAACAGACCAACGATAAACTTTAGTTCTCGAACACACAAGTATCGTACCGGACCCACCATCAGTAGTTCATTACACCTAGCTGCCCATACCAAAAGGTGAAAAAGTCAAAAGAAAGCCCCCCCCTTCCCCCATCATGAATTTCCACCAAATCATTATACTCGTACAGCACACCCAAGCAGCCCATAATCTGGGGATCAATATTTCACTACTCACACACCGGTATGTACTGTATTATATCTACGCCTGGTTTCCGAACAGCCGGTATTCCTACATAGCGCAAGTTTTCCCCTACGGGAGTCTACAGTAGAGCACCGGTGCTATCACAGCACAGATTCTGTTGCTGGCGGCAGCGGCCGCAGTCCCGTGTAGTGCCGATCCCGATTCCATACCATGGCCTTCGTTCATCCCCGACTTATGTATCGCCAAGCCGAGAATCACACACCATGATTCGGCAGGGTAAAATCTGGGGGAGACCCATGGGCGTGCCGGGAGAGTATGAGGCTGAACTGGGTTTGTACTACTGTAGCTTGTGTATCATAATATTATGGCGCTTGGTCGACCATGATACAGTACCACCAAGGACAAGGTGGTCTCGCCTTGTTCAAAAGTGAGGAGGTTTTTTTACCTGCCATCTTCCAACAACACTGGGAATCCCTTTTTTTTTCCCCTTCCCCCTACCAATTGGTCGACTACCGTGCCACAATAGATATAGTAATTGGCAGCAATGACGCGTTTGAATAAACTTAAGCTAGCAACAGTAACCTTTCCCCCTTATCCGTCTCTTATTCCTTCTTTTTTCTTCTCCTGCTAACTTCTTCCATTCTCCAGGTCCTCATAACAGCTTCGGCTTATCTCTACAAGTCTATAACCCAACGCAGCCCACTCTACCTACTTGACCGTCCCCCTCCCCTCCCCGCTTCCATCTCCAGCAGCTGCAGCAAGAATTTCCCAGAGCTCTTACACAACTGCGAGGACTTTTCCATCCTTCCAAACACAACCCTACTATTCCTCTCGTGCGACCGTTCGCGTCGAGAATGGTACCACGCCTTCCGCGCGTTTCCCTCGGGCGTGGCAAAGGGCGAGATATTCCTCTGGGACTATAGTAAGCCAGAAGTGGAACCGACCCTGTTGTCCGGAGCAGAGAGTCTGGGTGTCGATTTCCACCCCCTTGGGATCAGCGCTGTGCTGAGGGAAGGGGGTGGCGTGAGGTTATTCGTAACGAATCAGGCAAAGAAGGAGCCCAGGATCGAAGTACTCGACGTGAACCTAGACACCAAGACCGCGCGACACAAGCGCAGTCTAACAGACGCCAAGATATCCTCTCCAAACGGCATAGTCGGCATCGACGAGAACTCATTCTTCATCACGAACGATGGCTTCTTCTCCAGAGTGTGGAGTACACTGCTCTTGTTTGAAGTCGTCCTCGGTGCACCAGGGGGACAAGTCGTGCACGTCTCCGTCCCTCCAGTGGCTCCCGCCGCGACGGACAAAGACTCGGTGAACGCTTACAGCGTCGCTTGGATTTCACTCGCGAACGGCCTCGCGCTCGACCGTGTTAAGCAGAAGCTGTACATTGCTAGTAGCACGCATGGTGTTTACACTTATTCAATCCCGGATATGGCGCACCCGTACCTCGCTGTTCCAGAGTCGTTCCGTCGCACGCCCTTTGCGGCGGATAATCTACACTTGGGCCCCACTGGCCGCCTGTTCGTTAGTGGGATTTTCTCGCTCAGTGACTTTGCGTCGAGTATGCTCTCTCAGGGACCTGTGCCCCCAGCGTGGACTGCGGAGTTACTGGTCGGGGTGGATCCTAGTGATGGGAGAGAGGTAGTGCTACGCGGGTTGGATCCGGCAAACAGCCCACTCAGGAAGGAGGAGTGGATGTGGAGGAGTGTGTATTTGGACGATGGAAGGTTCTTTGGCGGGGTTAGTACCGGAGGCGTGGTGGATATGCAGGGGACGTTTGTCGGGGTCAGCGTTGTGGGGGAGGGGGTCTTGGTTTGTAAGAAAGTTATTGAGAGGCCGGGAGTGCTTGTTAAGAAGGAGGGGGGGGAGGAGAAGGTTAAAGAGGAGTTGTAGATGGGCTGCGACTGGGGCGACAGCAATTTAGCGTTTGGCATCCTTACGAGCCGGGGAATGCACCTTGCGCAGAGAGAAGACGTGAACTACTAGCTAGAGTGTGTTATGATACCTTAAAATTGTGCTACTTACGGTAGTAATTTGTGCTTGGGTATTTGAGTCGGGATTCTCACCATAGCCCTCTTGCCTAAAGACAAACAACCCCTCTATATTTGCAAGGTATCATATCATAATATTATTATACGGCAAATGTCTCCAATGCCACGGAGTTTTATGTGTTATCCCTCCAATGCCACAGCGCTCTCCAATGCCACAAGATCTTATAAGATTGAACGCTGATCTGATAACAAATTATATTGCTGGGGGGTTTTTTTTTTCTATAGTGCTACTAAATCTAAAATACAAGAAACTAGGTATAGAAAGTAGAAAGTTTACAGCTAAGGGCCCTTTTGGCAAAGTTGGGACTGTTCCATTGAATGACTATATCGGTTGTGAGAATAGCCGTATGGAGAAGGCGTCCTAAGAGTGGGGTCGGTGGCAGGTGGCAGAGTTGTGGCCAGTTTTCCGGCAGGTTGAACAGCGAGGCAGGGAACGCGCTGGAAATTCAGGAGCAATAAGATTGCTGGAAAGGTGCCGTTGTCATATCTTACTTCCTTGTAGTCATTCTTTGCGTGGACGTCCCATAGTGGGCGAGTAGGGGGAGGTTCAACGCAATGTGCAATGGGAACAATCTGATGAACCGGGGGCCGGGGAAGGTTGTGCTTGAATAGGTTCCAAGTTTGATATATCTACTGGTAGAATAGTTGCCTAGTGTTAGGGGTAGCCAGTAAGGTGACTTATGATACCGGACTAGGCCTTATGCTGGACGGATCTTAGATGGAGAATCTTGTCTAGGAAGGCTCGTAATAAAATGTAACTAAGTTACTCACGTAGTGTAAGATAATGAGGAAATAATAATTGTAAAACTTATTATATTGATAAGATCTCTTCTCCGGTGCTTGATGATTCTTTTTAAGCGAGGGAGGCACTTCAATATTTATATTCCGCGTCTGAGTGTTCGCGGGCTACATGTCTTAACCATACTAACTAAGTATCGGCCGAACAAAGTTCTCTAAACCCGTAAGTGCGAACACCTCTTGACCCTGACAACTGTTCGACTCCATACTCACATTATGAAGACGTAGACTACCATATTATCGTGGGGGTGTGTCAGTCCCGTGAATAATAGGTCAGTCTAGAGTACACACAGCCGACTAATGCCAACGTGGTAACATCTCTTCACCGAACCGTATATGAAGCGGCCAACTTCAAAAGGTGTCAGACCATTCAATGCGCGAGAGTTCGTCACTGTCTGCGTATCAGGTGTCTGAACTGACCTGTGGCAGCAATTGCTCGAATAGCAATTTGCGCTCACTATCTTATGTTCGTAATGACTGGTTCTGAGCAGGCCCAGAGGTCTCCGCTATGTGTCTTCTGGTATCGTCATACGATATTTTACTTAAGTGTTTATTCTGATTCCGTCCATCATCTTAGAGAACTCTCGTTCTTACCCTATAGGCATCCTAAAACGGGAATGCACACTTAAATCTCTCAGACGCCTTTGCGCTATTATCGCCGTCATTTTATGACTTGTCGTATAATTATATTTTAACTAATAATAACTATGACACGGCTGTGAATCGAACACGTGACCTTATAGTCGGAGGCACGTGACTATCATCTTAA
>Ga0307507_10002501_pt1 | contig 38380 bp, 5 predicted proteins | sample 7_EM_MG_FD_207223 | JGI IMG/M metagenome (GOLD analysis project Ga0307507, IMG submission 207223) | Populus trichocarpa ectomycorrhiza microbial communities from riparian zone in the Pacific Northwest, United States - 7_EM | ecosystem: Host-associated > Plants > Roots > Unclassified | place...
GTCGATTGGCGGTGTTCCCGATAATCTGCTGGTCGTATACCGATTTCCTAACTAGGCCTAGTGCCTGCCTGCCTGTCAGTGTCTGATTTAATTTAGGGGAGGGGTTGGTTCAAACAGTGGTCATCTAGGGTGCCTCCCTAGGAGGCCTTAATCCGATTCAATTCGGTAACGGGCTATATCGAGGCTTTAGTTCGATTCGATCGATCAATCGATCGATTGAATTGTTCGTGGTGTTCGCTAGCTGGTCGTTCGAATGGTTGTCGTCTGGTTCTACGGTCGTCTGGTTCTAGCGACGGTCGTCCGGTTCTGGCGACGGTCGTCTGGTTCTGGTCACAGTCCTCTGCTGGCTACCGTTCTGGTGCCTCCCTAAGTAGGGAGGGTGTAAGGAAGGAAGGGCAAGTGGCATTTAGGTGTACAAGGGGTATGCAAAGGCACGTGTAGAGGCTGTCGGGAATATAGCGGGGACCCGACGGTACTTAGGACGATTTAGATAATTAGGAAAATCAAAGTCCTACCAGGAGTCTACTTAGAGCCTGCTTAGAGCCTACTTAGAGCCTACTAGGAGGCCTTTAGGATTTTAATACCCTAATAGCAATAAATGCAATAATAGTGACAATATTTATTTTATAGCCATAAGCTAGCGTATAGCTCTAGGGGGTCAGCTAATATGGCAGAAAGCTAGCCCCAGGCCCTAGAGGGTCAGCTAATATGGCGGAAAGCTGGCCCTGGGCCCTAGGGGGTCGGCTAATATGGCGAAAAGCTAGCCCCGGGCCCAAAAATACATTTAGCGAAACCAAATTTCCTGCGCCACTTCTCGTTTTCCTGACGATCTCGTTTTAAGAATCTTAAGCCTTTGGCCTTTTACCTTTATTAAGTAGTAAGCTAGCACTAGCAGTTATCTACTTGCTTAATTATCTTTAGATGTTACTCCTTCCGTCTTATAAAGCGATGGATGCCGTATCCAATGGTGTTATAATGCCCATTACTAAACCTTGCTTTATGGCGGTCTCAGTCTCTACTTCTATTGCGTTACTGAGGCTTAGGTACTCCCAGTTAGTCCCTTATTTTTCCTTATCGCTGTTAATTAATAAGTACTCTAACTCTATTGTTATTATTACTAATCTTTATCTATACGTATCTATAACATCTTAATCTAGCTTATAGAGTCAATCTTGTTCTTTATTTAACTCTTTAGTTCCTTTAAGTTCTTATAACTCTAGCTCTTATAGCTAATAGTTTACGCCGTACTTAGCGTCCTTATAAATTTGGTATGCGTTATTGTAACAAAACGCGAAGTACTTAACCGTACACTCCTTAGTCCCGCGCAATACACCTATATCTATATTATCGTACTCTAATAACCTTATGCCCTTTACCGCGTGGTTACTCTAACCACCTTTATAGTCTCTGGCGTAATAACCTTATTTTCCGTAATTTATACAAGCTCCTTTTTTAAACCAATTTTTTTGTTATAGAGTCCGCCTAAACGTCTTCTACTGCTAAGATCCCTAGTTTAGCCTCTGCTCCTTAGTCCTGTAATTACTTAATCCTTAACCTCTAGGTTTCTATAGTTTTTTACTCCATTATCTGGATTCTTTGGTACTGCTTAGGTTTATCAGCTCTAGTCCGCCGTTCTATAGTTTATAACTCTACGTCAGTCCTTTTATACTCTACGCCTTATACAACTATGGAACTCTATCTTACCCTTTCTTAGCTTATTCCCTTTAATAGATCCTATTATTAATCTTTATTAACTAATTAATTAACTCCCTTAGAGTTTCCGTATCTTCTATTAGGATAATTACGTCCTAGACTTTAGCCTTAAGTCCTTATTTATACTGTGCTATAAGCGCCTTATTATTCTACTTAAACTATATTATAAGTGTCTGAAACTATATTGTGTACTTAATTACTAAAGTGCGTTGTACTAGGTTTTGTAGCTTTTATTCCACTATAGTTATTACTTCCGGATCCCTAAATATCTATATTAGTCTTTCTATGAATCTGTCCTAACTAGTAAATATAAACCATACTTCCTAACTTGTAGTTGTTATTCCATTTACTTGGATCTTGGTAAGATAAGGTTTAAACCACTTAAGTGCTCTTCCTGTTAAGAATAACCCTGCGTACGCTACTTAGTCTATAGGTATTGCCAACTTTACTCCTTGTATAACCTTGAAGCGTATTTGCGTAAGGAACCCCTTAAGCTTTAACTTCTCTCCTAAGAATCACTTAATTAATAGTAACTTAATCTTAGCCGCTCTAATTCCATTAATTTGATCTTTAAGTACTTAATTATTATCTGTCAATCAATTAACTATTTCTTATAACTGACCTACCGTAACTAACTGCGAATCCGTGTCCCCTATACTAGTATCTCCGCTAGTACCTAAGGTTGTCGCTGCCGTCGTGGTCTATATAACTAGTGCTTTTGGTGGCATATTATTCGACTTTATTAATACCGTAACCTTAGTAGTGAATATATAACAAAGCCTTGTAGGAAATACTACGGTAGACTTACTAATAGGTTGGGTATATAGGTAAACAGGAAGTCAATAATATAACAGTAACAAGTAATAACTGGTGGAGTAGTTGCCTAACAGATTAACTCCACTTATATTCTAAGATTTACTATAAGGAAAGGAACTATCTAGGTAGGGACTGTAGTCCTTTAAATACACATCCATACTCCTAAGAAAGTCGTTGCTCTATCTACTCTACCTGCTTTATCTGCTCTGTTATAGATTATACAGATTATATAGATTATATAAATCACATTATGTAACCTTATTTACCATTCCTCGTCACACGGTTCTATAGGCTCTATCCTAGACCGTGCTCTTATTAACCAACTGGCTTCTTCCGACTCTTCTCTAAGTAGTCGTAACATTGTACTTAAAGCGTCCGTAATACCTAACGTACTCTTTATAGCTATATATATTAAAAATAGACGCCCTATAAGAGCTCTTCTTAATAGTATATTACCTTATAAAAAGCTTAAGGGCAAACCTCCCTTAGTATACTACCTAAAGGCTCTAGGATCTACCGTCTACTCCCTTATAGCCGAAGAAGATTGCGTAAAATTAGCTAGGTTTGCTCTATAAGCAAAAAATGGTGTTTTAATTGGCTATAATGGCAAGATAATTTATTATGTTTAGCTACTAGATAAATAAAAGATCGAGTGGCTTAAAGATGTTAAAATCTATAAAGGTGATATTAGTTTAAAGACTACTACTATATTTATAGAAGAGTCTATTAACTCGTCTAATAAGTAAGGGAGGGAAGACACTACTACTCCTTAGCTGAAGCCTCTATTAAGAAAAAGACAATAAAGAATTAATTAGAAGGAAGGTCGCGATAGCTTACCCTATAGGCTTAAGTCTCTGCCTAAAAACCTCACTATAACTACTACTTAATTAGGCCGCTAGACGTTAAGAATTGACCTACTAAGCAACCTACTGCCTTCCTTATAAGCCTTACGGGCACAGACTAAAGCTTTAACCAATGGGCTGATAATATTAATAAGCTACTAAGCAACTGGGACAACGAAGTAGGTAATAAACTAATAGCCCTTCTATCTACCTTTCCTCCACAATCTATACCTTAAAACCCTTACTTAAATAATCGCGACGCGGTCGATCCTATAGCTCTACTAGCCGGCTATATTTAATATACTAGCTTACCTAATCTTGAAACGTATACATCTAATACCTTAATTAATGAAGATGAGCCTTATACGTATAACTGAGTAATTAACGGCCCGAACAGTAAAGAATGGATAAAAGCAATAATAGAGGAGGTAGGGTCTCTAATTAAGAACTAGATGTGGGAACTTGTTGACCTTGCCTCCCTTAAGACTCCTTATAAACCTCTTGCTAGTAAATAGGTGTTTAAAGTTAAAAAGGGAAAGGATGGCGAGGTCCTCCGCTATAAGGCTAGATAGGTCGTTAAGGGATATCTATAGTAGTATGGTGTTGACTACAACTAGATCTTTGCTGTGGTAGTAAAACCTATGGCTTTTAGGGCTCTATTTGTGATTGCTGCCTACTATGACCTTGAAATTGAATAGATGGATATTAAAACCGCCTTTCTCTATAGACCAATTGATTAAGAACTCTATGTTATTATACTAAAGGGCTATAAAGAAGCCGGTAAAGTCTGCCGCCTTAAGAAGGCCCTCTATGGACTAAAACAGTTACCTTAAATCTGGTATAAGACGCTCTTAAAGTTTCTACTAGAAAAACTTAGACTTTACTATCTATATGCGGATTATAGTATATTCGCCACCAGTAAAGGATAGAAAGGTTTAATTATTTCTGTCTATGTTAATAATACTAAGATTATCTATAAGGATATAGTAGTAGTTAATTAGGTAAAAGCAGAGCTTAAAGCAGCCTTTTAAATGATAGATCTTGGGCTAATAAGCTTTTACTTGGGTATAATAGTCACAAGAGATTAAATAAAGAAGAAGATTACACTCTTATAGCGAGCCTACCTTATTAAAGCTCTTAAACGTTTTGGATTGTAAAAAGCTAATACCTTACTAGTACCTATAAAGCACTTAATTAAGCTTGTGGCCAATTAAGAAACTACTAGTAAGGGCGACGTTAGAAGATACTAGAGCATAGTTGGTTTAGTTATGTTTCCTATAATAGAAATAAGGCCAGATATTGCCTTTGCGGTATTAACGGTGAGCCGTTTTGCCTATAATCCTACCTCTACCTATATAACGGCCGTAAGACTTATCCTTTAATATCTGGCTGGCTCGCTTAATAGAGGAATTACCTATAAAGGCGATGAGAGCCTAGACCTTATACTAATTAGCTTTAGTAACGCCAACTAGGGATAAGATAAAACTATAAGACGCTCTATATCCGGCTTTATATTTATGTTAAACGGAGGACTAATTTTATAGAAATTAAAGCTATAAGCTACCATTTTACTATTAATATATTAATTAGAGTATATGGCTCTAATGGCTGTAGTAAAAGAGGCTACGTGGCTTTAACTTTAACTTATTAAACTAGGTATACTAGACCATAGCGAATAGTTTGCTAGGATCTTAATTAAAACCGATAACTAAGCTGTAAAAGCGTTGGCTGAAAATCTAGTTTAATACGATTAAATAAAACATATTGACATCCAGTTTCACTACGTAAGAGACGAGATAAACAGTGATAGGATTGACCTCGTATATGTTGCTTTAATTAACATAGCGGCCGACGGCCTTACTAAGCCTCTTACAGGTCCTTAGTTCTACGCCTTCCTTAAACACCTTTAGATAGTGCAGAAACTCGATTAACTACACTAGACCTTAATAGGAAATCAGTATATAATTAGTAGATCCTCGGAGAGTGCGCTAAATAACGCCTTAAGGCCTTAAAACAAGCAACAGAACTTAACCTTAATCTACCAACCTACCACTTAAACCTACTACCCAAACCTACCACTTGAATCTAACGGCCATGATATTAGGGAGGGCTCATACCAGTAGGAAGGATGGATATACTTTAGGAGAGATATAGGGTAAGGCTATAGGGCCTCTAGAGCTCTATGGGCAATGTAGAACACCTATAGGGAGGTGCTACTAAAAATTTTAAGAGACGTTTTACGGAGCAGGCGCTGTCTCTAGACGTTAGAGAGCGTAACTCCTTATTAGACACTTATTCTACCTTAGAGAAGCTTCAGCTACCCTCATTAAGCAACCCTACACCCCTATATACAGTGTATATAGCGGTATCGTTAACTAAGCTTAAGGGAGGGTGTTAGAAAACAAGCCCGCAACGATATTACATAATAAGACTTGTGGGAGAAATATCTTGGTAGGAATCTGACTAATTAGACAACTTTGACTGTTGGTTGAAGTTCCTTAAAATCTCTTTAACCACCTATATAGAAAATAAGCAATGCATAGAGTTTTAGCCCTAATAACCTTAATTTAACAATAGGGGTGTCCCGTAACACTTTATAAAAGAGATTAGCATTATAATAGGTAACCTTATACGGCTATAGATAAACGCTATTTACTAGGCTAATACTATATATAAGGACTAGGCTTTTAAAAAAGATATATAGCTTAATCTGCAGCGGATTTATATACTATACCGCCCCTAGGCTACTTATAGAGAACTTAGGCCCTATATAGCTATAGGGGATAGCAAAAAAATTAGACGCTATACTAAACTAATAAATTAAAAGAATAACTTGTAGAAAATATAATATAAGCTAAGGAAGATTATAAGCCTAAAACCATAAATTATAGTTATGTAAACGGCTGTAAAGAAACCTATAAACCTCCTACTAGTTAATATTTATTACCTTAACGCCGTAAAATTCTACTAAAACCTAGTCCAGCCTAATACTGTTACCTTTATAACTAGCTTATATAACATTGATTAAATAATTAAGAATAAGGAAACCCTAGCCTATAACTAGCTTGGTAAAAAGGAAAGCAAGCTTATTAATAAAGAGCTAGTAGAATAGGGGCTACCCTATTAATACTAGAAAATCAAAAATATATTCTCTAGGGCGGTATTAAATATACTTCTACCTTAATAACTATATAACTATAAAATTAAGATTAAGCTAGATAAGGAAAACTCCCTTAACTATAGCCCCCTTTATTAGTAATCTACTACTAAACTATAGGCTACTAAGTAATACCTTATTAATAACATATATAAGGTATTTATTAAGCCTAGTTAAGCCCCTTTTAATATACTAATTTTCTATATTAAAAAGTCAAACAGAGGGCTTTGTTTCTATATTAACTACTATAAGCTAAATAATATAACGTGTAAGGACCGCTATCCGCTACCTCTACTTAATAAAATACTAGCTAAAATAAGTAAAGCTAAGGTTTTTATAAGGCTTAATATCTATTAAGCCTTTTACCAAATTAGAATAAACCCTAGATCTATAGATTTTACTATATTTTAGACCGGTTATAAATTACATAAACATAAAGTTCTTCCTTTTAGACTAACTAACAGACTGGCTACGCACTAGCAATATATAAACAATATACTCTTTAACTACCTTAATAATTTTTAGACGACCTACCTAGATAATATATTAGTAAATTCTGCGCGTACTAAGACTATAGAGCTCTTAGAGCCCCTAAAGTCCTTCTAAAACCTTCTAGCAGTCCTAATAGAAACCTAGTAGGAATCTATTAGGAACCTATTTGGAACTAAGTAGGACTATTATAAGATACTTATACTCCATTTCCTAATAGGACCCTATTAGGGGCCTAATTAGACGGTTAGTACTATTAGGTTTCTATTATATCCCTAATAGTACTAATAGGAGGCCACACACTTTTCCTAATATATTATAATCTACTCTAAAAATAAGTTTAAATATAAGGAGCACGTTTATAAGGTCCTATAACGGCTCCTTAAAACTAATATCTAGGCTAATATTAAAAAATTAGAATTTAGTATTAAGTATATAAAGTACCTAGGGTTTATTATTAGGATAGACGGAATTAAGGCAGATCTAGAAAAAACAGCCGTAATTAACTAGTAGATTGTTAGCGACTTAGTCAATTAAGGCATAAGCACAGCAAGAGGGTCGCGCAAGCCTGTACGATTGGATTGTCTATAAACGAGGATCTAAAGCTAAAGAAAGGAAATAAGAAGAATGGAAGCACCGCTTAAAGTTATATACAATCTTCTGGTCACGTAATGGCAACTTGCCGTAACTTACCATCATGTAATAGCAGTTTGCGGCAATCTGACGGCAATTTGCCAGTGCCGTAATATTACCCCCCCCCCCCCCCCCCTCTCTCTCTCTCTCTAAAAAAGCCTGCCCTTAGGCTTTATATGTCCGTATTACCCCCACAGGGCATTCTTATCTTTATACTCTACTAGTAATTTATTGTCTTTGTTATACTAGCACACCATTTACTTATCTAAGTACTTTAGCGGTTTAGGTTTGTTAGGATAACAGCTATAGAACTCTTATAACTTATAGGGGCTACCTATAAAATTCCATGCGGGGTACTAGGTAGGGTCTAGATTATATCCTTTCTAACTTATGTAGTACTTTAGTGTTCCTCGCATAAGTTTATAGGCTCGTATTTCTTTAATTTCCCATTTATTATCGCCATTAACTTAAATCGGCAGGGGCGGTTTATTCTTTTATCTAGGTAATAGGTTGTTTATAGCTTTCTATAGCTTATCCGGCGAGAATTTAGGGTAGACCTTAATTAAATCCGAGAGCTTTACTTTATATAAGTTGCCTCTCTTCTTAAGAACTTTGTATAGTCCTGCTATCTAATAGTCTAGCTTACAGCTAGGCCGCTCTATCTTTTAGTTCTTTATTATAACCTAAACCTTATCGCCTACGGTAAAGTTAGGCTTATGCCTATACTTATTTACCTGCTGTTTTATTAATTTTTAGGCCTTTTCTAGGTTTGTATGGGCTACTTTTTAGGCTTCTTCTAAATGTTTAGCGTAATGCTAGGCTTCCTTATAGGATAGTTTTTCGCGTATAGTCTACGGCCCCTCTATTCTTTCCCAGTTAAAGCTTATATAGGGTAAATACCCTATTTCTAGCTAAATAGGTGCAAATCCTATAGAGTTATAGGGTAGGGTGGCCTAGGCGTAGTCTATTAGAGGTAGTAGTTCGGCCTAATTATCCTAAAAGTAGTTAATAAAGGGTTGGAGTCTCTGGTCTAAATACTAGTTTACAATCTCCGTCTGGCCGTCTATCTGGGGGTAGTATGCCGTAGAAAGCTTTAGCTTAATGCCTAGGATCTAGGTAAACTTGTTCCAGAAAGCCAATATAAACTATAGGCTGTGGTCGGATATAATAGTATCTAGTGGTCTATAAATCCGGTAAACGTAGTGGACGTATAGTCGGGCTGTCTCTTTTGTATCAATATTCTTATAACAAGGAATTAAGAACGGGCGCTTGCTAAAGCGGTTAACTATAACTATAGCCATATTATATCCGTTACGGTCTATAGGTAGCTCGTAAAAATCCATAAAAATATACTACTAGGGGCGCTCTGGTATTAGGAGTGGTTTTAATAGTCCTAGGGTCTTGTCTTATAGAATTATAGACCTATAATAGTTATTACAGTTCTATATGTAGCGATTAATATCTATAACCATTTCAGGCCAGTAATAACGGTTGCTGATAATCTTACAGGTCTTATTTTTTCTAGGGTAGGCCGTAGAGATCTAAGTATGCGCTTTAGCAATAAGCTAAGTTTATAAGTTTTGTTCTTCTACTACTACTAGCCGTATCTAGTGTTTAAGCAATCTATTTTTAAGGGACTATAGGCTGTTAACGTTCTTTATCTTTTCACGGTACTCCTATAGAGAGGGGGCTGTACGGTTTGCCTACAGTAGTTTATTAATAAGGTTAAGTTCTGTAGAGTTAATAGGATATATCTTAGTGTTTAAAGAGTCTATATTTAGTTCTGCCTATATCTGGGGATTAAGATACTTTAGTTATAGTAGTATCTAAGTCTGTAATAAGATCTTTATGGCTATCTAATTATCTATATCCTGTTTACGCCTTATAAGAGCGTCCGCATGGTTAGTAGCGCCTAGCCTATATATAATTTGGAAGTAGAACTGAGATAGGGTATCCGCCTAGCGTGCCTGCCGGGCTATAAGGGCTTTAGTTGTTATAAAGTATTCTAAAGCCTTATGGTTTGAAACTACCCAAATAGGTTTAGGGGTCCCTTCTAGCTATACGCACCAGTGCTAAAGGCTAGAAACAATAGCCAGCATCCCTTTATTATAGATATAGTTGTTTAGCTTAGCGTCTATTATAGTCTTTAAATAGTATGTAATAGGGTGCTATTCTCTATCTAGCTGTTTCTGGGAATAGACGGCAGCTATTACACTATCTAAAGCATCCGTTTCTAATATTAAGGGCCATTCTGGGTGGAAATGGGGCAGTAGTGGGGTAGAGACTAGCCGCTTTTTAAGTTTATTAAAGGCCCTTTTATATACAGCATTAAAATAGAAAGGTTAGTTCTTTTTAGTAAGGCGGTTAAGAGGTTAAGTAGTCTTACTATAGTCTTGAATAAAGCATTGGTAGAAGTTATAGAAACCTAGGAATAACTGTACCCCCTTTACAGTCCTTGGGGATTCCTACTAATTAATTACGGCCGTTTTTTCCGGGTCTGCCTTAATTCCATCCGTACTAATAATAAACCTTAGATACTTAGTGCGCTTAATACTAAATTCTAACTTCCTAATATTGGCCTGGAGACCCGCTTCGCGGAGCCGTTATAGGACTTTATGGATATACTCCTTATATTCCAGTTTATTCTTAGAGTAAATTATAATATTATCTAGGTAGGCTGTGCAGAAGTCATTAAGGTAGTTAAAGAGTACGTTATTTATATACCGTTGGTACATAGCCGGTTCGTTAGTTAGTCCAAAAGGTAGTACTTTATATTTGTATAATCTGTAGTAGGTCTAAAATATAGTAAGATCCTTAGATCTGGGGTCCATTCTAATTTAGTAAAAGGCTTGGCGGATATTAAGCTTTGTAAAAATTTTAGCCTTATTTATATAGGCTAGTGTTTCTTTAAATAACGGCAGCGGATATTGGTCTTTATAGGTTATATAGTTTAGTTTATAGTAGTTAATATAGAAACGAAGTCCGCTGTTTAGCTTTTTTATAAAGAGAATGGGTAAGGTAAAGGGGACTTAGCTAGGCTTAATAAAGCCCTTATTAAGGTTATTAATAAGGTACTGCTTAGTGGCCTATAGCTTATTAGTAGATTACTGGCGGAGGGGGCTATAACTGAGGGTGTTTTCTTTATTGGGCTCAATCTTGATCTTATAGTCGTATAGTTGGTGAGGTGGAAGTATATTAGATACTGCCTTAGAGAATATTATCCTTAAATTCCTGGTATTAGCGAAGTAGTTTCTGTTCTACTAGCTCCTTATCTATAAACTTACTTTCCCCACTAAGCTAGTTATGGGCTAGGGCTTCCTTATCTTTAATTATCTGGTTAATTTTATATAAGCTAGTTGTAAAGGTAATAGTGTTAGGCTGTTTTAAGTTCTAGTAGAACCCTATAGCACTAATGCAGTAGATATTAACTAGTGGGAGGTTTATAGGTTTCTTTATAGACGTTCTATGGACTATATTTTGTAGTAAAGGGTTTATAACCCTCCTTAGCTCCTATTCTATTTTCTATAGGTTATCCTTTTGGTCCCTATATTTAGTACAGCGTCTAATATTCCTTACTATTCTTTGTAGCTGTATAGGGCCTAAGCTAGCTGGCTTATTACTAACTTTCTAGGTTTCTAGTACTAGTAGTGCAATATTGGTAGTCTAGGGGCGGCGTAGTATATAGACCCGTTGTAAATTAAGCTGTATATATTTCTTAAAGGCCTAGTCCCTATGTATAGCATCGGCCTAGTAAACGGTGTCTATCTATGGCCGTATAAGATTTTCTATTATAGTGCTGATTTCCTTTATAAAAGAAGGTGTTGGGGGTAGGGTTTTGGGCTAGATAAGCCGTCTACTCTATATGTTAAGCTATAAGCCTAAATAGGCTAGCTATTTTCTTTTTAAGATTATATTATGGCTTCCTAGGTCCGTAATAAGAAAGGGGATATTATACTGCCTTTATCCGTCTATACGGAGGTAAATCCGCAAGATAGTTATAATAGGTAGTCCTATCTGTCCGTTATACCCCCAAATAGGAATTAGTTTGGGTAGTTCTTTAAGGGGTGCATTTAAAAAGTTAGCTAGCTTTATAGTATACTGTGTGTCTATTAAGGTAAAGGCATTTGCTCTAGAGTTAGCCAAAGCAGAGGTTAAAACTTAATATCTATTACGGAATAAAGTATAAGGGATAGTACAGCTTCTTCTACCAACTAGCTAACCTAGATTAATATATAATATGTTAATTCCTTTTAACCCTAAAGAGAAGTCTTACTCTAGGGTTCCTCTTTTTCTAACTCTATGCCATCCTCCTAAATTAATAGGACCTCATTTATCTTTGCCGCTATTAGGTAGTCTTTTATAAAGTGGTTTTTCTGGCCGTATAAGAAGCAGGCTCCTTAATTACTAAGGGCCTATATATAGGGGTTGCTATACGTAGGTTAAGTATTTGCCGGACCTACAGCGGAGCTAGCTACACAGCTAGCCGCTGGGTTAATAGTAGGCGATATAGTTATTGCTATAGGGGTTGCAGATCTTACTAGGGCGCTATAGCCTGCTCTTATAGTACTTATATTCTAGTTAGCAGAGCTTCTAGTCTTATACTACTTAGCACGTGCCTTAATTCGGCGGAGGCCCTAGTTAATAGCTAGGCACTGGTCCATAGGTTCCTTTAGCGTCTATACGGTAGTATAAACCAGCAGTACGGTGCGCTGTAGGTCTAGGGTAAGCTTGTTAAAGAGGTCTAGCATTAAATCTTCCTAGGGGATCTAAGCCTATCTGGCTAGGTATAGAAAGCGGGTCTAGAAGACCAAGAAGGTCTCTGTCATTTTTATATTAAAGGCTTTATAGTTAAGGCGGGCGTTCTATACCTTAAAGGGGTCCTTATAAATGGAAGATAGGTAGTTAATTATCTCTTTTCTAGAGAGGAAGGGGTCTGCCAAGCCCTGGGCATATTGCGGACGTAGATGCGTCTATACGTCCCCGCTAGTACGGCCGAAGATATAGGCTATTTTAGCTTAGGTAGTAGGGAAGTAGTCTATATTAACTTTAAGCTTGTCTTGTAATTAAAGCTTCCAATTATTAAATATAGGGTTAGTTCTGTCTGTAAGCAATAGGGGGTCTACAACCTTTGCGGACCGCGATAATGCTAATACTATACATTAGGCTAGGGCCTTAAGGACTATAGTAAGTCTCTAGGTGTCTAATAACTCCTTACTAGGTATAGGGGTGTCTTTAGTTTTAAGCAGCTCTTAAAGCCGTTTAATTTTTGTATTAGCTGCTACGAGCTCTTCCTAGGGGGTTAAGACGGCGACTGTTTTACTATTAGAGGTATTTGTAGGTCCTACAGCAGCTTTGCCAGCTGCTATATTTCTTGGCATAGTTATAGGAGTATTGGGTAATTTCCGGTATTTGTTTATTTCCTAAAGGTTCTAGTCCATGTGTGTCCTATTCTTAGGTTTCGCGTTCTGTTTATATTCTTTCGGTTCTTAGGGGTTTATCCTATCCTTATGGTCCTAGTAATGTCCTTAGGGTCCTGTTCTATGTCCTTGTCCTATTTATAGCTTTATAGATATATTTAAGTTCCTTCTTAGAAAAGAAGAGTAGTGATAAGCTTTGGATAATATTAGCGACTTAGTTAATCAAGGCACAAGCACGGCAAAAGGGTCGCGTAAGCCTGTATAATTGGATTGTCTATAAATGAGGATCCAAAGCTAAAGAAAAGAAATAAGAAGAATGGAAGCACCGCTTAAAGTTATATATAATCTTCTGGTCACGTGATGGCAACTTACCGCAACTTGCCATTATATAATGGCAGTTTGTGGCAATCTGACGGCAATTTGCCAGTGCTGTAACATGGATACCCCTAAGGACCGTAAAGGGGATATAATTATTTTTAGGTTTTTATAACTTCTACTAATACTTTATTAAGAACTATAGTAGGATTACTAGGCCTCTTAGCCGCCTTACTATAGGGGACCGGCCCTTTTGCTTTAACACTATATATAGGTAGACTTTTAATAAGCTTAAAAAACGACTAGTTTCCGCTTCCTTACTTACCTACTTTAACCTAAAATAGCCCTTAATACTAAAACTAATGCCCTAGATAGTATTATAGCTAGCGTTTATTCCTAAAAGCAAATAAATAAAAAATAGCACCCTATTACTTACTGTTTAAAGACTATAATATATACTAAACTAAATTACCCAATTTATAATAAAAAATACTGGCTATTATCTCTAGCTTTAAGCACTAGTGAATATAATTAAAAGGGACCCCTAAGCCTATTTAGGTAGTTTTTAATTATAAGGCCTTAGAATATTTTATAATAACAAAGGCCTTTACGGCATAGGAGACACGCTAGGCGGATATTCTATCTTAGTTTAACTTCCTAATTATATATAGACTAGGAGCTATAAACTATACGGACGTACTTATAAAATATAAATAGGACCTAGATAAATATATAGCTAAGAAAATCTTATTACGGACCTAAATACTACTATAACTAGAGCACTTTAACCCTTAAATATAGGTAAAACTAAGTATAAAATCTTTAGAAGCTTATATATACCCTATTAACTAGATAGAACTTAACCTTATTAATAAACTACTATAGGTAAACCGTACGGCCCCTTCTCTATAGGAGTACTATAAAAAGCTAAAGAATACTACTAGTCTATAGTCCCTTAAAAACAAACTACTTAAGCATTAGGAACAGCTAGTAGTGGTAAGAAAATAAGACTTATAGACTTGGCTTATTGTCAAAGCATATTATAAGGGGACTTTGTAGATAGGGGGCTATAAGGACACGATTGTAGAATAGGATAAATTGGTAAGGGAGATAAATCCTTAAAGATGTAGGGCCTCTGGGATCGTGGAGACTATATACTACGGGCACGTGCCTTTAACATATAACTGGCGACCATCTAAGGGGCGTCCGGAGGTTGTCCTAAGGGCAACCTAAGGTAACCACAATAATATCCCTTACATTGCCCCCACCCTTCTTATAATTAGCCCCCAATTACTATTACCTTGCAGTAGGGAGATTATAAGGGCTTGTCCTAGAAGGGGTTCGGAGACATATTAGGGAGATATTAGTATACTACTGTATATCATCTATCTATCTAACCCCTACTTTAAACTCCTGAAAAACCTTAATAAGGAAAAAAATATAACTAGAGAAAAGTTATAAGGATTGCTAGGAGACCTATTAGAGGCCTACTAGAAGCATACTGGTAACTACCTAGGCTAACATAAAGATTTTTATATAACTCTATTTCTAAGCCTTTATGCTAGTCTATAATTAATTATAAATATTATAGGCAATTTAGTGTTCTAGTATAGTTCCGTAGAACCTTTTAGTATAGGATTTAATATATAGAGCCTTGGCTTGCCATTATCTAACTATTAAAATATTAATCTATAATCCTTTCTTATTCTTATAGTCCTATACTATATTTTAGCGTAGCTCTACTGCCTAGTAAACAGGAGGGACACTTTGCAATAGCGCCTCTAGCTATTATACGATTGTTAAAAACGTTTATAACATTATTCTTTTAATACCGTAGTATTATTTAGGTATAATTTAACCTATATACATCTTTAATTAACGTCTTAATTGCCTTCCCTGGCTATATAATTAGTTTTTCTTATAAGGAAGTGATGGCTAAATGGCATATATACGTGTTTCCTTCCTTCTAAATTACGCTATTATAATGGAGTTATATTAGTAAGGTTACGGCTATATACCAGAAGGGTATTAGAAGGTAAAGTATAAAGACACTTTACTTTATTAAGCTTAGTTCTTTTCCTTAACACCTTACTTCTTATTATTAACCTTTATCCAATTTTAGACGTATCTTTAATATATTATTAATTTAATATACCTCTTTATTCTCCTATTAACTGCTCTTTTAAGCCAATTCCACAGTGTATTCTAGCCCTACTGCTGCATATAGAACCCCAACTTCCGCTAACCCGCAACTAGTGCTAGTCCTACCTAAATAACTTTACATATACGTCCTTAAAAGACCAGAAATCTAATAAAAAGATTCTAGATACTTGCAATAAGACCCACTATATAAGGTCTAACACCTTTAGTCCTTATAATTAATGCATGCGTATTAAGAGCGGTAGTTATATTAAGGTAAGCTTTTCTATCCTTAATAGGTTTCCATTGCTAACTTTAGGCTTTAATATAGCCTGGGCCTAAGTGGCGACAATCCTTTAATATCCTTAACTACTATATCACCTAGGCTCTCTCTTATTTTAGCACCAATGCTAAACATCTAGGTTAAATTTAAGACTATGCCACAGCCATCTATACCGCCTATAATTCCTAGTAAGCTAGTCAGTAATACCTAATAAGGGAGTAAGGTTAGTATACTAAGAATAGGGTAAAGGATGGGGGTAATAAGAAGAAGGTTATTGTCTACTATAAGAAGGGGTTTACGCATACGCATTAAGTTTTAAAAGAGCACAATATGATACGGTATTAGGTAGGTTACCCTTGAGGTAACTAATAATTGCTATAGCAAGGTCTTAGTGGTTCTAGTCTTTACCAGTCAGCTAATATCTCTGTTTATTCTAGGCTTAAGTGTATCTTTATTAACTACAAGCTTACACCTTAAGAACTTTATTAGTACTGGTTTGGGCTTAATATTAGTATTAAGTGTTTAAGAATCTCTACTCTATCTACACCTTATTAGCCTACCTCCATTTTTATACCTACCTATACTCCTACCAAGGGATCTGGTTCTAGATCTTATTCCCACCAGCCATTACTTAGTGGGCCGATGGATACTAATCCTGAACCTAGGGATAAGGCATAGTAGCTTTTAATTTAGGCATTTTGGGATTAATTCTTATATATAGTAGCAGTTGGAAAGGCCTTATAAGGCGTTTAGAAAGGTATAGGAACACTATTCCTGATATAGACTAATAAATAGGAATGCACTTTTAGTAAAATACCCTATTAATTCTATACTATATATGTAAAAAGGCTGAAGACCTGTTCTGCCTTAGGCTATAGCTCTAATTAATCCTTATAGTTTCTAGAGCTTATCTATTCTATATCTAATTTAACCTATTTACTCTTTAGGGCCTCTCTTAGCCTACTATAAGCTTTCTTTATAGGTTATAATAACACCATAGTATTAAAGCGCTTTCTATAATTTGCAAATTGTGGACCTTGGTCCTAGTATTCTTTTAAAATATCTTTGCAATAATTAAAGTAATCCTCTGGTTCCTATATAGAGCCCTTAGCGGGTGTCACGGAGTGAGTACAAGTGGTGATAATATATAGCGAAGTAGATATTATTAAGCTATGTACATGAACTGTGTGATGAAGTCAAGACGTTGCGTAAGGAGAGAAGGTAAGGAAACGGGAAGAAAGGGTATATATCGCTAGTTTGGTTACTTGGTCGACACGTGCACGAAGCAGAATAGGATTCAAGTAGCGGTCCTGGCAGAACTTGGCAGGATTTGGTGGACTTGGCAGAATATGGCAGAATGCGGCAGATTGCCGTTAGATTGCCGTAGATTACCGTCAGATTGCCATCTTATAGTCGGTCTCTTCTTGCTACGTAGGTGGAAACAGGTGGACGTGTATAAGGTGTTACAGAGGAGTCCCATAACAGTACCCCCCCTTTAAACTCAAGCTTCTGCGAGATAGGGCTAAGGTAGTTCTGGGTAGAGTTCGTAAAAGTCTTCTACGGCTTATATAAGTCCTATAGAGTTAACGGGTTCCTATAAGGGCTTAGTAAAGCCTCTCCATTTTATAAAATACATATATTTGCGTTTCCGTTTGTTATACTTAATGTCGTCAACTCTTTCGACGAGGTATTCATCCTCACCATCCACTTTAACTAGTGGGGGAGGGTCTTAGATCTATCCAGGTAGGGCGTCTAATATAGGGGCGGCAGGGCGGAGGACTGACGTATAGAATATAGGGTGGATTTTAACCGTATTAGGGAGCTTCAGTTGGTAGGCATAAGGAGAGACAACTTTTTCGACCTTATAAGGGCCGGCGTTCTTCCAGTTAAGTTTCTTAGTAGGTTGTTTCGTGTTTAGATTTCTTACGTTTAGCCAGATAAAGTTACCAATTTAGTAAGCTGGTGCTAGGGTTTAGTTCTTATTTACTGCGGCTTTATAGACAGACTAGGCCTATGTTATTTTATTAGTAAAAAACTCTTGTAGTTCTTCTATCTTCTTTATAAATTCGTTTGCTTCTGCAACTTATAAGGCCTAATAAGCTGGGTGAGGAACATTACCAAAGGGTTCAAAACCCATTTGTGGGTACTGGCCGTAATTAGCCAGGAATGGGGAGACCTTTATGGTTTCTAAAACGGAGTTATTTGCAGTAAACTCAGCAAATACAAGCCAGTCTATCCAGTCGTCCTGTAAATACGACGTGTATATCCAAATATACTATTCCATTATAGCATTTGCACGTTCCGTTTAACCGTCCATTTCCAGGTGATATGCCGTAGACAATAGCGCTTTAATATGGAGTTGGGTAGTTAATTCTTCCCAAAACACCAAGATAAACTAGCAGCCTCTATCAGAGACGATTATTTTAGGAAGTCTATAGAGTTTCCATATATAATCCAGGAATAGTTGGGCAACGGCAGGTGTTAATATATTAGGGCAGGCAATTAAGTGTCTTATTTTAAATAGTTGGTCTATAACTACCATAATATTCGCACAGCCTTTACTTACGGGGAGATTAACAACGAAGTTAATTAAGATATCCTTCTATCTTCGGTCCGGAATAGGCAGTAGCTTTAGAAAGCCGTTGTACTTCTTATGCAAGGCTTTAGCTTATTGGTAGGTGTGATAGCTAGAGATATACCTTCGTGTTATATTATATATGTTTAGCCAGTAGTACTCCCGTTAAAGCAGCTCTAGGGTTTTTCCTCAGCCTGGGTAGCCGGCTACTGGTAAATTGTGTACGTGTTTAAGGAGCTTGAGCTTAAGTTTGTTATAGTTAGGTACAACTAGGCGGTTCTAGTAGTATAAGCGGTCTCCGCGAGCTTCATATTTACTTAGAGAGATCTTTTTAGAGCATCTAACGCCATCTTAAATTAACTTAAGTGTCTCTTAGATAAACTCATCATTTAGGTATTTATTAACTATAATCTACTTAATTAATTAATTAGTTATTTCAAGGACGTATACCATAAGGTCTTTAGCTAGGGGATTAAATAATTCAGGGCAAAGCAGCGTTTAATTATAATAGGCGCGCGCTTCTTCCTATACTGTTATATCTTATAAACGTTAAATTAGGGCATTAGGTTTTTAACCTTAAACGCCTAGGCAGTACGTAATTAAGAATTAGAAATAAAACAGATATTCTAACTAGCAGGCTTAATAATAACTTAGCTATTTTATGGTTGTAAAGTACTATAGATTCTTATAATCGCTAAGAACCTTAATTAGAAATCCAGCGCCTTCTAGTTTAGGTTACCATTGTTTAAAATATCTAATAATAGCCAATAATTCCTTATCGTAGATCTTATAGTTACATTTAGCTGAACTTAATCGTTTTAAGAAGTATGCTACTAGATACAGTACTCCTTCCTTATTATACTGAGACAGAATGCCTCTAGTAACGTAGTTAGATAAATCAGCTTCTATAACACTCTTTTAGTTTGGGTTAAAGTGTTAGAGTACAGGTGCAGTGGTAAATATAACTTTTAGATAGGCAAAGGCCTTCTTACATTCCTTATTAAAGATAAAGGCTTTATCCTTTTATATTAGAGCCACAAGAGGTAAAACCAGGGCGGAGAAGTTATTAATAAACTATTAGTAGAAATTAGCAAATCCTATAAAGGCTCTTACGTCCTTAACGTTCTTGGGTTCTTGCCAGTTTACAATTACTTTAATCTTCTTTAGGTCCATTTATATGCCGTCTATAGAGATAATAAGTCCAAGGTATAGAACTTCCGTTTTATAGAACTCGCATTTATCTACATCTAATTATAGTCTAGCTCCACATAGGGCTTCTAGGACAAGGTTAACATATTTCTTATATTTAGCTAGGTTATTGCTATATACCAGGATATTATTAATATAAGCAGTACAGAAAACGTCTAGGTAAGGTCGTAAGGTATTATTTATAAAGTGTTGGAATAAACTTAGGGCATTTGCGAGGCCAAACGGCGTTACTAAGTATTCAAACAGTCCATATCTAGTACGGAATGCGGTAAGCCATTCATCTCCTTTTATAATATGGAGGCGGTTAAATGCGTGGATAAGGTCAAGTTTTATATAGTAGCAAGCCTTACTTAATTGGTTCAGTGTCTCTTAAATTAACGGGAGCGGGTACCAATTCTTGATAGTAATAGCATTAAGAGCTTAGTAGTCTATACAGAAGCGCAGACCGCCGCTAGGTTTCTTAACAAAGATTATAGGTACAGCTATAGGCAAAAAGCTTGCTCTAATAAATCCTTTACTTAGGTATTCGTCCAAGTACTTCCGCAGTACTTAGAGTTTGTTTTGGGACATTCTATACAAGGGTCTAAATCCTAGCTGTTTTCCTTCTTCAAGTACGATCTTATGGTCGTATAGTCAGTATTCTGCTAGTTTATTAGCTTCCTTTCATAAAAATACTTCTAGGTTGTTATAGTGGCATACTAGTACTTTTGTGGCAGGGTTGGTATGTTTCTTTAGTGCTAAGGCCTTTTTAATATCGGCCATTGTAACAGCGAAGATCGTATATTTAGGTTTCTTGGCGAGTCATGCTAATAGGGTAGCTCCAATTATATAAATATCTAAGGTGTTAAGCGAACTTAGATTATCCTTAGTTTCTTATATAGTTTCTTGTTCGGGTTTAAGTTCAGTATTAGGTACAAAGTCGGTGTTAGATTTAGGTTTGGGTTCTTTAAGTATCCTTTTTATAGTAGAGTACTAATTCTTTTAGTACTTTTATATATTAAGCTTAAGCTTCTGCTTGGTTCAGGGTATAGCAGTTAGAGTTAGTTTATATAGTCATATATTATTTCCGGGTTCTTAGTAGACGTCGGTGGAAATCTTAGACTGGTGGATCTTGGTAGATTTTCCAGATTTCGGTTCAGGGTCTAAGTAGCAGGTCGTAAAACACTTCTGCTTATAACAGGAGGCAGTAAATAGAAGCTTAAGGTTGTCCTAATTAATAGTTACCTTATATAGCTTTATCTAGGGTTGTCTAAGGATTACTAAGTAACCTAGGGTGGTAACAAAAAGCCTAATCAGTTCTTCGTGGTTTAGGTATTAGAGTCTCAGGAATACTACATAGGTAATACAGCCTAAGATAGTGCGTTTGCCATCAAATCCAAATACGTCAATATGCCAGTCAAGGGGGGTTAGAGTAAAACCATTATTTTATATAAAGATCTTATTAATAAATCCTATGCCGCTAGCTCCTGTATTAATTAGGACTTAAGCATTAACCTATTAATCATTCTGCCGGAGACGACAGTTAACAGTTATACTGTAATCCCAAGAGTTAGAGTTTATAACATCTAAAGCATTCAACAAGATCCTAAGGCAGCGCCGTCCTAGAAAGCGACTTAGCTCCAGGACCTTCCTTTTAGAGGCAATTAGGGTGGAGTTCTTATAGCATATTAGTTATAGCTTTGTCCTCATAAGTGGTGCTTACTGGATACGGGGCTGGAACTAAGTAGAGATTGGGGACGGTAACTAGAGGATTAATACGGTAAACAGCTGCTAGTATTAGCCGTTTATAATTCACGTTAGGGCAGGGGGATAGAGTAGTGGTTAAAGAGGTAGGAGCTACTTCCACACTTAAAACAGAGGCCTAGCTTAGTACATCGTTCTTATTTAGAGGACCCTAGTAGGGCGTATCCTAGGGTTCCAGTGTCGATATCCATAGTGTCGGGGTGCTTAGGCTAAGACAATGGCTTAATAGACGTTTACGAGGTTGTCATATTATATCAAAAAGCGGACTTTGGTGTCAGACGTAGTATATCATTATACCGTTTATTAATAACGTTTGCGCAGGCGTTAAGGGCTCCTAATAGGTCTATACCTATTAGGGAGGTTTTCAGTTTAGGACTTAGGGATTTAATAAGGCTGTTAATTAGTGCGGAGTCATTCTAGCCTATTTCTTTTACATAACGGTTAAATTCGGAGAAGTATACTAGAAAGCTTTTTATTCCTTAAGTTATATAGTTTATCTTTCTCTAAGCAGTAGCTTGGCGGTTTGGGTCACCATACATAGCTTTAAGAAGTACAATTAGGCTTAGTACTAAGTTCGGTTAAAAAGGTTTAATAAGGTCAGCTATATCTCCTCCTAGTCAACTTAGGGCATAATAGAGTCAGTTAGCTTTAGTTAGGTAGCGGTTAGCGTTACCAGTTAGCTTATTTTTAAGCCGGCTTAAAAATAATCAGAGTTCTTATTATTTACTAGTAAATATCGGAGGGTCTAGTAATTATTCAGATTATTATAGTGCAGTAGTTAGTTCTACTAGTAGGATAACTATTACTAGTTTAGGGCTCGCGTTCCGCGTATTGGCTTCTAGTAATAGCAACTGGTCTTAAGGGCTTAGCGTAGACATCTTAAGGGTGCGGATTTCTTCTTAGAGGGCCTCAATTATTTTCTAGTGCCGTGCTTCTTATTTAGCTTGCTATTAAGCTATAGCAGCTTAGTTTTATGCGAGGGCGTCTATAAAGGACTTTTATATATCTACCAATTGTTCCCAGAGTGCGGACATAATGTCAGCGGCTGTTATAGGGGCTTTAAGGTCGTTCTATATTTTAAATAGGGTAGGGCGGAGTGTAGGTTTTAACGCAACGTAGTGTCACAGAGTAAGTACAAGTGGTGATAATATATAGCGAAGTAGATATTATTAAGCTATGTATATAAACTGTGTAATAAAGTTAAGACGTTGCGTAAGGAGAGAAGGTAAGAAAATGGGAAGAAAGGGTATATATCGCTAGTTTGGTTGCTTGGTTGACACATACACAGAGTAGAATAGGATTCAAGTAGCGGTCCTAGCAAAACTTAGCAGGATTTAGTGGACTTGGCAGAATATGGCAGAATGCAGCAGATTGCCGTCAGATTGCCGTAGATTACCATCAGATTGCCATCTCGTGGTCGGTCTCTTCTTGCTGCGTAGGTGAAAACAGGTGGACGTGTGTAAGGTGTTACGGAGAAGTCCCGTGACAGCGGGCTAGCCTAGCCATTTAACTTTATATTAAAGCTTGTTCTTAATAGACTTATAGTGTAGTATAGCTTCAACCTTATACCACTCGCCTACTACTTTAGGGTGTTTAATTGGGCCTAGACGGAAGTTCTTTTCTAGTAATAGTCTATACTATAGCTCTAGTAGGTTTATATAAAACACTAGATATATATAGGCCATAAATAGGGGTAGCTAGAGATAGTAGGCTAGCTTACTAATTCGTTCCTTAACTTAAAAGGGACCTAGGTATCTTGCATTAAGCTTCTTTAATAGTTAACGGGTCTTAATATTTGTTAAACGTAATAGAACCTTATTACATATACTAAAATGCTTGTCTTAGTGTTTGCGGTTATACTAAAGTCTCTACTACTCTTACGCATCTTATAGGCTCTGCTTTGTATACTTCTATTACTCCTCCCATTTCTTAAGGTACCCTTATACTCTCTAGTAGATATCCTTAAACTTTCTAGTTAGGTCCCATAATTGATTATACGGCCTTAGCCAGTAATTATTAAGTACACCATTAAATCCGGATGGTTAAACGCCATAGGTAATCCAGATAGGTGTATACTTATGCAATAAGTATTGCTTTAAGTTATAAGCGTATTCTATGTACGGAAGTAGCTTACACTAATTGTCTTGCTAGTAGTTTAAATATATTTGTAGGTAAGACTCCAGTTCCTAGTTCTGGCGCTCTGTTTACCCGTCCGTCTATAAATAGAAAGTCGTACTATAATAGTGGTCCATCTTTAAATAAAAGCATAGATCTGACTAGTATTGGCTTATAAAGACACTGCCCCTATTAGTAATAATGGAGTATAGTTAATCTACTTTAAGAAAGCATTTCTCCTTAATTAGGTTTGTAAGTGCTTATACGTTAATTATCTCATTAATAGAAAGGTATTGGACGTACTTTAAAAACCTATTAATAAGTATAAGAACTAAATTATATGTTTATCCTTGCTTATCTTTTAATAGCGGAAGATCCGTAATAAAATCTATAGCGTAATATTGCTATAGTTCGCTAGTAGGAAAAACCGATTTAAGTAAACCCTATAGCTTATACCTTTAGATTTTATATACCTAACACTTCTTATAATAGCTAATATATTCCCTTGCTTCCTAATTAAGCTTTAGATAATAGTATTTATGTTAAAGTAATTCCACTGTTTTAGCTTAACCATAGTAGCCACCTAGAGGATTATTGTGATTCTTTATAAGAATCTTTTAATGTAGATTTGCTTCTTATGGCACCCAAACCTTGCTATATCTACGTAGTAGGCCTATTAGGTCTAGTTCCTAATAGTAGCGCCTAGCAGCTTCCTTTCCGTCACGTTTCCAGTCTACTTCCGCATTAAAAATAGCATAGGAGGCGTCCCTTTATTATACCTTATGGATAAGATCTATTAACCTTTTAGATGGTTCCTGGGTAAAAGCTATTTTATCTTATACTGCTCTAAGTATATAACTAGATAGTACTATAGATCTTACAACTCTCCAGTGCGTATATATTAGGAAGGCCGCTATAAGGTTAAAGTCCTTTAGTCTTTGCAGGGCTCTAGGTTCTAATTGCTCTATAGCTTTGCTCTTAGTTTAAGGGGATAGCTTAGTAATTAGAGGTAATATATTATTAGGTTTTAAGAGTGTATTAGGGACGTCCTATCTAGGTATATTTAGACCCTTATTAGCAATAGACTAGGTACTAGCTAGAATATTAATAGAAGCTAATAGGGTTTGCACCACCTAAGACTTAGTACTTAGAGCTGTGGGTGCTTAAGCATCCCATACCTAGAGCTTGTTCTATAATATAGGGAGTAAGATATCTATTATCTATTTTCCTTCTCCTATTTTAAAGCCTTTGGCATAGTCTAGCCGTTATAATAGTCTATTAGCAGGGTTGTTTTCCCCTAGCTTATGTTTAATCTTAAAGTTAAATTACGCAAGCTTCTCTGCCTATCTGGCCTATTAAGGTATAAGCTCCTTTATAGTTATAAAGTAGCGTAGATTGTAATAATTTAAGAATATATAAGTGGTATAGCTTACATGCTTAAGGTAGTGTCGCTACTATTTAAAGTAGTTAACTATAGCTAGCAGTTCCTTATTGTGGGTATAATACCTAACTTTAAGTCCCTGGAATTTTCTACTATAGAATGCTATTAGTCTTTAGTGGAGCTAGGTAGCGTCCGGATACCTATTAGGTTATAGTAGGATACTAGTAAGGGCAAAATTTAATACATTAATAACTATTATCAGTGGCTAATCTAGGCTAAAATGTTATAGTAGTGGAGCTTCTATAAACTTTGCGCGTAGTTTCTAAAAGGCTTCCTATACTTTTCTAGGCTATATCTATAGTTTATACCATTTAGTTGGTCCCTTTTTAGTTTTCTTCCTTCCTGCCTTTAAGCTTTTTACTTCTTAGGCCGGGTTTTAGAAAGCTTTAGCAATGTAGTTAAATAGATATTAGGTAATGTCTAAGTAGTCATAGATAAAGCGCCTATAGAAATTGGTAAAGCCTAGGAACATATAAATATTATAGTAGCTCTCTAGCTCTGGCTACTCTTAGATTGTCTGCACCCATACTAGGTCCATAACTACGCCTATAGGCGTTATAATATAACCCAGGAACTTAACCTACTTAGTATTAAAGATATACTTTAACGCCTTGGCGTAGAGGCCCCAATTATCCAAACGTTCCAGCACTTTATAGATGTGTTGCTTATACTAATCCTTATCTTCTAAGTAGATCAGAATATTATCTAAATAGATAATATATATGCGGTTAACTAGTCCCCCTAAGGCTCTGTAAATATATAATTAAAATATTATAGGCGTATTGGCTAGTGTTACGGCGCTAGTGGAAAACGGTGGATTATAGTAGACGTTATGGTAGACGCAGAGTCACATGAGCTTACGTAACTTAAGGATTATATAAGACTTTAAGCGATACTGCCCTTCTTCTCCTTTCCTTTCTTTAGCTTTGGATCCTTGTTTATAAACTACTAATTATACAGGCTTGCGCGTCCCTCTTGCCGTGCTCGTGCCTTAATTAACTAAGTTGCTAATATTATCTAAAGCTTATTATTACTCTCTCTTCCTAAGAAGGAACTTAAATATATCTATCTATAAGACTATAAATAGGATAAGGACATAGAATAGGACCCTAAGGACATCACTAGGACTATAAGGATAGGATAGACCTAAGAACTAAAAGAACATAAATAGAACGCGAAACCTAAGAATAGGATACGCACGGACCAGAACCCCTAAAAAATAAATAAATACCAGAAATTACCTAAAACTCTTACCACTATGCCAAGAAATATAGTAGTTGGTAAAGCTGCTGTAGGACCCGTAAATACCTCTAATAGTAAAACAGTCGCTGTCTTGACCCCCTAGAAAGAGCTTACAGCAGCTAATACTAAAATTAAACGGCTTTGAGAGCTGCTTAAAACTAAAGATACCCCTATACCTAGTAAGGAGTTATTAGACACCTAGAGACTTGCTATAGTTCTTAAGGCCCTAGCCTAACGTATAGTATTAGTATTGTTGCAATCCGCGAAGGTTGTAAACCCCCTATTACTTATAGACGGAACTAACCCTATATTTAATAACTAGAAGCTTTAATTGCAGGACAAGCTTAAAGTTAATACGGACCACTTCCCCACTACTTAAGCTAAGATTGCCTACGTCTTTGGCCGTACCGGCGGAGACGTATAGACGCACCTATGTCCGCGATATGTCTAGGACTTGGCAGATCCCTTCCTCTCTAAAGACAAGATAATTAACTACTTATCTTCTATTTATAAGGACCCCTTTAAGGTATAGAACGCCCGCCTTAATTATAAAGCTCTTAATATAAAGACAATGGAGACCTTTTTAGCCTTTTAGACCCGCTTTCTGTACCTAGCTGGCTAGGCCTAAATTCCCTATAAAGACCTAATGCTAGACCTCTTTAATAAGCTTACCCTAGACCTACAGCGCGCCATACTGCCAGTTTTTACTACTATATAGACGCTAAAAGTACTTATGGACTACTGCCTATCTATTAACCAAGGCCTCTGTTAAATTAAGGTATAAGCTAAGTGGTATAAGGCTAGAAACTCTCTAAACCAAACTGCAAGTACTATATAAACGGTCTATAATACTCTAGCACGATCTATAACTCCTATAGCACCAGCTGTATAGCCTGCCGTTAATTTAGCAGCTAGTCCTACTGCGGGTCCGGCATATACTTGGCCTATATATAACGACCCCCATAAATAGGCCTTTAGTAATTAAGGAGCTTGCTTCTTATACGGCTAGAAAGACTACTTTATAAAGGATTGCTAGATAAAGGCAAAAATAGGCAAGGTTCTGTTAATTTAGGAGGATAGTATAGAGCCGGAAAAAGAGGAACCCTAGAGAAAGACTTCTCTCTAGGGTTAAAAGGAATTGACATATTACATATTAATCTGAGTTGGCTAGTTAGTAGAAGAAGCTGCACTATCCCTTATACTTTATTTTGTAATAGATATTAAGTTTTAACCTCTGTTTTAGCTAATTCTAGAGCAAATACCTTTACCTTAATAGATACCTAGTGCGCTGTAAAGCTAGCTGAATTTTTAAATGCGCCTTTTAAAGAACTGCCTAAAATAGTCCCTATTTACAGGTATAATGGATAGATAGAACTACGTATTATAACTATCTTATAGATCTACCTCCGTGTTAATGGATAAAGGTAGTATAATATCCCCTTTCTTATTATAGACCTAGGAAGCCACGATATAATTTTAGAAAGAAAATAGCTAGCCTATTTGGGCTTATAGCTTAACATATAGAGTAGACAGCTTATCTAGCCTAAATCCCTACCCCTAACCCCTTCCTTTATAAAAGAAATTAGTATTATAATAGAGAACCTTATACGGCCCTAGATTAATACTATTTACTAGACTAATGCTATGCGTAGGGACTAGGCCTTTAAGAAAGATATATAGCTTAATCCGCAATAGATTCGTATACTACGCCGCCCCTAGACCACTTATATTACGCCACCGGCACTAGAGATCTAGGAAATCAGTAGTGACCTAGCTAAGTCCCCTATGGAGAATTTAGGCCCTACGCAGCTATAAAGGAAGGCTAGGAATACCGGACGCTGTACTAAACTAATAGACTGGAAGGATAACTTATAGAAAATGGAATGTAAGTTAAGGAAGACTATAAACCTTATACCGCAAAATACGGCCTAATAAAAGTCTATAAAGAAATCTACGGACCTTCCCCCAGTTAATATCTGCTGTATTAGCGCCGTAGGATTCTATTAGAACTTGGTCCAACTTAATACCGTTATCTTTACTACTAGCTTATATAAAATTAATTAAATAATTAAGGAAAAGGAAAGTGAGCTTAGTAGATAGGAAAGTAAGCTTATAGATAAGGAGCTGGTAGAACAGAAACTGCCCCATTAACACCAGAAATTTAAGGACGTATTCTCTAAGGCAGCGTCTAATATACTCCCACCTTACTAACCGTACAACTATAAGATTAAGATTGAGCCAGACAAGGAAGACACCCTTAGTTATAGCCCCCTTTGTTAGTAGTTTACTGCCAAATTATAGGCTATAAAGTAGTACCTTATTAATAACCTAAATAAGGGCTTTATTAAGCCTAGTTAAGCCCCTTTTAACTCGCCTATTCTCTTTACTAAAAAGCTAAATAGAGGACTTTATTTCTATATTAACTACCATAAACTTAATAATATAACCCGCAAAGACTGCTATCTACTGCCCTTACTTAAGGAGACTCTAGCCTAAATAAGTAGAGCTAAGATTTTTACTAAGCTCAATATCCATTAGGCTTTTTACCGAATTAGGATCGACCCTAGATTAGAAGATCTTATTATATTTTAGACCCGTTATAGAACATATAAATGTAAAGTACTTCCTTTTAGACTAACCAACGGACTGGCTACGTACTAGCGGTATATAAATAATGTACTCTTTAACTACCCTGACGACTTCTGTACGGCCTACCTAGATAATATTATAATTTACTCTAAGAATAAGCTAGAATATAAGGAGCACGTCTATAAAGTCCTATAACGGCTCCGCAAGGCTAGCCTCCAGGCCAATATTAAGAAGTTAGAATCTAGTGTTAAGTGTATAAAGTACCTAGGTTTTATTATTAGTATAAATAGAGTTAAGGCTGACCTAGAGAAAACGGCCGTAATTAATTAGTAGGCACCCCTATAGACCGTAAAGGGGGTATAATCATTTTTAGGCTTCTATAACTTCTACTAACGCTTTATTAAGAACTATAGTAGAATCGCCTAGCCTCTTAACTATCTTACTAGGAAAGACCAGCCCTTCTATTTTAACGCTATATATACACAGGCCTTTAATAAGCTTAAAAAACGGCTAGTATTGGCTCCCCTATTTGCCCACTTTAACCTAAAACGGCCCTTAATACTAGAAATTGATGCCTTAAATAGTATAATAGCCGGTATTTTTTCCCAGAAGCAACTGGACGGAGAATAGCACCCTATTGCATACTATTTAAAGACTATAATAGATACTAAGCTAAACTACCATATCCATAACAAAGAAATGCTGGCTATTATCTCTAGCTTTTAGCACTGGCGTGCATAGCTAGAGGGGACCCCTAAGCCTATTAAGGTAGTTTTAGATTATAAGGCCCTAGAATACTTTATAATAACTAAGGCCCTTACAGCCCGGTAGGCACGCTAGGCGGATATCCTATTTTAGTTTAACTTCTTAATTATGTATAGACTAGGCGCTATAAACCGTGCGGATGCTCTTATAAGGCGTAAATAAGACCTAGGTGACCAGATGGCTATAAAGATCTTATTACGGACCTAGACACTACTATAACCAGAGTACCTTAACCCCCAGATATAGGCAGAACTAAGTATAGACTCCTTAGGCGCCAAGATATATCCTATTAACCCTTTAGGACTTAACTTAATTGACAAATTGCTGCAGATAAACCGTACGGCCCCTTCTCCATAGAAGTACTATAAAAAGGTAAAAAAAGTTACTAGTCTATAGTCTCTTAAAAATGGATTACTTAAGCATTAGGAATGGCTAGTAGTAGCAAAGGAATAGAACTTATGGACTTAACTTATTACTAAAGCACATGCCTAGGTCTCTATAGCCTACCCTAGAAAAAATAAGACCTATAGGATTATTAGCGACCGCTATTACTGGCCCAGAATAGTTATAGATATTAACTGCTATAGGTTTATAATTCTATAAAATAAGACCTTAAGGCTATTAAAACTACTCCTAATACCAGAACGCCCCTAGTAGTATATCTCTATGGACTTCTACAAGCTACCTATAGACCGCGACAGATATAATATAGTTATAATTCTAGTTAACCGCTTTGGCAAGCGCCTATTCTTAATCCCTTGTTATAAGGATATTAATGCTAAAGAGGTGGCCTGACTATATATCTATTATATCTACTAAATTTACGGACTGTTAGATACTATTATATCCGATTAAGGGCCGCAGTTTATATTGGCCTTCTGGAATAAGTTTACCTGGATCCTAGGTATTAGGTTAAAGCTTTCTATAGTATACTACCCCCAAACAGACAGTTAGATAGAGATTATAAATTAATACTTAGACTAGAGACTCCGGCCCTTTATTAACTACTTTTAGGACAACTAGGGCGAACTACTACCCCTAATAGACTACGCCCAGGTAACCCTACCCTATAACTCTACGGGATTTGCACCTATTTAGCTAGAAATGGGATATTACCCTATACTAGCTTTAACTAGAATAGACTGGAAGGCCTATAGACTATATGCGAAAAACTGTTTTATAAGGAAGCCTAGCAATACGCTAAACGCTTAGAAAAAGCCTAGGCGGTAGCCTATATAAATCTAGAAAAGGCCTAGAGATTAATAGAACAGCAGGCAAACAAGCATAGGTGCGAGCCCGACTTTACTATAGGCAATAAGGTCTAAATTATAACAAAGAACTAGAAGACGGAACGACCTAGCCGTAAGCTAGACTATAAGATAGTAGGACTATATAAGATCCTTAATAAAGAAGGCAACTTGTATAAGGTTAAGCTCCCAGACTTAATTAAAGTCCACCCTATTTTCTTACTAGATAAGCTATAAAAAGCTATAAATAACCCACTACCTAGACAAAAGAATGAGCCTCTACTGCTAATTTAAGTTAATGGCGACGATAAATAGGAAGTTAATAAAATACTAGCCTATAAACTAGTACAAGGAACGCTAAAATACCGTGTCTAATAGAAAGGTTACAATTTAGACCCAACCTGGTACCCCGCCTGGAACTTTATAGGTTATCCCTAAAAGCTTAAAAAATTCCATAACTAATACCCTAATAAGCCAGGACCCCTAAAGTATCTAGACGAGTGGATGGAGTGCTAGTATAGTAAAGATAATAAGCTACCTGTTAAGTATAAAGATAAGAATACCCCATAAACATAATACGGATATATAAAGCCTAAGGGCAGGCTTTTTTGGAGGGGGGGTAATGTTATAGCGCTAGTGGAAAACGGTGGATTATAGTAGACGTTATAGTAGACGCAGAGTCACGTGAGCTCACGTGACTTAAGGATTGTATAAGACTTCGAGCGACGCTGCCCTTCTTCTCCTTTCCTTTCTCTAGCTTTGGATCCTCGTTTATAAACTACCAATTGTACACGCTTGCGCGTCCCTCTTACCGTGCTCGTGCCTCGATTGACTAAGTCGCTAACAGCTAGCCTAAAGGGCATTACTAAATACTTAAAGTGGCTATATTAGGTTTTAAAGGCGGTCTTCTACTTATCCCCTTTTTTAATATGGAGCCTATAATAGGCGTCTTATAGATCCAGCTTTATAAAGATCTTAGCCCTAAATAGTTAATCCAGCATTTTACTAACTAATAGTAGTAGGTAACGGTTCTTAATTATAATCTCATTAAGACTGTAATAGTCTATATATAGCCTTATAGTCCTATCTGGTTTTAGGATAAAGAGGATTAGCATACCTACTAGTAACTTACTGGGCTATATCTATCCCTTTTCTATTAAGCTATTAAGGTACTCCTATAGGATCTTAAGCTCTTTATAAGAGAGGTTATAGATAAAAAGGTTTAGTGGCTACTTGTCTTCTTCTAGATTAATTATATAATCATATTCCGAGTTTTATAAAAGGACTTTAGCTTACCTACCTAAGGGTACCCTTAGTAAGTCCCTTAGGCTTACTAGAATATTTAACAAATTAGGGTTATATTTATCCTCTATGTTATTATTAGGTAAGTCCTAAAGCTCTCTTAAGGCGCTTACAGGCAGCATCGCGCGCTATAGTAACTATTTATATATGGTTACCACTGTATGTTAAACAGTTTTATGCGGTAGCTAGTAGAGGGTAGGGAATTCCTTAACGCAGCGCTTAAGGTGCCATAGTATACTTTTTATATATTACTTAAGCCAGAGTAACCTATAACAATAAAAGTATCTTATAAGATCTTCAAGATCGCCGCCTCCCTATAATATTTCCATAACCTATTTAGTAGTTTTCTATAGGGTCTCCTTTATAGAAGGGTTATTATCTATATTAGGCTTTATACCTATCTTGCTATAGAACAGGGGTTAGATCTAATACTCCTTTAGGTATAGAGCGTATACTATTTCACCTAGGGCTATATCCTCTAGGATATCTTTTAAGCTTATTAATAATATACGCCCTTCTAATTCTTTATTGTTTCACCATTTAAAGGCTCCTATCTTAAAGCGTATCTTAGGATCTACTGTCACGGCACTGACCTGACGCGTTGTTATGGCTACGCGTATGCATGAGCACGGACCTGACCCCTGAGCAACACGTATATATACCTGCCTCGTCTCCTGTACATAGATCCTCACACGACATCGTTTGTCAATGATACACAGTCACAGTTACCTCGTTGACCCTCTGCACGTACTGTGACATCTACTTCCGCAAGCCAAGGATATTTAAAGATAAGGTTATAACCTATAAAGTTAGCCGCCTAGAAGGGTTATAGGTCGACCACCTTAGTGCGGTTATGTATATCGGCTACTAATACTATAAGCTTATAGGCGCTATATAGTTTAATTTAATGCTTATTTAGGAAGCCTATAATAGGTTTCCACTACTCTAGCAACGGGATAAGTTTATGCTCTTTTGCCAAGTTACATTGTATAAGATTAATTTCGGCGCTGCTATTATACAGTGCTTAAAACTAACACATCTCGCCTGTAGGGAGTATTATTTTTAGCTTAATAGTAATACGGAGAGTCTTCTATTCCATATCTTGCCCTAGTTATAGCTAGGAGACATCCGCAACTAAGGCTTCTCTTTTTTTAGTTTATTAGTGCGTTTATTGCCCTACTTGTTTTTCTAATAAGAATGTCCTTTTGGCTTCTCAGAGTGTTCTCGTAAGGGTGTTGGCTGGGTATTAGGTTAACCCTAGAAGTCTTTCCCGCTGCTTAAGGTTCCTAGCTTTAACCATTCTAAAGTTCTCTTTAAGAACAGCTTCTTTAAATACTGAGTCTGTCCTACATTACTACTAGAGTGCCTATGCTTTTAGCTACCCCCTAGCTTCTTGCCAGAAAAGGTCTAGTTCCTTACTACATTCTTAGCGTTTAGAACCGCTCGTTTAAAATCCGTATATACGGTAATCCACAGTAGGGCTCCTATACGCTTCATTTTATTATAAATTGCTAGCTTAATTCTAGCCTAGATAAATCTAATCTTCTTCTTCTTATAGACGCTGCTATTCTTATTTTTAAAGGGCTCTAGATCCATCTATTAAGCATAAGTTTCCATAAAGTTTATAAACTGGCGGAAATCTTAGCGGTCTAACTGTGTACCATTTCAGAATTGTTCTGCATTATTATATTATATAATATACAGATCTTAGGTCCAACCCTTTAGAAAGGTCTACAGCTATAGCTATATAGTAATTTGCTTTTTATTAAGTTAATTAAGCGTAATCTGGTTTATCAATCGGTCTTTAATCTTGCTAATAATCCACTATATACATTCTTTGGTATTATTTTATATTATTAGCATCTTAAAGAAGTTATCCACCTCGCAAACCCAATTGTCTAAATGTTGGACGCTAGGTCTATAACGGAGTTCTAAACTACTAAAAGCCTTAGCCAATTAGTCTATATCCTTTTTCTATTTATTATATAGGTACCTCTCTAAGTCTTCTACACCTCCTTAGGTAGATACTAGGTAGCCCTTAGGAAGTCCTTAGCCTTAGCTAGGTTATAAAAAGACTTATCTGGCTTAGATTAAACCCTACTAGATCTAAATTTGCCCTTAAAGGGTTTTAATATATTTATTAGTAGCTTTCTCCTATATAGCTTCTAAGAGCCTTATAATAGCTTCCTAATATCTATCTTAAAGGATATCAGTATAGAGCTCTTAACTTTCCAAACTTAGGCCTAGGGAAGCTCTAGCTATAGAGGTAGTATTAGCACTAGTAACTAGTGCGGGTTTCCTAATAAGCCTTAGGTCCTAAGTTAGTATTTAGGTTAAATTACCTAAAGGGGTAGGCCCACTTAGCTTATAAGCAGTCTGTACACCATCACTATACTAATTATAGGCCGGTGGTCTTCTGGGAGGGTTCTAGTTAGGTCCCTAGTTAGATATATTAGTATATTCCTCTAGCATTTCTGGTTTAGGGAAAGATCTTAGTATCGCCTCTAGCGCTTAGTCTTCTAATTAGCCTAGGTAGGACTAGAGGGGTTCCAGTTACTTCTTAGTAGCGTTACGTCCGTTATAGAGGGTGTCTGCATTTTCCTTAGCGGTAACTATAGATGTGTAAGAGTCTTCAAGCTCCTAGTGCATCTGGGTATTAGGGCTTATTCGGCCATCTTACCTAGAGGTTTATATTATCGCAATCTCTTGCTATTAGAGGGACCTTCCTACCTTAATGCGACGGCTTTCTATAAGGTATTTGTAGAGTTTCCATTTAAGTTATCGCGAGATTTTAAGGGAGGATGGTAGATAAAAATAAAAGATATAAATAAATAATCTAGTCCTTAAAGCTAGCTGCCCTTCCAAATAGAGTAGGAAGGATTTAAATGTAAGGGGACTTTATAGACAGGGGGCTATAAGGACACGATTGTAAAACAGAATAGATTAGTAAGGGAGATAAATCTTTAAGGAGGTAAGGCCTCTAGGATCGTGGAGACTATATACTACAGGCATATGCCTCCGGCACGTAACCGGCCACCATCTAAGGGGCGTCCGGAGGTTGTCATAAGGGCAACCCAAGGTAACCGCAATAATATCCCTTATATATATATTTAGGTTTCTATAGCCTATCCTAAAAAATAAGACCTATAAGATTATTACTAACCTTTACTGCTAGCCTAGAATAGTTATAGATATTAACCGTTATGTATAGAACTGCAATAGCTACTATAAGTCTATAATTCCGCGAGATAAAACTATAGGACTATTAAAAACCCTCTTAATACTAGAACGTCTCTAATAGTATATCTCTATAGATTTTTATAAACTACCTTTAGACCATAACGGATATAATATAGTTATAATTCTAGTTAATCGCTTTAGTAAGCGCCGGTTTTTAATTCCTTGTTATAAAAATATTAATACTAAAGAGACGGCCTAACTATATATCTATTACGTCTACTAATTTATATACTACTAGATACTATTATATCTAATTATAAGCTATAGTTTATATTAGCCTTCTAGAACAAGTTTACCTAGATCTTAGGTATTAGGCTAAAGCTTTCCATAGTATACTACCCCTAAATAGACAATTAAACAATGATTATAAATTAATACTTAAACTAAAGACTCTAGCCCTTTATTAACTACTTTTAAAATAACTAAGCCGAACTACTACCGCTAATAAACTATGCCTAAGAAACCCTACCCTATAACTCTATAGAATTTGCCCCTATCTAATTAGAAATAGACTGCTTACCCTATATAAACTTTAATTAGGAAAGACTAAAAGAACCCTAAACTGTGACGGCTTAAACTATTAAATAAATGCCTCTGCTAAAGCTTAAATAAATACTTACAAGATAAAGCAAACAAATGCTATATTATAAAGATATCAGGCTAAGGAGCAAGAGAAGGTGGTAAGGCGACATCTATATATATATATTCTAAGTCTTAAGCGAACCTCTAACTAGGTAACACGCCCTAGCGCCAATATATAAACCGTATATAATAAACTATCTTATAAAAAAGCCTAGTAGTACGCTAAGCGCTTAAAAAAAGCCTAGGTGGTAGCCTATATAAATTTAGAAAAAGCCTAAAAATTAATAAAAAAGTAGGCAAATAAGTATAGGCGCAAGCCTAGCTTTACTATAGGTAATATAGTCTAGGTTATAATTGTTGGTTACATAAGGGGATATCACGTAGCTACGGTTCGTAGATAGTATAATAGTTGTTCTTCTTTTTAATAGGAATGAGAAAAGGGGTGAGGAACTTAAGGTTCCTCACCACGCTAGGGCCACGTTAGCACGTGACGGCAATATGCCTAGCGTGACGGCAGCTTGCCTTATTCCTGACACTGGCAACTCTTCTTTTTGTGGTTGCCATCTATATATAGATAAACAGACAGGATGCGATAATACTAGACAGTGTACAATAATACTAAACAATATGCGACAATACTAAACAATATGCAACAATACCAAACAATATACGACAATACTAAACAATATGCGGCAATACCAAACAATATGCAACAATATACGACAATGCGGCAGTTGGCAGATAACGCAAAGACGGGTAGGCCGCTAAGGCGCTAGTAGTAAGCGAGCCAATAGCGATTTTCTATCCCAGGGATAGAAAATCCTAATTAGCTAGTTTAAGTTAGGGTCTATAGAATATTATACTCCTACTCCCTTTTAACCCAACCTTTAACTTATATATGTAGAGTGTTTGTGTTAACAAACGTTTCTAGAGCCTTATTTAGGTTTGCCTTTATTATTATATCTGCTGGGTTATCTTAACCATTAATCTATTAAATCTTAAAGAGTTCTTGCCGTTCGTAGGATTAACGAAGTGCCATAATATTGATTATAAGGCGCTTCTCCTTTGTAGTACTAAGCTTAACCAAGCACTTATAGAGGGAGTATGAATTGGTGCATATAATTATAGGGATAATAGGAAGTTTAAGTTAATCTATAATTATCTTTAGGGTAGTTCTAATTGCAATTACTATATTAACTCCGCCAACTATTTTATATATCTCTGACGCTAAAACACTTTAGGTGACGCGCTTGCTCTTAGTTAAGCTCCAATAGATAAGGTTGCCATAGATTATAAAGTCATTCTCTCTAGTAAACTCGTTTGTAATAATAATCTTATATTCTAGCTAGGAGCTAAAATCTTTATTATTTACAAACGATCTATTAATAAATACAAAGAGCTTAGCGGTGGGAAGATTAATAGGCACGTAGTGTAGGCCCCAGTTAAGATGGTTTATTTGCCAGGAAAGGCGTTTATTTAGGGCAAGAATATCATCCTTAGTTGGTTCCTGGTGTTAGGCGGCAATAGAGAGATTAAATAAAGCCTTAGGTTAATAGATAGAAGCAACATAAGCTCCGCGAGCGCGTTGCTCCACGTATCCTTGCTTTAGAGAATTAGCGTTAATAACGTCGATCTTCTTACCTTAACCCTTCTAGCGCAGAGCAATAGAATTCTTGTTTAGGGAGAGGATGCATCTATTAAAAAGTAATAGTATTGTTAAACTAAGCTTTTCCTTTAGCTTTACTATAAGATTTGCCTTTACTAGCTCGTCTTCTTTAAGAGCTAAGAATTGGTTGTCTCCTAAGATAATTATATTATTAGTTTACATGCCGACGATTCCAAATGGAGTTCCTATAGTTGTGATAAGGAAGCAGGGATTAAATATAGAAGTAGTTATTAAAAGCTTCTCTTTATAGTGCTTGCTGTAGGTAGCCTACTAGTGAGTTCCTACCTCTGCGATCCCATATAATGGCTTAAGTATAACCATGATCGTATCTTTAGGATACTGGTGGCGAATTTGCTCTAGAAGGTATGCCAATATTAAGCGCTAAAGGTGCGTCTCTAATTGGGTATAGGCTTGAGTGATATCTCATAAATAAACCGCCATTCCATTCTTTATTAAGGAGGGAGCTAGCGCAATAATAACTCGCTAACTAGCTCGTTAAATTGTAGGAGACTGCGTAAGAATCACCTCCTTGCCATTATTGTTATAGCCTTAGATAACAAGCCTTGATTTCTCAAATAGGGCGTTAGTAGCTTTGCCCTTAATTTCATTAACCATTCTTAACTTAAAGATGCGAACTCTATTAAACTTAGTAGGGTTATACTTCTTAAATTTAAAGACTTCTCTTGCAATAAGACCCTTAATCTCCTACTTATTAGATACTTAAAAAGGAGCTTCTAGAGTTATAATACAACCTTCCTTTTAGAGCTGTTTTGCGAGTTCAAAGTCATCCTTCTCCTTAGCTGTTATAAAGGCCATTAATAACTCAACTCTATTTTTAATGGCGGCAATAAATTGCTCTT